>Ga0065711_1031115_pt1 | contig 30535 bp, 13 predicted proteins | sample Hoacrofraction12_FD_59098 | JGI IMG/M metagenome (GOLD analysis project Ga0065711, IMG submission 59098) | Hoatzin crop microbial communities from Cojedes, Venezuela - Epithelial fraction 12 v2 (version 2) | ecosystem: Host-associated > Birds > Digestive system > Esophagus > Crop | place... | reverse complement strand
CTTTTTTTTTTTTTTTTTTTCTGAGAATTCCTTGTACTTTTCCTGTACCTGGCATCTGGTCTAATAGTCCACTCACACAAAAAAACCCCTCTGAATTCCAGGCATAGACAAAAAATAACTCAGCGGAAAGGACTACTAATCTTACTAATCAAGAGCTACCCTCAAAAGAAAGTTAAACAGCTGGTTCAGTGCTGCCTGTAAATGAGCAGATTGCGTAGTGTTCACTCTGTTTTCATTTGGCTGACCTGTGGAGCCCTAATTGTTAAGAAAAAGTGGAATTAAAAGGAGAAAATCCCGTAGTCATAAGAAACAAAACAGAGAATCTGGTTTGGAGGTGAGCTATTCTGCATCAATACTAGTGCACTCCACTGGAATAATATTCATTCTCAACTGACACACATAATAAATTAATTTTAACTGTATTAAAGGTAATTTTATCCAACCCCTGTTCTGCTATAGAAAATTTGTTCAGTCTTTTTCTCAAGTAAGAAGTGAATTACACCTTGCATATTCGTTGAGAACTGGGAACACTGAGAGCTGGATGCATTAATAGTTCTCAGCTCCATCTAAGGGAAACAACGTCCTTACAGTGTACTGGTTTCTGTGGAGACGGAAACTCTTGGGCATGCGGGTTGCAGAGGGGTCACGGCGGACTCTTGGAAGACGTCATGAAGCAAAACTACCCTTCAGGGTAGTTACAGACTTCGGCTCAGTGTTTTCCACTTAGGAGAGTAATTTGCAGTCTAGTAGATATCGTAGGGAAAAATATAGTTCTTATTAGAACAATTTTATTAAAGTCATTGTTTCATTTAGAAGCACCTGCTGTTATTTGTATTATTAGTTGTCTTTCCCACATGCAGAACAAAACATAGACTTCCACACTTGGCTTGCAAAAAATGACAACAGAGGAGGAAGTGTGGCCTCCCTGAAGCAGATGGCACTGAGCTAATTGCCAGCCATCAGCACTGCCTGTCCCCAGCGGGCAGGCAGTGTGATACATTCCTTTCGAAGGTACGAAAGCTGGCAATCTCTCCCCTGACCCCCGTAAGATTGAAGTAGCTGCAGATACGCTTTCCTAGCCTTCATAAGCGGCCGCTGTCAGGGCCCTGAGGGCACTCCCTCCCCTCCGCAGGGCCGGGCTCTCTGGGCTTAGGGCCAGCTTTCACAATGAAGCTGTCAGGCCTGGAGAAGAAGCCCAGTGGATGCCTGCCCTGCCTTTGCTAAGGAGCTGGTTTTCAACTGAGGCTGCTGCGCTTGGTGTTTACCTGAGCGATGCTGCGAGTATGCCTGTGCCCGCTCCCGCACCTCCCTGACCTCCACCCGCCGACCCAGGCTTCCCGCTGGAGCTGGGACCTGCCTCATCCCACGGACCTGCCCGCTAGCCTGGGCTCTCAGCAGAACCGGGTCGCCCGCACCAGCCCCGCTCCGCTCTCCTCGCTCGGCTGCTGTGGGCTGTGCCTTGCGGGGACGGTGCTGCCTTGCGATCCCTGCTGCTCCCTGCCAGCCCGCTGGAGCCAGAAGTGATGGTGGCCTCTCACAGAATCATTTTTTGAAGATGGATATTAGGCCTTTATAAGCTCAGGACACATGCTCATGCTCTTACAGAGAGGTCTGAGCATTTTGTCCTCATATACAACATAGTTTAAATCCACTCCATAATTTCTGCAAAATATTATCCTCCTGATCCTTTCTTGGATGCCTCCGAGTTGCTGTGGAGACACTTTAATTTTAAAAAACTAGTAAATTGTTTAGGAAAGCCACAGGTGCATTAGCTTTATTTCTCTATCACATAGGCAGAGCTATGAGTACGTTACTGAGATAGGTAGACAGACAGACAGACAGACAGATAGATAGACAGACAGACAGACAGATAGATAGATAGATAGATAGATAGATAGACAGATAGATATTATGATGCCTGCCACCCTTGAATGACTGCTTTTATCTGTAATTCAGACTTGCTGAGTCTTTATAGGAATAACACTTGCAAAGGAGACTATAGATAGAAAGTATGTATTCAGGGTAAGGGGAAGGAGTTTGGGAACATACTGTCACTACAGTAAATAATAAATTTGACAGAAAAATGCATAGCATCACAAATGGATGAAAGAGACTCTTTTTTTCAAGAGTTTCTGAATTTTTACTAGTAAGAAATTGAGTTTGAAAGTTGAGAAACTGTAAGAATGAGTTTGAGCTATCCCTTTTTACTCACCGCTGAGGCAGTTTAAGAGCATACTTATAACACCCGTAACTTTGAATACTAGAGAGAATTCCTTGCTGTCTGTTCTAGGAGAAAACCATAGAAAGCCATACTTTAACAAAGTAGAAATAAGACTTTATACCATAAGATGCATTCTTTCCTCACAAGAAAACACTTCCAAAAATTTTATTTAAGAAACACTTAAAGTAATCACGACAAGTGGAAGGATAAGAGAGAATAGCACAAGGCCACATCTGCCTTTTATGTATTGCCGGGCTGTGAATGAGTCACACACTTGGATACAGCAGGGACTGAAAAACACTTCCAGGTCCATAGCATACCCAGATTTTTCCAAAAATATCTAAAATTTGCCACTGAAAAAAGAAAATCAGACCCCAAGCTTAGCAAGAGAGTTGTAGCTCAAGAGCACTGTAACTCTGTGAAAGAACTCTAATAATTTATTTTATTTCTGTGCTTTATTATAAACAACCTTGAATAATTAGTGCAGAATTACAAAATTAAACAGAAGATAAAATTCATTCCTTGTCAGAACACTTTCCTCCCAAAACACTAGATTCTTCTAGTAGATAAAATGACTAGACAGAGTTCTAGAATGTAGAGATTTAACCATTTTACTGCATAGTCAAGGCCAGGTCTCTCTCACTCAGAGCAAATGTGGTGTGAGATCTGCAGAGTGCGATTAGACGTACAATACTGCCTTTTTCATTCAAGTGGCTGAAACAATTTTTTTTACCTGGATGATAAACAGATGGACAAAGCAGTTCCTGAGGCTGAGTAGTGGGGGTTATGAGCCAATGAAATGTATGAAAAACTCAAAAGTTGCTGCAGTGACTCTCAGTTTTCCACCTTTTAGCGGGGAAGTAAGGGAAAGAGAACAGAAATTAGGTAAAAAAGAATTGATTGCTTTAGGCTTCGTGACTCTAAATGAAAGACTAGCTTGGGCTAGAGGTAAATTGATCAGCAGTATTTTTTTTTGTGATTACCAAGTAATCACAGAGATGAAAGGTTGCAGGCAAATGCCATTGGATAGTAGATGAGTTCTGCATAACTACATCTGGAAGAAGATTTAAGGAGTGAATTGGTGATTGAAAGCAAATTACCTAGAGATGCTTTCATGGCACGAAGTTCTTTGCTGTCAGCATCTCTTCTCAGGAGAAAAAGTGATGAGATGTTTCTCTGCTAACTGGGTGAACAGGTGAGAGGGGTTTAGAGGAGAAAAGGGAGAAAATGGGGTAGGAACTAGCCATTTGCTTTATTGCTACACTTGTGGGAAACAAGTGCCAGGGTGTGACAGCTGTCTTGAAACATTGGATTTTTAAATGCCATGGGATTTGCCTCACTCCTTGTGAGGTCCAGTACTGTGTGGCTCTTACACACAGAGAGACCCTTCCTCTGGACATGGCAAAGGATGCTCAAGGCCCTTCTGAGAGGGGCCGCATAGCAATGGCTCCCACAGCACCGAGCCAGAACACGTGTGACCACTCTGGAGGGCTCATTAGCTCTGGGCTGATTTCATAATCTTGGCACCATGATAGCTGCAGTCATGAGCCATCTGTTGGCGTGGACCTGAGCTGCAGCACATTGATTCCTGTCTGCAAGACTGACTCTAACCGGGGAAGGGAAGGAAAATCTCGCACTGGGGGAAATGCAGTCTTGGGACGAAAGGTGTAGGTGAGGGAGAAGCAAATTCTTCCTCTTTGCCTTCCTTTGACAGGAGACACAACAGGAGGGGGTGTTGGGTGGTTGCATTAGGTGAGGTAAACTACCGCTGCTTCTGCTGCACATCTGCTTTCTCATGATAGCTCCGTCAGCCAGACCCAGCATGTGAACTGAAGGAGTGAAGGAGCTGGAAAGCAGCTGCATCAACTGCTGATGCTGTGGTAGAGAAACTGCAGCTAAGAGGAGGATGGAGACGGGTCTAGCTGCTTTTGTCAACACACTACACCCCATTTAAATCTGTGACTGGCTTGGACTGTGTCCTGCAGCTTGCAGTTCTCTGTGGGGTCACATGCTCGTTAATAGCACGTTTGACATATGCGGCGTAAGTACTGCTCAGGTGAAATATATCCTTTGCAAGACAAATACTGCCAGCTCCGCTGTGCACTTTACTTACCCATTTGTAATTGTCATGCGTGCTTTATCACGCTGCACCTCTTTATCTCAAGGGGTGTGGGCAGTTCTGGAGAGGTGAACTAAATTTTGTATAATTAAGCCAACAACATTTGCTGTTAACAGTGAAGGGTCATTATGTACTTGTAAAGAGTCTTATTAAAATACAGTGGATCAACTCCAAAATAAAATAATTGCTTTGGGGTTTGCTGCCAGCCTTAGTTTTTTGGGTTTTTTTCCCCTTGTATATAATTGGATAGTGTTACTTTAGAACATTGCTTATGCTAAGTCTATTTTGTTGTCTTCTTCAAGGGGTGCAAAATGATTCTGTGAAATAATATTACTTTATTTTCTTGTAGCTGGAAGTATCTTGCCAGTGAATTGTTGTTATATGTATTCCTGAGTTTTGTGATTTGATGCAGATGATCAGAAAGACCCATTCTAAGCCAACACAAAACAACAGAGCTGTTCTTTTTGAATATGTAACACAAATGAACTGAAATTGTAAAATCTTTTTGTAATCAAGACAGTCTTTTTGTCTTGCTCCACCTCAGAGGAGTTTGTCCAAGGGGAAATATGTTATATTAGTTCTTTCAAAGGTTATTTTTATTGACCCTGACCATTGCCAGATGGATTCCAACACTTTGAAAAGTTTCCCTTCTTCTGATCCAGAACACCTTGAAGAAGTTGTGACTGTTACAGAGGAAAAATTCCTGCCCAAAAGCTGAATTAATGGAGAAAACAAATCCGCCAGCAAGACTGGAGTTCATATCTTGGAACTATTTCATTCTCATTTCACTGACACTAACAGTCAGACAAAAATATATCCATGATGAGTTATTGAATGTTTCAGTACTTAATGATTTTCTTGGAATGTGAACTTACAAGATGCAGTGGCACACGGGGGGTGAGCAGACAGCAGAACTTCTTGACTGGATCCTTGTGTTCTTTAGAATCATCTAATCTGTGTAGGTTTTGTTTGCAGATGTAAATGAGATCTAAAAACTGAAATGCAAAGGGCTTGCATGAAAACAATTGTCACATGCAACTTCCCTGGCTCTTGACAAATTTTTTGTTCAGGTGACAGTATGAGTACAGCTGCTGCCTCGGCTCTCACACAGCAGTTCTTTATGCTAACAATTCGCTATTTTCTATGTTCTGGTAACCATGGTTTTTTTCACTTTTATATTAACGTAACACAAAAGCCATGGCATATCAGGATGATCACTAAACACAGGTCTGTGAGACTCTTAATCCTTGATTTGAGTGGTTTGAAACCAGGCATACAGCTCAGTTTCAAACAAAAGAGGCACAATATTTCTTGAGTTACGCTGACAGTTTTGACAGCTTGATTTATTCAGAAGAAACCTGGGTGTGCCAAGGAGAAGGCCAGAATGGGGAGAAAACACTATCATTCTGTACCATCAAAAGACATTTTTGTTCTCCTTGCTGATCTCTCTTGAGGGAGGTAGGCAGAGTTCAGCCCTGAGATGACCCTGGCAATTGATAGGCCATGGACTCTCCTTGCAAAACTTTCTTCTAGGGGCACAGCAAGAATCTTCAGAAACAATATCATGGCTATCCCCAAAATGTCTGCCTGCTTGCAGTAGATTCAGGGCTTTAAGAAGCCTTTTGCATCCTCTGGTCATTTTAACAGACATAAAATTTTCCTTTGGTTATTTCCCTGAACGCTGTATCTCTTGGCTGCGAGTACTGCAGAAGCATGTACACCTCAGCCTGGTGTTTAAGCTTATGTCTTCTTTCCAACTACCTGAACTGCTTTATTCAGACCTCAACAAGTCTGCAACAGAAAGCAGACAAATATTTCCCAGAAAAGCTCATTAGACCTGCCATCCTTCCCCAGTCTTTTAGGGAGGGCTGTATGAGTTAGCACCTCTTGTGGCAGCAGAAGTGAGCACTGGTTGTGTAACTACCTGACAGTGGACAGAGGAAAATGAATGGTGTTTCTTGGATTTGTCAAATACAATGCAGTTCTTCAGAGAAGCTTTATCCAGTCCTTTTCCACTTGAAAACATTCCTTCTTTAACTCGCACTAAACAATAAACAGATGAAGAAAGAAAACAGCTTTTCTTCGGCATCATTAATGACATCCCCTTCTTTTGCCTTCTTTGCTATTTGACTTTCTGCCTTCTCATACAACTTGGCCTTGAAGCGTAGTTTTTTTTCTTCAGTGAGACTCATGATAAAATCAATGCATGAAGGAGTAAATAAGATAAAGATATCTAAATTCTATCTGATAGCCTGGTTTCACCTCACCCTGAGACTTACAGAGTTGCAGTGAGCCATTAGGTACCTGGGTAGCAGGTAGGAAGCTCTGAGGAAGTGGAGATATGTAATCCTACTTCTTGGTCGAGGTGCTTTTGCAAAATTTCCTAGCACTGAACCTGGTTCTTGCTGCAGCCAGTCGGAGTCCCTACAGGTTTCATCTGAGTTTGCAGAAAAACAAAGTTCTGCTTAGCTTCCTGTCATGTTTTCTTATCTTATTACTAGCATCTTAATAAAGGGTCTTGCAGCATAGAAGTTAATTAATTTCTCTTCTGGTTCTCAGTCACTGAAGGTCAGATTGTCCTAAGAGGAGGAACGCTTGCAGAGAATATAACTGAGTATTGTGGACAAAACACGCTGACCTTAACGAAGCAGAGATCACACTTATATAAAGAAAGGCAGATAATAAAACCGAAGAGGTGAACTGTTTATAGTCAACCACTTGAGGCTACAATACAAATAAAATAAATAAAGGAATAAATGCAGCCTTTTTAGATGTATTCAGGTAGTTCTTTTGCATTTTTTAGCATTTATGTGTAAAGGCACTCCACACAATGTATGCCTTAACAAAAGTCTTTTAAATAATAACTTCATATAATAATTACATTTCCAAGTAAATTATGATTGGAAAAATATTAAGTCAAAACATATATGCATTGCACATTTATATAAACATATAAGGCAACGTGATTTTCTTTTGTAGATATTAGGCTGTTAGTGTAACTGATGATTCTCAACAGCAATGAAACTGCCTTCTTTTTTGTTTTTTTTTTTCTCCTAGCAACCAGCTTGAAAGAACTTTAATCTCCTACATGGACACCTAAGAGAGCCTTTAAAGCCCTGAAATTTACAGTTTAAGATATTTCATGAAAAAAAAAAAATGATTGGACATTTTAAAAGATATTTTCTTCTGCTGCATAAGGCTCTAGGAGGTTGTGGTCTGTGTCAAGAAGTGTCAGTTTCCAAGATATGTAGAGGAGACTTAATAAAGGAAAAAGACATATGTTTCTGTTGACTTTTCCACATCCTGATCTAGATATGCCAAAATGTTGTCACTGTTTCTTATAAGTTAAAATTGTGCCTGTCCAGCAAGTTTTTGGAAGATTGGAGAGCTTGTAGAGTTACAACGTTATAATGAAATTCAATTATCTGAGGGAAACTTTCACAAAATTAGCAACTACCTACCAGTCGGCCTCCCCCCTGTGCCTGTAAGATCATGGAACAGATACTCCTGGAAGCTGTGTCAAGGCATATGGACAACAGGGAGATGATTAAAGACAGCAAACATGGCTTCAAAAAGGGTAAATAGTGCCTGACTAATCTGGTGGCCTGCTACAGTAGAAGGCCATGAGTAGAACCCCTATGGCTGGGTTAGTTGATTAGGGAAGAACAACTGATGTCATCTGCCTTGACGTCTCTAAGGCCTTTGATACAGTCCCACACAACATCCTCGTTGCTAAATTAGAGAGATATAGATTTGATGGCTGGACTGTCTGATGGATTAGAAATTGGATGGCAGCATCCGAAGAGTTGCAGTCAATGGCTCAATATCCAAATGGAGATTAGTAACAAGTGGTGTCCCTCAGGAGTCCGTACTGGAACTGGTTTAATATCTTTAGTAATGACGAAGGTGGTTCGATTGAGTGCAACCTCAGCAAGTTTGCAGATGACACCAAACTGAGTGGTGCAGTTGATACCCTTGAGGTAAGGTATGCCATCCAGAGCAACCCTGACAGGCTTGAGAAGACAGCCAATGTGCATGACTTGAAATTCAACAGTGCCAAGTGCAAGTTCCTGCACCCGAGATGGCGAAATCACCAGTCCAGTATCAGTACAGACTGAGTGACAAACGGATTGAGAGCAGCCCTGCAGAGAAGGACTTGGGGATACTGGTGGATAAAAAATAAGACATGAGCTGTCAACGTGTGCTTGCAGCCCAGAAAGCCAACCGTATCCTAGGCTACGTAAAAAGAAACGTGATGAGCAGGGCAAAGGATGAGATTCTGCCCCTCTGCTCTGCTCTTGCGAGACCCTGCCTGGAGTCCTGTGTCCAGCTTTGAGGTCCCCAGTGTAAGAAAGACCTGGAACCTGTTAGAGTGGGTCCAGAAGAGAGCCTGAAAGATTATCAGAGGGCTGAAAGATTTGGGGTTGTTTAGCCTGGAGAAGAGAAAGCTTCAGGGAAACCTTATTAAGGCCTTTCAGTACTTAAAGGGAGCTTATAAGAAAGATAGAGGGCCTCTAGCGACAGGAAAAGAGGTAATGGTTTTAAACTAAAACAGGGTAGATTCAGACTAGATATAAGGGAGAAATTTTTACTGTCAGGTTGGTGAAACACTGGAACACGTTGCCCAGAGAAGTTGTGGATGCCTCATCCCTGGAAGTGTTCAAGATCAGGTTGGATGGGGCTTTGAGCAACCTGATCTGCTGAAAGATGTCCTTGACTATGGCAGGGGGATTGGAACCAGGTGATCTTTAAGGACCTTTCTGACACAAACCGTTCTGTGATTCTATGAAAACTTTTTCCCAGGGTTCTGTTAATAGTTACTAAAATACTGGGATAGAAACTCATTGTATCATTTGATACCAACAACCCTATTCCTTCAGTCAAGGGATGGCAGACAGACTTTGACCGCTCTGCAAAGTCCTGGTTAAAAAGGCAGGGTGACAACATGCCTGGTATTTTTAAACAGGAGGAATTTCAGATCTTTCAAAACAGTAGATCATCAAGTGGAAACAAATTCTCGAATGAATTCCTTCAAAAATTACAGTGATTAATTAAGGTAGGCAATATACTTTTTCTACATTATTCTTAGTAAACTTATCCGTTGGTGATTACTCTTGGCTTATTCTCCTAGCTCCAAGCAAATGCCAGCTCTGCCAGATCGAAATTATGTACAACTGCAATCCCTGAATCTCCAGTGAATACTTAGCAGTTCTTTTAAGATTATGCAGCATTTCAGAGCTACAAAAGAACTACATATTTTTAACTTGACAAGGCCACAGATTCACATTATTTTTTAATTTCTTTTTTCCTGTACTTTTTATTAAGAAACTTTGACACAAGTTTAGTGTTTTTCAGCAAAGTGAGATTAGAGCTCAGACAGATCTTTCTATACTTTCAGATAACTGAAACACTTTAAGTAATCTAGCATCCACCTGGTGTTCAGGATTCAAAAGGAGCACTTCTGCAAACTGCCGCAGGTTTTGACTACAAATCAATGACTCTTGTCTGCCCATTCTTGCTTTCATTAATATTTCATAAAGTTATGTAATTACTTTTATGTGGTTTCACACTGAACATATGCAAGGGATAAATGTGATAAATCTGTCAGTGGCTTGCAGCTAGAATAATGGAAATGGAGGGAATTCCTGAAATACTAGTGGGTTGTAGTATTTTATAGACTATTTTATAGACATAGACTGCACAGCTCTCACAGAACTCAGAAAGGTTCAGAGAATATTTGCTGTGCAGATTTCCTGCCTGGATACTTGGGAATTTTGGGATTTATACACAGTCAAACTGTAGAATACTGCTGAGACAGCAGTAACTCTGAAGTTCAATGTCTTTTTCTCTCCCCCTCAATTCTTAACAGCCTTTCAAGGCCGCTTAGTCGAGGTGCTGTACACTGCAGTCTTGCACCAGGAAGAAACTGTGTGCAAACCTTTGAGACTGTAATTAAAGGAACCAAACCACTAATGATTACCCTGGGCAATGGCTAGCAGAAAATGCATACAAATTAGAAGCTGTTCATAATGGCAATAACTTTTCCCTTTGGAGAGTATGAGTTAGAGGGAATGAGAAAAATATATTTTTTTTAAAGAGTCTTCATTACATTGAAATTATTTTTCTTTGGAAACTCGTTTCCCTTGCAGGCTTGTTTTCGAGAGCAATATTGCAGTGATCTAAGTTGCCATTATAAGTTTTTCAGTCTGTATTTGAAGAAGTTATAGATTTGAAAATTTCTACAGAAGTTAACATTTTATAGAGCAGAAAGGTAGAGAGATGCATATTAAGAAAAGCTCTTTTTTTAACTCTGCAATGAGTTCTCATTTTAATACTTTTAAATGTTAACAGTAGACATGAATAGCACACACAGATACCCTAGACTGTATATTTTAGGAGACAGTGTGTCAGGAGCATGTCCAGCTGTGTGCAGCTCTAATTGTACTTCACATTGGTTTTTCTATGTGATTTTGTATGAAACACTTGAGCTCCTCCTGACTTCAAGCTGTACAGGAATTAGCTAATCAGATAAGTCATCTGCCCTGACCATTCCTCTGGCCTATTCAAACAACCTTCTTTGATCTTTTATTACCTTTTAATAGACCTCTTCCCAGTTGTCTCCTCTAGAAGGCTTCTCCTAATTAAAGATGTTATTTAGTTTTAACATTTGGCATAAGAGTTATTGGAGTTAAATATTCTGATGGTGTAGTAGCAGGTGTTAAGATGGGATTTTCATAATTATCTGATTGAGTTAAACATCACTATTTTCAAGATTTCTGAGGTGGTACAAGTGCTTCAGGTTACGTAAATTTACAATACAATGAAGTCTCAAAAATTAAAAGCCTCACATTTTTGAAAGTGGTTGTAAAGTACGTAAGCAAAGATTTTGTACATTATTGTCATGATTAGTATTGATGCTTATTTAGAAACTGGGCAGCCATGTAACATTAGCACAACCAACTGTCTGTTTTCAGGCCCTTCCTGGCATTCACCAGTATTGTACTAATAAATTTATTTGTACTGAACCATAGGAAATAGGACAGGCTTTATCATACATTTACAGACGGGAGAAGGACCAAGTAGTTTTCTTGCGCAGGATCTCATAGGGAGTCTGTGAAAAAAGTTAGCCACATATGCATCCCTGATGTTGCAGAGCAGTTCCTTAAATGTAAGGTGATATTTTCCCCTCTGTCATCTTCCTATAGAAGCACACCTTTTTTAATTAACCTTTCAGAACAATTTTGACTGTAAAGCCTTTCATGAGAATCATTAACCAACTTTTTAGATCCACTGTTGCCCATCTGTGAAGAAGGAGACTTTAAAGGAATTTCACAGTGGCAGAATATAGGTAGTCCTTTTCCTAGCACATAGCCAATTTTTTGTTAGTGTTCTCTTGGGTTTTCAATGAATTTAAAACCTTGAAAAAAGGTCTAAAAACCAGATTGGTTAAAGGAAAAAAAAAACCCCTCAGCTGGAGGTGCAAACATGGTGAGAATTTAGTTGAAATCTATAGAGAATTTAATGAAGGAAATGATTGTGGTAGAAAGAAAATCTTTCAGTCTGACCAAAACCAATGCAGTCTTTCATAGTGCCATTCATTCTTGTACTTATGCTAGCTGTGAACCCTGAACCTAAGATACTTTCTGCAAGGATTTTACGCTTTTCAGTTATAACAGAGCATCCTAAGTGATAGCTTTGTGCTTGTGCAAGTTGATGGGGGCAACCTCCATATGGACTGGCTGTTCAGCTTTCAAGCTTGCTTTCTATTTTTTAAGCACCTAATCTCATTTCCATAGAAGTGGTTTTCCTGGCTAGTAATGATTGTGTGCCTACTTGGCATACGCAGAACTGGACTGAAACCAGGATAAAGAATAAAAACCTTCCTTGATTATGGTATTCTGGTAGGTCCTTAATCATCCCTCACAATTACTTCTACGTGATTTTAGATTAATTTGCACAAAATTTGTCTATCCCTCTTATTACTTGTTATAGCTAGGATATTATATTTTATATTGTCTTCTCAGGAGTTTTAAATTCTACACTGATAGCTAAAAAGAGAATTTAAACTATTTCCCTACCGATATTCAGTGAATTTATGAGGACAGCAAGCTCCGTGTTGCTGTGGTTGCTCTGTGCGCCATATGCCAAGGTAATAATAATGAATGAGAAACTCCTGTTGATGGACATGCTCGTGGAGAGATTTGGAAATGAAGGAACTTTCCTTGTTTAAATTTACTTTTGAATAGGTAGATGAGGAGAAAATATCTTGAATGAGGTTTGAAGCTAGAAATACCTAGACTGAAAACAGAAAATGTTGCAAAACCTGATGACATAAAACTAACCATTTGGATCATTTATAGGGTTGGGCAATGCAGCCTGTGATTTGTCCCACGCATTTTTAACAGCCCTAGAATCCCTGTTCTTCCCTCTCGCAATCACCTATGTAGCATCACACCTGGTTTCATGAACACACTGAATCACAAAGACTGTGACAGTCCGTTGCCCTAAAGCAAGGAGTGTGTGCGAGGGGAAGGAGGGCTATGACAGCTTACGGGCGGCCGCCCTGCTTGGCACCGCAAAGAGAAAGCAGCAGGGTGAGCAGACAGAGTGGCCTTCCCAGATATGTGTGAGCACGGTGCGAAGGACATGCCACTTATGAGGACTTGCTCTGGCCGCACCACAGTGATACGGGCAGCTGGGACTGTCCTGAGCAATGGCCTAGTATCGCGGTGCTCACGCTGTGAGCTCAAGCTGTGAGTGAGCTACCAATGGTTGGAGACGAGAGCAGAGTGCACTACAACGCTTCGTGAGGCTTTTAAGCTACACACTCAGCCTAGACCAGGAGTGACTGCAGTTTCTAGCGACAAACTAGTGTTTTAGCAGTCGTTTGTGGTAGGCAGGATACAGAAGTTGCTCTCCTTAACCTGAACTCCTGTTACCTGCATTTGTATAATGACACAAGCAAAAAAGAGAACTGCTCTTACAAGCATGCGCTGTAGGCTGCAGCACACCCCACAATTCTGCTGGTGCTACTGTCAATGCAACACTTGTGGGAAGGGAATCACCCAGGAGAACTGGAGCAAAAGGAAGTCCATAGCAGCTGTAAAACTTCTTTTTAAAGTAGAGAGGATCAGTTCACAGTGAGGGAGCTGAGGGGTAAGATTGACTTCGGCTTGAATGCCATGGTTTATTTTTAACACATTACCGTGGAAAGCCAAGTGACTGGTATGCTCATGAATGGGTCTAAAAGGATTCTAACAAAACATTTTTACTCATTCATAATGAATCTGTAGAGCGGGAAATTGTGTTGCTCCTCAAAAATTTCTTAGTGGCACCGGGAGAAAAAGAGAAGATCACGGCATTCAGGCTGAACAGTGACGTGTGTGCAGGCACAGAGGACGGGATAACAAAGAGCTCATAAAACCCTATTTCCTTTTCAACTGTTTCTCCCTGCAGTTGCCTGATTAGGCTCTCGAGCCGGTAGGTCAGTGACAACTTCCATTATCTTCAATAGACTCGCTGAAGTCCTGTATCTACTCAGTATGGATGGGCCAAGAAAATATTAGAAAGCAGTATTTGCTTACTTAGAAATCCCATCTGCTGTTCTGAGACCTGAAGTTATAGGTTCTTGGTTTACTGCATGCTTTAGGCTTAAAGGTGAATATCTGTAGTTTTAGATGATGCTAACAGAAATATCTGAAAAGGAATAAGGTTTTTATAATATTCTCTGTCACAGATTTAACACCAATTAGTGTTTTAGAGTAAAGTTGTGTAATTCTGTCTTGGAGAAGATTCCCAGAGGTGCTTTCTGTGGAGAAATTACTATGATATTTAGAAACGGAAATAGCTTTTTCGAGATACATAGACAGGCAAAACTTCAGTGAAACAGACATTAAAAAGGTTGGTTAATAATCCTCAGCAGTCAAAGTCAACAGAATTAAGAGGCAGAAATCACCAGTTCCCAGATTAGGCCTCCTTGGTATGTGCATTGCTTTTGTGAATGGTTATGATTAAATATTTATGAAGTGACATAAGGAAAGTCTGTTCTCTTTAGTGAAAATAAGTCATTCCGACAGACTGACTCTATCTGGTCCAAGCTTATAAAGCGTGAGAAGCGAAGTTATAATAAAATAGAACACATTCAGCCAGATAAAGATGTGATGTTTATAAAAAATAAAGCACTGTCAATGAAGTAAAATACTTGAGCTACAGGACAAATTAAGACTTTGGTACTATGGAGACATGCTTATCCATTGGTCATATGTTAAGTTCAGAATGTCAGTTTTCGCTGTTTAAAAATATATGTGCTTTTTTGTGTACACAGTGACACTAATTACCCTTTATTTGAGTAGACTCAGGATTTTCCCTGAATATTTAACCCTTGTGGATGCAAAAAAAAGTTTAAAAATATGATTCAAGCTCTTGTGGCCTGCTGGGGAGTACTCATTGCCACCAAGGTAGCCATGCCTGTCCAGCACCAGAGGTTCTGAACTACCCATTCTCCCTGAGCAAGTCAGGAATAATATCTCTTCCTTTCCAAGGAAATAAGCCTTTGTAGGGTCTGAAAGCCATTCTGTGCCTCAGAATAGCTTACCCTTCATGTTTCTGGGTCATGTGGCTATTTGTGACAACCACATGCTTCCTGTTCCCTTTGGAGGGGCCCTGTGGGGTCTTGGTGGGATGTGCAGATCACAAGATAGAAAACCCTGAGTGTAAGGCTGGAAGCCAGCATGGTCGGTGCCTGTGGGCATCTTCTCTGCCTTGCATGGCTTGAGCAAGAGCACTGCTGAACCACTCCAGTGGTTGTAGTGGTGTTGGACATTTCAGCCACTGGCCTTCTGCCTTCTCTGTCACCTGGGTCCTTGAAAAGCAAAGAAGTGTGTGAAGAAACCTATTTTCACATGGATGTTGCCAAGCCTAGAGAGTACTGGGTGTCAGCTGCAGTAGTGAATGGAGTGTGGTGGTGGCTTAGGGGAGAAATCACACCGATTTCATGCTGAGTCTGTCTTTTACTCATCAGACCTGTGGGGGGATTCTGCTGTAAATGAGGACGGGGGAAAAGGCTGTGTGGTTAGGAGGATTGCTTCCTTCCTTTCCTATTTCAGAGCTGGTTGGCCCCCAGTCAGTGTGCAAGGTGCCATAGAAGACAGGCATGGTCCAGAACTGGAGGCCAGTGACCCCAGTCTCAGGTCAAGGACTGCATGCACAGCGTTTTTGGCTGTAGTCTCTTGTTTTGATATATGGCATGCAGAAGTCTTATGACATATGTACTCTTGACATATGTCATCTCTAATGTATTCATTTTACCACATCACTGGGTCTTGTTGTCTCTTCTGTCCTCACGCATTTTAGTATATAATGCATGGGGAGTTGCTGCTAAAAAGAAATCTTCCTTGCTTCTGTACCTCCTCCACAATACAGGGAAGACTGCTGGTTACCCTACCTGTTTCTGTTAATGCTGTGATTGCATCCTCATGTAAAGGAAAGGTCTGTTCTGCAGCTGAGCTTTGATTATAAGAGTATGTTATGTGTAGCACGAGAGTCTGAGACTTGCTGGAGAACCATACAAAAGTAAGTGTACCAGAATGTGAGAGCCAAAGAGCTTTTCTTCAAGCATTTCCTGATGCAACAGCCACACAACTCAGAAATTATCTGGGGGAGTGCTGCCATGGACCAGGCTCAGGCCAGGAAGATCTTTGGCAGCTCAGTTGCTTCTCAGGGCCAGATGACATTTCTGATATATTTGAATTAACTAGGGTGAGCAGAAGAAACAAGATTATAGCTGTATGCGAATATTTGAAAACTTATATTACAGGGATAAAGAGGTGTCAGTTAATTTCCAATAGCATTATTCTTGCCAGTGGAGACTATGGCTAATGGAGATCTTTTCTGGATATCCATATTTCTCAGTGTCCTTAGAGTGTAAGTTCAGCTGATTTGTAAGAGGTTATTGTTAGTGACTTGAGATCATCTGTAAAGCAACTTATTGGAAGCCCTTCAGCAATTCACTTCCACTGAGGGTGGTATTTGGCTTTAATGTTAATATATAGGTTGGTGATAATAACAGAGTTTTAAAATCACCAAATAGGCAGCAAGATATTGTAGCAAACTTGATAGTAGCCATTGACATACCATAAACCAGTGATGGTTTGGAAATGCAAAGCTCATTGTGGAACCAAATAAACAACTGTGTAGCTTTATACAAAGATTCAAAGATAGTATGATATAGAAACATTTGCGATAAATCATTGCCTGTGGACTTGCAAAGTATTAACATCTCCAGTGGAAAAGACTGGTGAACTGAACTTGTGGCTGAAATCTTCTTTCACTTTAGACTGAGGATTTTGGACTTGAGATTGTGAAGTCCATGATGATAGAATAAGACCTCTCCCCAGGCCAAACAGTACAAATCGATTGGACCAGGTCCAGAGGAGGGCCATAAAAATGATCAGAGGGCTAGAGCACCTCTCCTATGAGGAAAGGCTGAGAGAGTTGGGGCTGTTCAGCCTGCAGAAAAGAAGGCTCCAGGGACATTTTATAGTAGCCTTCCAGTACCTGAAGGGGGCCTACGAGAAAGCCAGAGAGGGACCTTTTACAAAAGCAGGTAGGGAGAGGACAAGGGGTAATGACTTTAAATTGAAAGAGGGTGGGTTTAAATTAAATGTAAGAAAGAAATTATTTACTGTGAGGGTGGTGAGGCTCTGGAACAGGTCTCCCTAAGAGGCTGTGGCTGCTGCCTCCCTGGAAGTGTTCAAGCCAGGCTGAATGGGGCTTTGAGCAGCCTGGTCTAATGGAAGGTGTCCCTGTCAGTGGCAGGGGGGTTGGAACTAGAGGATCTATAAGATCCCTTACAATCCAAACCGTTCTATGATTCTATGATTCTAAGATATTTCTGCATCTTCCTCCAAGTTTCAACTACAGATGCTGCAAGACAAATCAAGCTTCTTTGTGCAACTTTCTGAAACTTCATACAGTTACTGAAATATTTTCCATGTGATTATGCTGAGAGTTAATTTAAGAGGCCCTTGAGTTTTAAAAAAATGACTTGATGTGTGCCTCCTTTCTGTGACCACAAAAATACCGCCTGTAAAACAATGCCTAGGTGAGACATCTGAGCACCCAAAATGATCAAAATCAGTAAAAAGTTTTTTTTTTTATAAAGGAAGAATTATTGGACAAATCAGTTGAATGCACTGACAGAGTATCTGAAGAAACTAGTCCTTCATAGAGTAATTAGGCAATGAGAAGGCAGCTGGTGAGGTACAATGGCATTTACACTCTTATTTGCACTGTTTCCCCGTGTAACTAAAAGAATACTTCGATTTGAAGGAGATTTCTAATCACCCTGTGTGGTACTTTTTGCAGGTCCTGTAGGAATCACGTACTCAAACCTCTTTTCATATTCTGCATAAAATCAGCGGCTTCACAGGGTGCTGTAGCTCAAAATCTCGTTTAACAAAAGAGTTGCAGACTTGCACTACAGAAAAGATAAAAACACGAGTCTTGAGACAGAGACACTCTGCAAGATCCTGCAAATCCCCAAGCTATTGTTCACGCAGTGATTAGTACAGAAACCTCACAATTTGCTAAGCCACAAGTGCTTTCAGAAAAAGATGCTCTGTTGGGTGTCTGAGTTCTAATCGATATGGGGATGTTTCTTTCCTGTTTTTCTCCTTGGAAATTGAAATGCGGGATTCAGCTGGTGGTCATTCTCATGAAAAGAAGTGCTACAATAGTGCTGTGCTTCTGCTTAAACATGGACAACGTATTTTCTTAGTCTCCAGTAATACTTCACTAACTCCAAAAAAACACCATGTCCGTTGCACTTCTGCAGCATTACAGTAGTGCAAGATCAGCCTGACTTTCTGTCCTTTAGTCATCCACATACTGGAATGCCTTTATCTTATTTACAGGTTATGTAAAGTAAATCTCTGAAAAGCAGATTGAAAACAGGAGTAAAAGAATTCTCCAGCAGGAGGATTTGACTGGTTAGAGACGTTTAAGAAAATTTCTAAATGGTATATAAGGAATATTCCTGTAATGCTTTATGTCAAACTGCTAAAACTAAAAAGAAAACTGACAAACAGATACCTGAGTGAAAAAAAACAATGGATTTTTGAGTGAAAAAAGTTATCATTGCTATATGACTGTTTATAAAAAGACATGGAAATAAAGGCCTCTTTGTGACTAAATCCCACTACAAATGTAAAAACAAATATATTTTGGGGTATTCATAAAAGAATTTTTATGAAAATCTGATTTTGTGTAATATACCACAATAAAAAATCATTGCCTAGTATTAAAACATAATTGGAAATGGCAGTGATGTGTTTCCTTTTTACTGAAGGGCTTACTCCTGAAGAATTTTGCATGAAGCTCATAGTAATCATTAAATCTGAAATGGAATCAGTCAGCTTCTCTTCTGTCCCCGAGACGAGTATTATCATACTTATCAAAAGCTGGAGCTGGATAAATGATTGAATAAATGAATGAAATTTGCATTCAAATAGCAACTTTCATTTATACAGGACAGCAAGAAAGTTAGAAAATTTAAAAAAAAAATCTCTTTTCAAATTAAAAACAGTAGCTTTGCTAAGCAGTGAGTGGTGCCTGATATTTATTGTTTATTATTCCAGAAGGAGAAGGATAAGAACTCTCAGCTTAAAGAATCTGACTCAGAGAACATGCAGTTAGAGAGTGGGGTTTGTATTTCTCATTCTGGAATGGAAAACAGCCTGTTAACTGTGAAGTAGTCATCTGTACTGCCAGCTAGCTTATGCAGCTAATACAAATGGGATGTTTCCTCAGGTGACCTTTTGACCTGCTGTGGTTGGTCATCTCACTTTGAAATCTATTTATTTTTCTAAAATTATGAAAAGAAGAGCAAGTCTCAGAAGGCTTTGGAGGAAAAACTAGGTCAGCCCCCTGCAGAGAGATTCATAGCTTTGGGGTTCAAGTGATCTGTTTAATGAGTGTGCTGGAGTGGTTTTCACAAGCCACCCAAGGCTGGTTTGAATCTGACTTCAGAAAGAGCCTGATCTGGGAGCAAACATGGGGCTGCTCTCTGGTCTAGGATCTGTCTAACCTGGGCGTGTTGCAGAGCTCCTGGAATGAAGCAGAAAGAAAGCTCCAGAGAGGCTGCCAAATCTGCCAGTATAGCCTCTTTCTTTGTTAAAGACTGTTCAACAACTTCCTTGTCCAAATTCTCTGCAACGATGTGGGAGTTTCTCAGCATTAGAAAAGAGTGGGTATAGACCACACTCAAGAGGTACCCTGTCTCAGCAGGGCTTAGATGTCCAAATCCCTAATCCACTCATATGTTGAATGAGAAAGAGTTATTATTTAACAGAAAAATTATATTATATGTTATTTGGACTAATTCCATTGACTAACATAGATAAAAACTGTTTCTCAATACTGGAGAGTTGTTTCTAAGAACTCTTATGCCCTTTCTTTGAATAAAAGTTTCCTGATTTAGTTACAGGCCTAAGAAAATATAAAAATTAAAAAAATATTAGCAGTGAGTACAACAAAGCAGCAGACAATTGCTAAGAAGCATCACTGTAAAAATAGACATCTAGAAGAAAACATTTTTTCTTCTTATATATACAAGGAACACCTGAAACCTTAACTTTGTTGCTGGAAAACAGAGACATTTGAAAAATGCATATTTGTTTTCTCTGTTGGAAACTCTGTCCTCTCCTGGAAAGCAGCAGAGTTATATACTTGGCAGTAAAGGTGATATATCGATATCCTATTGCATTAATCATATGCCAGCACATGAGTAACTACAGATTGTATAAACCACCAATTATTATTAAATATTTCTAAATGTACAATGTCAGATAACTTGTCCCAATGGTACTATAAAAACTGGAAAAGTTCTTTCTACCATAAATATTTATTTTGAAATATATCTGTGCATCACAAAAACATGAGAACTCTGGAAAAAGGCCAGTGTCGTGCAAACATAAATTGCGAGTGCAAATAGGAAAAATCTGGTAATGTCAGACTATTTATTCACACACTGATTCTGTGAGAGATCTTGAAAGGATTTGGATTCAATCAGAAGAGAATTCAAGATTAGGGATAATTAATGCTGTATAATTAACAACAGTCTTCATGGGTTTGTAAAGTTTTTAAAGGCTTTGTTGAACTATTCCTGTATCATCTGTTATAAGATCACAGAATTAGCTGATAAAAACAGCTGTGATGATATGCAGACACAGCAGTCTGAAATTCCCTAATCTTAACACCCTCCAGGTATAGCCAGAGAATTTAAGTTTTTTAAATGCTTTCTTCCAATCTGAAATGAAGCCAAATTCTGATATTCCATTTGTGGAATGGAATTATAATTTTATGCATAGTTTTAAGATTTCAAACCTTGCCTTCATTTAGTGAGAGAAAAAGGAAAGTTCTTGTGGAAAAATGAATAGGATACTTCCTTTCAAAATCGTCAGTAGACATAATTTTCCTGTCACTAGTACTGAAAACTTGCATGGGTACCTTGAGCCAAATTTTGTTTTGGGAGTTTTTTGAGTGCCATTTAATTTCTGGACAAATAAGGATTTCTCCAAAGACTAGACTGTACTTCTATATTTGTGCAGTTTGTTGTTTTATACAATGAGAAATCCCACTGAAATTAATAGCTTTATTTCCACACTGAGTTCCTACACAATGAGGCAGTGAAGAATCAAGCCTCTGATACTGCAGATAAATGGCAATTCCCCATACCAAAAAAGTTAACTAAGTTTTACATTCCCCACTTATTTAGATCATCTAGATATCCTGGATTTTGGTCTTGTACTATATCAGATATATTCCCATTAAAGAGGTCAACATTTGCAAGACTGAGAGAAGGAAGCCTGGAAAGAAAAAAAAAAACATATTAATTGGATGATACTGCTAAAGAAAGATTTCATTTTAGTCCCTTCCTCTTCTCTGCTGCTTAAGAACTGTAATTTGGAAATGGCAGGGCATGAGATGAGAAAATATCACAACCTGCTTTTCCTGTATAGCAAAATATAATGATTTAGACCTTTTAAAGCCAGCTGATCATATTAAAAAAGCCCTATAAGCATCTATGTGGAATTTCAATTCCCCTGAGCACATGACATGGAATACCACATTCCCTCAGCTGAAGTTCAAATAGCTTTAGCCAGAGAACCTCAGCAGAAGCTTTGTTGATTCTGTATCCCACTGCAAGTGTCAGTGCTATTGGCCTAAGACAATTGACTCCTGTAAACCTCCATCCCTAAATATTTGATTTTGCTCCATGGGAAGATCTGACATATCCACATATTTGTGAGCACATGATTTCTTTGTCCTTGTCCCCAACATCTGTGTGACACTGTCTTTTGAAACATCAGAGAAAGGGTAGCATTAGTTCCCTACATGTGGCCAGCTTTGTCACTCTGCAAAAACCAGTATCTGGGCAGCTAAAACATATTATTCACTAAAAAGGAAAATAATGCTTATTTCCATGTCGATCACACCATGCTACCAAGATGAAATTACTGGTGTACTCCATGAAGTCCTCAGTTCAAGGGTAAGATATCACTGAGAGTAGAGTCAAAACTACTGTTTCGACATGAGGTGGCACATGCTCAGTTAGGTACAGCAAAGTTACTGAAGTGTAGGGATATGGTCCAGCTGTACTATCTTGTTCTGGAGTTAATTCCCAATTAGCAGTCACTCTGGTTCTTCCTCCCTCTCCTTCCCAGGTTTAATGTCTTAATCCTGGCTTATTACATTGGTTTTGTAAGTAAAATATTCACTTCTCTCTCATGCCTGAATAATTCTTTTATTTGCTAATACAGTTGGTTATAGTTCAGTGTACTGTTACAGTCATTTCAGGGCTTGATGATGACTACTTAGCTGTTTCTTGTGTCCTTGTGGGAGCTTTTCTCAGTTTATTTATTTTTAATAACCTCATGTGGCTTGTTAGCAGCAGTGAAACTTGTGGAAGTTAAGAATAAGGCTGAAGACAGAAGATCTGACATGGAAAGACCTGATGCTTAAAAGGCATAGCACTTAAAAGCAAGTCAAAGAGACCCATTTTGGCTGGTGAGGACAAGATGTGTCCATATACAATGTCTGAAAGTGCAAATTAAGAGAGCAGTCCGTGATGTTTAAAAATTAATAAATAGAAATAAATTAAACTTCTAGCCTCTAAGGGCATGTTTATTGAAGTTTCTCTTGGTAATATCACTGCTCATTTAGTATTTTAAATTTGATGATCATGCTTATTTATATGCATTAGGAAAATCATGGAAATATCCTCCTTTGAAATACTATAATCAGAAATTCTTTGGAATGGCCTGAAAATAGTTATTTGTACTTTTAAAGTAGGACTTGAATAATGCTACTGCAATCAATATATTAAGTCTTCAGTTTCCATGGGTATAAACTCTCAGGGTGCTTACTGAATTTCCTGTGACAGAGGGAATTTTTCAATAAAGAGTCAGCTAAATTTCAGAATAGCTGGTAAGCCTAAGCAGAATTTGATCTGTATATCCTGCTCTTCTTCAGATATATTATTTTCTGAAGAGTGTTGATTCAGTTAAAGGATATGGTAAATACACTGTCATAATTGAAGGATGTGGAACAACTCAGAACATTAATCAATAATGCAATATTTTACTGTAAGATGGTAAATCTCAAGAAGGTATTTTGTGTAAACCTTGAGGTAGTCCTTTGATCACTTTACACCTCCTTTATCTAGTCCTCTCATTTAAAACACAAATCAAAATGTTATTCTCAAACCCATACCTCTGCATAACCATGAACTTCATAAAACTAAAGATTTTTTTTAACACCAGTATAATCTATGTAGGGCTAGACCCCAATAAAACAAATAAATTTCATCTCCATGCTTGTGAGAACATAAGCTTTGACTGAGAGATCATGGAGTTACCAAACCACAAATCATTACAGTCTCTGTAGAAACAATCTTGACAAAAGTATTAAAGAGCTATCAGAAAAAGCAGAAGAGTAAAAGGGGCTGATGACTTGCACTAGGGGTTTGTTCCAGTAGCCATTGCAACAGTTGTGATGCTAACTCAGCTAATTTTAGAGAATATTCACTGCAGTCTGTTTTTTTGGGAAAACAAAAATCTTTTAGGGAAGAACATCAGTGTTGCTGATACAACTGGATGGTGCAATGACATGTTTGAAGAGTTTGGGCTTACGTCTGTTCAGACAGCCCAGTCTCCTCTTGAAGTTCAGAAGGTGCTGTAATGCACCTTGCATTCACATGTGAAACTGTCCCTGCAACTCAGGATTTGTGTCCCAGAACTTGGATTTTTGCCTTGTTGCAAAATCAGTCCAGTGCTCAATAACTGAGACTTGATGCTCAGTATGTGCAGCATAAAAGGACAGGAAAGGATGCCCAGGCAGAAGCTTCTGCTATGCATCATGTGTTCATGTGAAAGTAAGTGCTGGAGACCTCTCTCTTGTTTGTGCCTCTGTCACATCCCCATTCATGTATCTTCCCTATGCATGCAAAAAAATTCTCTCCTTCAGCCATGGAGGATTTTCAAAGCTCTGCTGACTCTGTTCAATTGATTTATCTCTAGATTAGCAACTATGGACAATTATTTTCTCCTATTGTAGCTATTCAAAGTACCTGAAAAAATGCTGTCAGCTTCCAAAATCTCTGTTGACCCTTGAGATGTTCTTTTACCACTACATAAAACTACTGAAGACCTCCAGAGAAATTTTAGGCTTGCTGCTGTCATAAACTTTAATGGACATTAGTAAACACTTCTTCCATGACTTGGGCTACTCTGAGTTTGTCATATCCATTTCTGATCCTATTTTTATTTTTCACATGCAAAACAACCTGGCAAAATCAATCCTCTTGTGTGATGCACAAGATGATGCACATCATAAAAAATACTTCTTCCTGGTTGTTTTAAATCTCTCACCTTATATTACCATTTGATTCCCTCAGCTCTTTGAGGTCAATAGTAATTTCTTATTTTTCTTCTTCATGTGAAATGAAATTTTATACGCTATTATCTTATTCCCCCTGAACTGTGTCATTTCTTAGATACAGAACTTGTTCAATCTCGTCTTGCAGAGAAGCCATTGTACACCTCTGATTATCATTATCGAGCTTTTCTGTACTTCTCTCTTTCCACTGTAATTTTTTGAAATTGAGGTGACCAGAACCTTTGGCAATATTCAGCTACAGATTTAATCCTATTTCATGTATTTCACAACAGCTGTTTTCTCATTTAACTCGCATGAGAATTCTAAATTGAAAAGTTGTCTTCTGATGACTAACTGTTCCATTAACAACTCATTTATATCAGCTGTCAGAACACAGAGGCATTAATATTAACAAGACAATGCCATGGATAGCTGTATTACAAGTGAAAATCCAGTGAAATGAGATCTGCTGAAGGATCTGTATTTCTGTACAGGTTTTGCTTCCATACAGAAGAAATATGGGGAATTTACAGCATTCAGGAGAGCAGGAATGCACAGCAAGCAGGCTGTGGCTTTTGGGTGGAATTGATCAGACTCCCAAATCAATATCTTTTGTGATAATAGATTTTCAGTTGTTTCGCTTAGCTAACTGCTAAGCTTCACACAAAGCTATGTTATTGTGACCAGGAAGGTAATACTAACTTGGAACAAGAGAAGAATAAAAGAAAAAACTTAAGTCAACAATTCAACAAAACAGTATACAGGACAAATCAAATCCTAATCTCTTTTCATATGTGTTTGTAGTGCTTTGGTGCACCAAATACTTAATTTTTACTGCAAATAGCATCTATTACTGGACCTTTCTGAGAGCCAAAATGAGACATTTTGCTAATGGCTAAAGGGAAGCACAAGAGACGTAAGAAGTAATCCTATGTAGGCGTTACAGACAGTAACACTGAAATATTTCTGGCACAAATGTATAGGAGAACTTAAGTAGTTTAGAGAAACAAATGAACTACAATAAAGTGAGGTTTTAGGTCTGAGACATTGGCCTGTTTTTCCACAGGAACATGAGCTCAAACTGCAGAGCTCCCATCTAGCAGGATTTAGGGAATTTGCTGTGTGGAGAGCCAAAGCATGAAGGTCGAGGGCTTAAGCTACCTCTAGACCTGCTTACAGTGGAGTTTCCATTGAGTTTCTCTGTCAATGTGCCAAGTTCCTTCAGACAGTGTGGGAGAGCTGGCATCTTGTTTCAGGCAAACAGTCACCTGCTTACAGACCTGACTGAGCCACTGCACCTGGAATATAGCTTCAAAAGCAAATTTATAAATTTTGATGAGATGGAAGTGTTAATGAAGCAGATTAAATGATCATGGATGAAAAAACAAAAGGTGAGGGGTTGTGGAAACGGCAGGAGATGGCATCTCATGAAAACCCTGCCTGCTGTATGTATTCTTACTTCATGATATACATTTCCATAGTATCCATGCTCAACAGAAATATACTGTTTCTTTTTTAATGCTCTTGCTACATTTAACTCTACAAATTACTGTGTGTTGAAATAGAAATGCTCACTACATTTATCTGCAGATTTTTTACTTCATTTTATAATGTGAATTGTGTGCTTAGCATTCATTAAATATAAATCAGTTATCTTGAGTGAGTTAAAGTAACATTGCAGAATGCAACAGGCAACTCCTCTACAAGGGAAAATATTTTACAGTATGTTGTAAATATAACTACTCTGTCATAAAGATACCCATATGTCTAATAGGTATAGGATAGCTCTTGCTTCACGTTAAACAATAAAGCTAAGGGGAATAGTAATAATACTGCTCTAACTCCCACATATAAAATTTAAATACAGGATTGAATAGATACAAAATGAATTCACAAAGCAATGTTATAGTTTACTCCCAATGAAAAATGCAGTATTTTTTTTGAGAAAAAATGAACATATTACTGCATGGCATTTAATTCATAATGTAAATAAATGAGCATTATGCTGTCAGAAACATTGTTGTTCATAAGCCTCTCAACAGTTTCCAAAGCTTACTGGAATTCAGGATGTGGAATACATCCGTGGTGGTGGAAGCGATTTTATTTCTCTTGCTTGTATGTCTGGAGAACCTGGTAATCATATATATATTTGTTTCAGTTTGAAACACCTATCTTCGTTGTTTGTATTGGGCTGAAAGAGTATTTTATTAGGGTAAGAGAGAGCTAACAGCCTTTTAAACTGGGGAAAATGCTGAAGATTTCATGTTAGGCAGCTGGAGCCAAACTCTTTTGCAGAAGCAGAGGAAATTGCGGTGAGTCCAACTTTGAAGCCAGCTGTACTTTGGGCAGGGGACTGAACCAGGTTACCTTCCAACCTAGGGCATCCTGAGATTGTACGTTACATTGCTCTTGTTCAGGACGCACAGCTTTAGCCCCACAGGTAATCTTACTTGAAAATGGGAGAGGCAAATTCTGATTTGAAGAAATACCTTTGTGCGGTGATAAAATGTGTAAAAGTGACTGTAGTATAGACTGAGTTATGAGTGCAGCAAGTAGGCAAAGGGTTGATTTCCTTCCGCTTCTGTCATTCTAGGACAGACTGCACAGCCATCAGAGAACCCATTGCCTTAGAACTGCGCAGTGCGTTTTTGATTGTGCTGATTATGTTGCCACTCAGTAAGATTAAGGATGAGGGATTGTGTCTTGCAGTGACATGAAGATGTGACTTCATCAACTTTTTGTATTTCTAGACACTATGAGCAGCCTGGGTGATGACATCTAAAGGACAGCTTGTCCATTAAAGTCCACGCTAAGAGACAGTTTTCAGGTACTTTCAACTACAGATGTACAGTAAGTAAATTATTTTCTTTTTCTGGAAACTGTTGGAAAAATTGTCATTGAGAACTATTCATCCTGCATTAAATAAAAGGTTTGGCTTCAAATTCAGATCTTTAATGCCTTCAAAGAAACAGCAGAACATTTCTTAATTTTTTTTACATTGAAATACTAATTTTGGGAGAGTAGACAGATTTTTAAAGAAAGTAGGCTCAGCAAGCAGAACACAGGAAAAGTGATACACTTCACTCCCAAAAGGTCATCTGAAGGATCACAGCAAGCCTGGCTTTTCTAATTACTTCCTTTCTTTACTTGAAAGTTCCCTTGTATCTAAAATTGCACACAGCACATCACCAGGTCTTCATCAGTCTTAGTTACATTGAGAAAAAGTTATTTCTTTAAATCAAAGTAGTCAATTTGAGTGGATTTTGTTTAAGGAATCTGAAACACAATATTTTGATTCTTATTTTTATTTCAAATATTAAAAATCAGCAACATGAACAAAAGCCCCCAAAGAGCTTGCTGTTGCTGAATCTACTTTTTTTTTTCCTGACAAGGTTGACAATAAAAAAAATACCTAACTCTACATATAATTTCACCTTCTCACAGACATTTCAATTTTTTTTATTTTTGTGCCATATCTGAGGGTATTTTTTGGACACTAGGGGCAAAGCACTTTTTTCAGAATAAAGATTTTGAGGGCAGAAGAGAAGGAATAAACTGTTTTTATTTATTGTAAATTCTTGCAGACATTTTACAGTGCCACCCTGAGTGCTAAAAGTTTGCAGTCATCTTGGTAAATGTGATTGGTTTTTACTAAGCCGTGCTTAGTTTGCTTGCTACTAGGGGGATGAACAGTCGCTGAAATGATTTCTCCTGTGAGATGCACTATGAAGGTGAATGTAGGTATTGAACTGGGCAATTTACATCTCCTCATACTTCTCCTCCTTTCTACTTTCCAGTTTCCTTCTCTGTTTGCCAAACAGAACACAAAACTCACAAATGAGAGATGGACAGGCTGGAGGAGACCAGGAAATCCCTAACACGTAAGCACTTATTGCAACTGATCTCTGGCTTTGAGTCTCAATATTACTTTGTTGTCAGTAAATAAATGAACAATTATAGGCAAAAGTTTTCTGTATCTTCTAGAAGTGTTGTTTGATAGAAATGGCAGCCTCCTCTTTACTAGCAGTTATTCTTTTAACTGAGACGTGACCATAAAATTTTTGATATATGCTGTGAAAAACAAAGTAATTTTGTGTTGGAATTCCTACCTACTACAGTTTAATGCACTTTTATCTGCTATTTCCTACATTTTTAGTAGCCACACATGCAAAGTCTAACTTCCAAGAGTTAGAAGAAGCTAGAACGCAATTTCCCAAGGATGTATGCAGCCAGTGCTTAGCGAATTAATCATTGCTTTATAGGCAAAGACATTGCTGTGCAGCAAAATGGTGTTTGCCAGCTAAACACTGTGAATCAAACTGGTTACCATACTTGTTTCTGCCACACAAATCTGACGATGATGTTGAACAAGTAATACAAATGACAGTAGTGAATGGCAGTCTTGACAGAATGTTTGGCAGCCTATGGATAAAAGCTGTGAGATCTACAATTGAAGCATATGAAATAAAAGGTTAAGTTGCCTGAAAAGTCAGTTCTGCAGCATCTTAAATTGGTCTAAGTTAATGTGCACTTATGAAATTAGTGTCATTTTGCTACACTCCCCCCTCTGGAAAATAGGAACATGTAATACAACAATCGTATCCCAGAAAGGTTAAACTCATTTTTGGAGCATGCAAATGCTGCAAAAATGATGCTTAAAGAAAAGCCAATGAACAATTTAATAATTCTATGTGGAAAACAATATTTAAGTAGTAGGCAGTAAATAAGTACTATGATTACATGACGATCAAAGGAAAAAAATGAAAAGCCATCCAAACTATACTGAATGAGCCAGGGTGCCTGTAAGAAGCAAATATGGCCTCAAAACAGCCATCTCTTGTACAAAATGGGCAAGTTAGGATTGCACAGATAAATGTAAGATGTGCAAGGATGAAGTTGGAGCACATGACCCTTTAGTGTCTTAATATTCTTTTAATTAAATTTTATTGCATGTAATAAAAGATCTGTTTTAACAGAAATATCAAGAATTTGATGATAGATTGAGCTGTCACAAGCCGCACTTCCATTGATAGTGGACAACAGTGAAACAAATGATGAAGTTACAAATTTACCACAAAGGTAATATTTGAAACAGTTCGAGGACCATTTAGTAAATACCATGTTCATTTTCAGTTTTTTTCTGCACTGACTCATGCAGAAAGCTCAGCTATAGTGTAGTGTGATATATTAGTTTACAACAGTCTGAAGTTAGTTACACTGTGATAAGGAATGGTAAAGGTGGGGCATAATTTTAGAATGGCCTTTGTTGTTCATGAGTGAAAACACTAGGTCAGAGAAGAAAGCTTAAACATAAACTTCAGTTTTAAACACAGGTTTCTGCTTCTGTCTTATAGCTCAATGTTTTCCTGCATGACTGTCTAAAATTTTGCACCTGATATTCATTCAAAGACTCCGGTCATCTTCAGCATCTCTACCTGAAACAATTTTTCTTCCAAGGAACAACCTGACTGATGCAACTAAACTTCAGCGTATCTATTTAGAACTTAGTCCTTGACTTGTATATTCAGGTTTCACCAACAGTTTAAGAAAATTAGAATTAAGCTGGCACTTTAAAATTATACAGAAGTGACATTTATACAAAATATTGTTCATTGCAATTGTAATTATCACTCATTTCAATTCTTCAACAACTCCTTTGTCTCATATTCTTTTCCTCTTTAGAACATTTGCTGTGGTTGCGAGCAAATCATTGAAGCAAATCTTTCTAATAAAGTCTGTTGAATTGCTATTGCAAATTTCTTTGCTCTTGATGAGACACCGAGATGCTTCTATTGAACACATTCCCACACAGGCTGCTAGAGCACAGGCTGTATGTTTCTCCTGTGGCCAGTAAGGAAGAGTTGGTGATGAGTAATTCTTATTTGAATTAGCTGACAGAATCAGGTAGGAAGTGAGACTATTCCTTTTGATAGGCACAAACTGTTGTTTTTGATTTTCTAAATTTGGAAATGAGAAAATATAGAGTATTCAAAAATAGTATAGAATATGAAGTGGGATAAAATAAATAAATCAACTTTTTAGAACATTGGATGTGGCACATCTGTACATGGTTTAGTAGGCATGGTGGTGTTGGGTTGGTGGTTGGACTTGATATTAGAGGTCTTTTCCAACCTTAATGATTCTATGTGTGGGTAGTTAAGGCTTGGCGGTCTGAAGATGTCGCGCTGTACGGAAAGGTAGTGTCCCCCCCCTCTCCTAATAGCCAATAGCATTTAACCCGTGAAGTAAGCAGACGGAAG
>Ga0065711_1031114_pt1 | contig 30535 bp, 17 predicted proteins | sample Hoacrofraction12_FD_59098 | JGI IMG/M metagenome (GOLD analysis project Ga0065711, IMG submission 59098) | Hoatzin crop microbial communities from Cojedes, Venezuela - Epithelial fraction 12 v2 (version 2) | ecosystem: Host-associated > Birds > Digestive system > Esophagus > Crop | place... | reverse complement strand
CTGTAGGTGACCCTGCTTCGGCAGGGGGGTTGGACTAGATGACCCACAGAGGTCCCTTCCAACCCCTATTATTCTGTGATTCTGTGATTCTGTGTAACTGCAGTAGTCGAGCTGTGCTGTGCCTTGAAGGTTGCCCTGTGGATGCAGTCAGGTGCCCAGCTGTAACCCTGCAGTGCCAGGATTAGGTTATTCTGCAGCACCTGCATCCCTGTGGCAGAAAGATGTCATGTAAACCCAAATTATTTTCCATTTATCACTGAACTATTTTCCATCTACCATTTAGTTTCATCCCATTTCCTGTAGGCTATCTTTTTTTCAAGTCCTTCCACTTACACCTTAAGCAATTTATGACTTCTTTTCTTGCTCTTAGCTGCCTTTTTCTCATCCCCTTCAGACAGGACATCTCTCCAAATAGCGTTTGCTTTAATTCCATGAAGTTCCTGGCTTGCAATTCCAGCCACCTCACACTAACTTTGACTTTCTCCTTCTATTTTCTACCTCTTCTTTATGGCGTCTGTTATCCAGTAGTGAAGATGTATTCTCACTTAGTTTGCTCAACAGGTTTGTTTACCAACTTGTTACGCTTTCAGATGGACATCTTTATGTGTGCATTCTCATTATGTTTCTCATATTTAGGAGATCGTGTATTCACCTGAAAAACTGTGTGGTGCCTGCAAAAGCTTGGCACTGGTTAGTTTGGTGGATATGAATTGGTGCCTGTTATAGCTGGTGATGAATACTGCCTATGATTTCTTTCCTGCCAATACACATTAGACTTTCTTGCTCTCAGAGGTGGATATGTTTTGTTTGATGATGTGGTTTTTTTTTTCCTTTGTTCAAGCCTTATTGGGAGTATTGGCCAGTGCTTAGGATCTGTGATTGTCAATATTAATGCCAAAAAATTTATACTTTGGTGTGTATGGTCTGAAAACGGATACATTCTTATCTTTTATCTATTTTTTAAAGAATTACTGAAAACCAAGATAATGTTATTTGACCTCATTATTTCTTTGATGCAGTAACATGAAATAAGTGGAAAACTATTGCACCATACTTCATACCTTGATTAACCTACAGTGAATAGCAGAACTCTGCTCTTATATTCTATGTCCCTTTTGAAAGGAAATATTAGAATGAAAGCCTTTATTTTTTTTCTTTATTTGTTCCCCCTTTCCCTTAACAAATAAGTGCTTTTTATCCAGAATTGGCTTTGGCAGATCTACTGTCATGTATAAAAATTGATGGGTTTTTTTCATACATAGTACATTTATATTTTTCTCCAACTACTCAACTTGTATGAGATCAGATCAAAACTCTGGCTAGCAGTTTTGTGGAAATATTTTCTGTATTTTGTGAAAAGCTCTTGGAAGCAATCAAAATATTATACAAGGCTGGAACTTTACCTAGTTGTTAATTGGCAGGTTAAACTTTTATGGGTTTCTGGTATCCTGCCGATACATGACTATTAAAAGTTGCAGGTGGTTTAGGGGAAAGGGGGAGGTGAGTTCCTGTGCTAGTAATATATCATAAAACTATATATTTCATGTGCCTGTTGTGAAAGTGGAGACTTTAATACTTTTTCACAATGTAAGCTGATTAAAGAATCTTTATGGATCTCATTAACTAAAGTTTTTCTCTGTGAACATTGAAAAATGTAATGCTTATGGATAAGAACAGCAAAAATAATTAGCCTCTGTGGTGCCTCCTTTGGTTTGACAAAAGCAGTGTGGTATCAAATGTGCTTATTTGTTCTGAGCTTAAGTTTGTCCTTTTGCACAAAATTCTGTCGATGATTTGGCAATTTTCCTTATTTCTGGCATGATTGAGTATGGGAAGTGAAAGGGCAGAATTGATGCATGCTCCAACCATAATAAAATACTACAATGTGTTTCACAGAGTCACAAAACAATGGAATTGTTGAGTTTGGAAAGGACCTACAGAGATCTTATACTCTGACCTTCCAGCTCAAAGCAGGGTCAGCTAGTGCAGATTGGTCTGGGCCAAGTCCAACCAGGTTTTGAATAGATCCAGAGGCGGGGACTCCACAATCTCTGTGGGCACTGTGTTCCGGTGTTTGACCACCCTCACAGTGAAAAAAGTCTTTTCTTATGTTTAAATGGAACTTGCTGTACTGCAATTTGTGCCTGTTGCTTCTTGTCCTTTCACTGGATACTACTGAGAAGAGTCTGTCTCCATCTTCTTTACAACACCATCCCCAGTCAGACATTTGTACGCATTGGTAAGATTCCCCTGAGCCACCTCACCTCCAGGCTGAACAGACCCAGCTCTCTCAGCCTCTCCTATGAGAGGCTCTAGTCCCTTCATTGTCTTTTGCAGACCTTTGCTGGACTTGCTGCAGTATGGCCAGATCTCTCCTATACTGAGGAGCTTTATCCCCAAAACTGGATGCAGCCTTCCAGACGTGTCTCGCCAGTGTGGAGCAGAGTGAAAGGATCACCTCCTTCAACATTGCCCAGCTCCCTCAACACTCCTAGGTGCATCCCATCAGGTCTTATGGTTATGTTTAACCTTTTCCTAACCTGATCCTCCTCCATGGATGGTCAGTCTTCAGGGCTCCAGACTTTCCCACTTGTGTCAGCGTCCTGGGATTCCTGCCGAGAAATCTTACCAGTGAAGAAGGCATTTAGTACCTTGGCCTTTTCTGTGTCCTTTGATACCCGGTCCTGTGCTCCATTCAACTGTGGACCCACATCTTCCCAAATCTTCCTTTTGTGGCTAACACCTCTGTAGAAGCTCTTCTGGCTGTTCTTCATGTGCTGAATCAGATTCAGCTCTAGGTGGGCTTTGGCTTTCTTAACCCCATCTGTGCATGACTGGATAGCGTCTCTGTATTCACAGAATCACAGAATCACAGAATGGTAGGGGTTGGAAGGGACCTCTGTTGGTCATCTGGTCCAACCCTCCAGAGTATTCCTCCAGAGTATTCTGTCTCTGCTTCCACATCTGTTATGCTTCCTTTTTATGTTTGAGTTTTGTTGGGAGCTCCCTGTTCATCCATGTAGGCCTCCCCCTGCCTTTGCTTGGCCTCCTGCACCTCAGCTACACTGTTTTGGAGCATGGAGGAGTTGATCCTTGAAGATCAACCAGCTCTCTTGGACCCCTTTACTCTTCAGGACTATGTCCCATGCAATTCTTCCAGCCAACCCCCTGAACAGGCCAAAGTCTATTCTCCAGAAGTCCAAGGCTGTGTTTTTGCTTATTGGCCTTGTTTCCTTCTCTCAGGATCCTGAACTCAACAATGTCATGATCACTGGAGCCAGGGCTGCCCATGACCTTCACCTTCCCAAGGAGCTCCTCCTTGTTTTTAAGTATGAGGTTGCGCAGAGCACCTGCCCTTGTTCATTCCTCAGTTGCCTATATGAGGAAGTGACCACCAATGCCCTCCAGAAACCTCCTGGATTGCTTGTGCCCTGCTATGTTGTCCTTCCAGCAGATAACAGGTGGTTGAAGTTCTCCCCTTTGAGGATCCAGGGCATGTGAATTTGAGGCTCCTTCTATTGTCCAAAGAAGGCCTTATCCACTTCTTCAAGTGATGATTTTAGAACCTATTTTGTTCTGCTTGAAGTGGACGGAGCCTTAACGCTTCATTCAACTTTGTCTCTAATTCAGATTTCACATCACTTGCAGTATTAAATGAAGCATAAAAATATTGAATAGTATTTGGAATGACCTTACTAGACCTTCTTCCAAATAAAATGTTGTTTCTTAATACTGTTTAAGAACGATGGTTTCCAATTAAGAGCTAGTTTTGTGTCTGTTGCACAGTGTTTAATTAATTGAATATGTACCTGATTAGTAACAAAATAATGACATTCAGTCAGATGTATTGATTTCAATTAAGATAGAACAAAGATGGGCATTCAAGTACTTAAAAAAATGTAAGGATTTTTCCACTCGTGATTCCATCTTATCTAGTATGTGAGTGGAAGATTTCATTCTTTCTTATCTAAGGTAAATATCCTTTGAGATATTTCCTCTATTACGTATCATAGATATTCAGTGAGAAATATCCCCCACATTTTTTTTGAAAGACTTGCTTTTAGTATTTTCTAATAATCATTTCGTTGCTGTTATCAAAGCCAGCAGAAGGACATGTGGAGGCTTGTTCGGAATGGTTCACAAAGGCCAGAATGGTCTTTCTAGTGTTAGCCAGACTTCGGAGGAAAAGTAGATGGTTACTGGCAAAGGCTGAAGAGATTTGTGTTGGATTTTTAGTGTGTTCTTTTTCTGTTGTGTTACTCCTGGAGCTGCACAGCCTCTTTTGCAGAAGGCAAGATGTTTCTGCTTGTGAAGAAGGTTCGCTAGGAAGTGAAACGCAGCACCAAGCTTTTACACTTGAAGTAACTCAGTCTGGTCAGGGTGATGCTGAGCCCTGCTCATCTAACCTTATCGATTTCTGAAGCCCAGGGTGGGACGTCCCAAATCTGTTTTCACTGAGATGCTTTGGCCTTCTTGGCGTCCCTTCAGGGCACTTTGGGTGTAGAAGTACCCCAGGTTGTCTGAGGTGGCTGAAATAAAAGCAGTCTAGAGAAGTGTGTTTGGCTTTGTCTCCTAGCATAGGGAAGATGTCTTCAAAGTCAGGAAAAGTGTTCATGCATATGTGTATAGGTAGGCGTACATTATTCACCAGGATGACCTTTTTTTTAAGTAAAATTTGTGAGATTTGTAGATGTATTTCTTTCTTCCCTCCCTAATGACATTGAAATAAGCACCCAAATTCCTAACATAAAAATTTGAAGTCCTAGTTGTTACTTGTACACGTCACTCTGCCTGTCATAATTTCTATTATTAATTCACTTTTCTGAGCACTGTAGAGACAGAGTCGCTGGAATTTGCTTACAGGGAAGACTGGAATATGAAGCATGGCAATTCAAGAATGAAATTAAAATATTTTGATAGAAATATCAAGATATTCTAGTTATTGGAAAGATCCTGATTTTTCTCTCCTTTTCAAAGATTTTATTATTACAAATATGGCAAAGACTTAAACTGCATGTCTCCAACTACCCTTTGAAAAAAAAATTTGATAATTTATATTTTAGCTTTATTTGTGAAGCATAGCTTTATCTCTCATACAATTCAAATGCAAGATTAATGTCTTAAGATAATATAAATATATTTATAATATATAAATTCAAGGTTAATATCTTGCATTCATCATTTTAATGTTGCTTAGTAATTTAAAATTCAATGGCTACAAACCAAAAAGCAAAAGATTACTTGATCTGTATCTGCAAGATGTCACTGCACTGGAAGAAAAGATGAGTTCTTATGCATTAGCACAAAGAATTTATACAAAACGTATCTACGTATTATTACATGCTCTGTGATCTTCATAGAACTTCAGAAAAGCAAGTGCAAGGAATACAATTGAAAAAATACAAAGATGTAAGGTAGAAAACCAACATCTCAATACAGAATAATATGCTTGTGAACCACTGTGAAGATACAAAAATATACAGAATTATCATCTCGGAAAAAAAAGTTTAGTTGCCAGGATGGCCCCCAAAGGTATGTGTTTCTTCATGCAAATAGAAATTGGAGGATATTGTTTTTCCTTCAGTAAGAAATTTTATACTTTTCGCGGCATGGAAATAAGAACAAGTCCCAATATTACATGGATGGGTGCCAGAAATTTCAAAGTGTGCCACCAACGAAGCACTGGCTTTCAGATATAGAAAACATAAAATGGGTATTCAAAAACTGCTATATTTAATACTAGAAAATAGAATACCACTTTTACATTTATTCCATAGGGCCTCATTCCAGAAAACACTTCCATGAATAGAACTCAGAGGCAATGCTTGTATGCATAAAAGTGCTTATGGGCAAGAGTGTTTCCAAGAATTTGCTATCTCCATATTTGAAATGTTGCAAGAATTTAATTTGTTCAATTTTAAATTACACTTATAAAAGCCATGCAAGTGCACCTAAAGCCTGCTTAGCTTAATTAAATAATTGTTGATGCAATTTTATTTGTCATAAAGACCTTTAAAATGAGCATAAATTAATATTTTAATTACACAATTTAAGTAATTATTAAACAAGTATTAAGTGAGAATGTGTTATCTTTGTTGTTTGCATGAGCTTCACCAGATTTAATTTAAAAGATGGGGTTTTTTTTCTCCTTTATAACTGGTTATTTCTTATAAAATCCAGGATCTACTAAAAGAAACATGTATTCCATGTATACTCACTTTCCTTTAATATATGTTGAAATTATAAGGCCTGTAAAAGAAATGCTGAGAATTTCAGATGTGGCTGGTGTTGAAATGGGAGTTAAAGATCTAGGATCCTTATAAATGCTATTATTTGAGCAGTAAAATTTGCCTCTTGAATGATAAATGGTTGTGTAGAGTATGAAGAATGAACCTATTCGGATCCTGTTCTTTCAGTAATAGCTTTCAGCTTGTTGTCCTTCAGGTTCCCTGCAGCAGCAGCAGCAGCATTATAATTTTAATAGTATGTAAAATCATTCCTTTCTTACAAGAAAGCTCTTGGGCAAGTGCAATGACATCTGCACATTACCAGCAATGAACACCAAGGAAGTTTGCAATGAAGGAGGACTTCATGTGCTACCACACATCAATGATCCTGACTTGTTTCCCCGATTTGCTTTGCTCTTTAAATTTTCAGCATCGAGTCCTTAATGCTCTTGTTTCCTCATACCCATAGAGAAACGACTGTTGTTGTTTTGCATCTCAAAGCTAAGAGTTGAAATGGGCTGAGAACTAAGTTCTTAGCTCCTTAGTCAGGTTATTCCATCCTGTTCATAATGAACAATGCCATTTCTGCGAGATGGACTGTAGTACTGGGGGACCAGGGGAAGAATGATGATGGTCATCAAGGTTTTCCATCTCCTCTGTTTTGTCCTACAATGCGTGAGAGTTGTGTGCACAACAGGTTGTGCGTCTCACTTGTACATCTGCTGATCCATCCAAGGAATACGCAAAATTTGTGCTGAGACCTTATTACCTCCGTGCTGCCACTGTTCTACCCTCTGCCTAAGTGTTAATTGCCTGCTGCTGAGATGTTGAAAATGGAGGATCATGATTCTCCTCTTTCTTGAGAAAAGCTACAATAAGTAGACACGTAAGACACAGCTGCCATTCAGCTCATGTCACTGGGGTAGGCTCAGTCTAAGTGAATTGAACATACGTTCATCATGTGTAACGTCTTTAACACTGGTCAGTTTTGGTTTTGATGTGGTTAGAAAGCAGATCGTGCCTGGCCAGTGATAACTTTGTCTCCTGAGTCAGAAGAATGAGTTAAAAAAAGTGGCGTTAAAGATGCACAGAGCACAATCCATTTCACGTCACTTTATCCATCTAATAATTAGGCATCTGCTTCAGGATAGTCCACTATGTTTTCCTTCATTACTCAGTTAAAATTGGTGGTCTGGATCACACTCTGGTGGTGCCTGCCTCAGCTGCCTTTCTGCTCGCTTGTGGAGGCATGCAGTCAGCTTTGTGGTCACCTTTTAAAATATAAAGTGTATGTGTAATTCTCTGGTAGTATCACTATAATTGTCCTGTGATAGGCTTTCATCCCTTAATTTTCTGAGAGTACGTGGTTCTTTGTTACCAGCACAAGAGATACTCAGGTACTGACTCTAGAGACCAGTGTTTTAATTCTGTGCAGTTCACTGATTAACACTGGCACGTCTATGAAGAAAGTAAAGAAATTGCACCCATTCTCTGTAGCAGTGCTAGGTCCTTAACGAGATTTTTCAAGCAGATTGGACTGTGGTCTGCTGAGGAACGGCAAAGGATATCTGTGTCTTAGGTAAGTTTGTTAGGGAGTACTTTGAACAGAAGGATGCTTGCAGGGACGTGGCTGTGATGGAGATCTCAGTCCTGAGTTTTGGGACTCTCAAGATTTTCACAACAATGTCTAGCATTCCTATGTATATCTTTCGAAAACTACTCTTCCGTTGCTGCCTGCATTTTAGTACCTCTAGGCAGTTATGTATTATATTAAACCTTAGAACAAATGTTGGATAAAGCCATTGACATTCTGACAATCTTGGAAGAGGGAGAGCTCGTATGAAATTTAATATCCTCACCCCAGAACAGGAAAAATAATCTTACAGGTTTCAGTAGATGGATGGATGTATACACTGTTTTATTTTTCTACATGAAGCTCAACAGTCCTAACTGTCATTAATCATTTCAGAGTCTCTGCATTGCTATTTTTAGAAGCATAAAGAATTTCAGTATTATAACATGATCTGTGCTGGAAAGAGGTCAAATAAATTGTCTGCAGTGGAGATTTGTTGCTGGAAATACATTGGTATAAAGTCGAAAGTAACTTTACAGCACAGGACTACTGGGTGGGTGTACAGTAATTTACTAAATTACAACAGATTCAAGCTGCTGGAACATTTTTATTAATACTCCTATTTGTTTTTACAATCCAGTTACCTCAGAACACAGCCGTTTATTCAAAACAGGTATCTCGGATTTCATTTCTAAAAATATTTTGATATTTTTTATGAACGTTTAAAACCCAGAGGCTCTGTGTGCTAAAACCAAAACATAGACATTTTATGGCTTTCTCACTTTTTGTCACCTATTATAAGACTGCATGTATTGTGCCAGATCACTGAATGGAGGCAGCTCTGACTGGGAGCTGAGGGACCGAGTGCTGCTTCATCTGTGGGAGCTGGTCTTTGCAGGGCCATGTACAAGATGTGAGGAGCTCAACTGATGCCCCTCATTTGCATGCAGATGTGTACGTTTCTTAAGAAATGAACATCAGCCAGAGACAAATTTAGAGCTCTTGCTTTTATGAACTTACTGAAGAGTGTCATGTATGTAAAACACATTATATATAATATAGTGAGGTTAAGCACGTTCTGATGGTGTCTTAAGGCCGAGGTTAGTTTGTTAAAAACATTACTGGAGCTTAAGTTTGAGAACAGAAGCATCTTTGCAATGAGAGGTTTATTGCAGAAAACTTGTTTTTACCAAAGCATTATATGTTTACTACATCTCCAGGTACTTTTTGTGCAGTTTTATAGTCAGCAAATACAAAAACATCTCATAGAGATTGAAAACACGCAGTCTGAATTTCTGGCTTTCTAACATGTCTTTTGCGTTTTGGATCAGCCCAACTGCCCTGCTTTCTGTTTCTTCTTTTAATCTAACTTTTTTTCTTCAGTACCAGTCCTGCTACTGCTGTTACGTTACCGAACAGACGGTAGAGTCTCCTAGACTTCAGTGGAGCTGGGTTCAGACTTATGGCTATGTGAGTTAAGTGCACAACAAGATTAGGGGGGGAAAAAAAAGACCAATCGGTGCATATTGCAATTATTTCTATCATCTTTACTATATAGATGATAGTTAAGCATATAGATGCACCTATTTTCTTTATTAAGTAAAACAAAGGCTTTTTCTCCTTGAACACAGTCCTTGGACAATCTGTGTCCTTTTGCCAATGTAATGAAAAACAGAACAACACTGGAAAAGTGACAGATACACCTGCACATGGGTATAGAGAGAGCTTTAACACATCTTGGGTGTTGGAAAAGCATTTTCTTGACCGATGTATATTCATAATGACTGTGTAAAATATAAGTAAACTAAAATGCAGCTGTACATACTTGGGCTGTGATGCTGTTAGATGTTGTCAGTGAATATGTCTTGGGATTGTGCACAAATTCAGGGGCTGATTTAGGAATTATTTTTCTAGAAGATCTTGGCTTTCTCTTTTGAGTCCTCACAAAAACAATGTTTGGTCACAGCTTTAGGGCTTCAGTTCTTCTGGACATGCTTTTAGCTGTGCTGTAAAATGGAAACAAGGTGATAAAAGCTTGGGACAACTGAATGATCTCAGGAGTTGAAATCCTGACATAATAAAGTCAATAGCAGAACTCCCATTAACGGGAAGGGGGCTGGGGTTTGAATCATCGTCTCGGGACTTTGATCAAGAGTGATGACATTTAACCCTGTTTTCATAGTAGGTAGAGCTATCAAGAAAGAAGGTGATTCCTTGTCATTAATTGTTCAGAGCCATGTTCAAATGCACGTAACTTGGAAAAGTAACATACGTAGGTGTTTCAAGGATCGCATTGAAGTCTTTGTGTATGTCCTCATGTTTTGAGATCTTTTGCTGAAGTATCTCACAGGGGAAGAGACAGCTGTTCATTGTTTCTCATATTGCTAGCAGCCTGCAACTGCTATGATATGTATGCGTTAACATAGAGAAACAGTATTTTAGACTTAAATGGATGTGTTGGGGTTTTTTCTTCACCGATGGAATTTTGTGTATTACTGCTTTCAACTCTCATATTTTAAGTGGAAAAATAAAAGCGCATCACCAAACCCTACCAAAATGGGAAATCATATGCTGCTAGAGGGTTTAAGATGCTGGGAATTTTAGTTCTAAAAACAATAGAAGAAGTCTTGCTGTTCCCTTTGTTTACCACCCTTGCCTTTATTTCAAGTGTATGCTTTATGAATCTACAAATTATTGCCTTTATTGAAAAGTTTGTGTGTTATTCAAGATGACTTGTAAACTTGACTCAATCTTCCCTAGCAAGGGAAACAGGAAATACCAGAGAACACTAGACTCAGTAAACCTATAAAATTTGAGAATGCAGCCCATTATTTCTAGAGACTTTTCACATAACACTTTGAGAAGCAATGACTAATTAGTTTTTGGCTTTAACAATAACAGTTTGAGGGGGTTTTTTGTTTTGTTTTTATAGCTTTCATATTAGGTAGAGGAGGGAAAGTGACTCTGAATGATGAAATATTGGCAGTGTATACGCTTGCTTCTCAGTAGGAGCTCAACTCTTTGATCCCTAGTACAATTACATTCATTGCCCAAGTTTTATTGCCATACCGAAGAGTTAACAAGCAGCCGCTACACTCACAACAGCATCCTAATAGATTTTTGTTCAATAGGTAATTGAATATTTAAAAATAATGTCTTAGATTCTCTGTATTCTTGGTAATAATTAAATGTTCACAGCATTTTTTCTTGACTACTTCACGGCAGTAAAGAGAGTATTTACATTCATCTGATCTATCAAACACTCCAACAATGCTTCTGAGCATGAACTGTACCTAGAGTAACATTTTAGTTATTGTTCCTTTTTCCTCCATGAATACTTTGTTGAGTGTTATTCTCTGAAATCATAAAATGGCAAAGCTCGACTGGCAGAAAGCTCCACGGCTTCCTGATGAATATTTCAATTTGTACTCACTTTGGGTTTTTACTACAAGAATGGACTTCTTATCAAGTACTAATGGAATGTAAAAGTTGCAGATATGATGGAGGCATGTGTAAAGTAACATTGCTTATTTTCTTTTTTGTTATTCTCTGCTGTTACTTGCTTATTCCTTAATGATCCTTCAAGATTCTAGCTGATACTTCAGCTAATTATGCAGAGGATATATTCTGTGGGTAGCTTTCTGAAAGGGAGGTGGGGAAGATGCTATTATCCAGTGATTAGAATGGAAGACTAGAAATCAGAATGACCTGATTTCATTTGCATTTCCTCCTCCTTTGCTAAGTGGCCTTGAAGAAGTGACTCTACCTTTAAATGTTTTAAGTCTTTCTCTTTACCCTTCTCTATCTTTTCTTTTTAGATTTAGGGTCTGACCTTTTGTGTGTGAAAGGTATATCACCTATCACTAGTAGGAGAAGTACAGGCTACAGCAGTCAGACTACAGTCAACATGCAGCATTTTTTTAAAATATAGCTTCAAATCTCAGAATATGTTAAAAAAAATTAATGATTTTCATTTCTATTACCAGCTCTTAATGGGATAGTGTAAAAACATTGTCATGAGCTAAAGTATAAATAATTACACATGAACCTGAGGGGTTCCTATCTATCAAGTAAATGCAACATTATGTAATGTAGTAGAGAATAAGGCACTAGAATTTATGCCAGAGGTTATAACTTGTGCCATAAGTAGAAAGGCAAACAAATACCTTCATGGCAGTTGGTTTTCATATCATCCTAAACCCACAACCCTTGTTTCCAGGTTCAACAGGCCTCACTGGAATAACCTTCTTTGCAGATGCTTTCCATTTTCAGGGTTAACTGGGACTCTGATGGGTTGTGCTTCTCTGTGTTCTCCAAATCATCCCAGCATGTTTATCGTAGCTCTTGGGGGTGGTGGTGGGGGGAGTTTCTGCTAAAAAGATATGCTTTCTATTAAAAAGCTAAACCAAGATAAAAGAAGACTGATTAAGTATTCCATGTGTTCTATTTGATCAAGATTTGTGTGATCGGTTGACAAGTAACAAATTCAAGGAAGGCATATTAGTATCAATACAAAGTCTTTTCTCCCAGATGATAGAAATAGATTGCATACTGGCAGGTTTCTTTGTGTTTCGATTATACAGAAAATAGTTGGTTGGTTATGACAATGGAAGTATAAAAGAAGATGAAAAAAGACCTCGTAGAGCATTTTCTCTACCTATCTTAACAGTGGGATGCACCAGCACCTCTAGCATACTGGTGACCTTCATTTTGGCATGTGATAAGGATCTCTCCATGCTATAGGATATACTAGAGGTCTCAAAAGGCATGAGAAGATGTGGACTCAGGCTAATTAGGTCAGCAGCTAATCAACCATTTAAACATGTGTAGGTTTGAAATCAGTTTCTGCTCAGTACCTAGATCCATGACTTCAGTGGTGTATTATGCAATGCTTACAGCAGAGCCTACCAGGTACGGATGCGCTAAATCAGTGGTGTCTAACTTCTGGTCACCTGCAGAACAGCAGTGCACGGGTAATGGGCTCAAGCTGTCACAGTTACCTCTTCCCGTTGGCTTTGATTTTAACATTTTCTGTAGATACAAACAGATTTAAGCAATTTCTCAGTCAAGATGTTGTCCATGAACTACGAGTGAGCGCGATGACCGAGTTGTGTGAAATTCCCTGAAAGTAGCACTATGAGAGGCCATATCAAAATGAATGGGTCCAGACTCGATGATCGGTGTCTACCTTGCATTTATTCCATTCCTGTATTTTACCCATTTAAAAATAAACACTTGGAGTGCAGACCAAGTAAGCTTTGTCCTGATTACTAGTGTGAGTAAGGCTGTTACAAATTCCAAGTGGCTTTGAAATACTTTGTGAAATCTGATAGTCACCTGGCATAGAAACATAGAAATAATGATTTTGGATGGTGAAACATTTTCTTACTTAGGATATTGTCAAAATGATGTTCTTTGAGTAACAGTAGACATAACTAAAGCAGTAATAAAATTTAATAATGCCTGTTTAGAAGAACACTGGGGGAGAAAAATTATTAGAAAGCATGAGTTCTTGAAAGGATTCCTCCGTCTGGGTTTCTCTTTGTAATTTGCTTATAGAAATGTAGGAGCAAGAGTATAGGATACTTGAAAAGTAAATTTTTTTTTAACTTCTTTATGTTTGCAACAGACTGTCTTGTAATTCAAAACCTAAGTGGTTGGATTTGGTCTATGCATGTTGTCAAAAAACCCTTCCTCTTTGCTGTGTGAATTTGTTGAAATGCAGTATGTTATTATGAAACCTGCCATACATCTAGAGCTGGTTAAACTAGCAGGATTGGTTTGCAGTATTTATTTTTCTGGAAGATGAGCAGTAAAGCTGGTGTGATGGAAATGACTGGCTCTCTCATCCTGAAACCTTAGACCAGTTTGCACTAATTCACTGATGTATTTGCCTAAACACATTAATAAGGCTAAAATAGACAGGGGCACCTAATGGCGCATGCTGGGCTGGGGATGATGGACTAGCAGAGGGGTTTACTGAGGATCTGTTCCACTGGGAACAGAGCCTTTCTATCCTAATTAAAGCCCTGTAAACCTCCATTTAGTACTGGAAATCCAGTATCAGGTTTACTTAGCTGATTTTAATTAAAGCTGATGTTAGTCCCAGCCTCATGTGGGTTTCTGACCAAAATAATCATTCGCAAGTAATGCATGTGTCCGTACGCACGTATGTAGATATACGTGTGTCTGTTGGAGTGTGCTGTGCATGTGTTTCTATTCTGTTGTATTTAAATCTTCTGTAATTAAGAACAGATCATCCCTGTGTTTAAACTAGTAATTGTCTGTCTTTGAAGAGAATACTGACAAGTTATTTTTACTTCTATGTTATCACCTGTCATGTTAAATCTAATACCAGGTGAGGGCTCTGTGACCCTTATACTGGGGGAGGTGGGAGGGACATTTGTGCTTCCCTGGTCTATAAATAACCATCTTTGTGTAACCATTGCAGAACCAGATGTCATGCTGTAGAGGAATAAAGCACTGCTCCTACATATAAATAGGACTGTAATATCCCAACAAAGGAAATAGGTTTCTTTTTTTCTTTTTTGCTTGATTTTAGAAACCTTGTGTATCAGCATACATTTAAAAAAAGAGCACTATAAAATCTGAGGGAAGACAGCCCCCTTCTGTTTTCTGGTCAGGTGGAAAGGGATATTCTTAATTAGGAAACAGATTACATATATTTCTGTATTAAAAGTGTGTCTCTGTGTGTGAGATACCCATGTGAAATTGTAAAAAAAGGGAAAGAGAAAGAGAGGTAAAATAGTGGAATGCCAAAATAAAAGAGTTAAACTGCAATTAGACTGTCTAGATACCCTTAATTTTCCTCCTTTCCTCTTATGCATAACCATAGTGTCCTTAAAAGATGAGATAGCTTTTTTTGTTTTATAACTACACAACTGAAACTCACGGCACTACCGTGCTGAGTTACTTTAGCTAGTGCTGGTTGAGCTAGGTAGTCTACCAGAAGCTGCATAATAAGATATTCTGCATTGTGCTTCCCAAATTAGCCTGAGTGAAGCACTGTGGTTGTGCTATATTAAGACAGGATATCTCTGACTTGCAGAGCATTCTGCTGTTTAGACATATCCTCAGAGGTTATCTAAAATAGCAGTATAGCTACCCAACTTTAAAAGTTCTGTTTCTCAAAGTACTTAGTAATAGTATCACTGTGTAGCGAGTAGGATCCATTCAACGTCAATTGCAAATATAATGCTTTCAGAAGAAAATCAACACTGAACCCCAGGCCAATCATACAACATCATTCACTTAGAAAACAGCAAAAATATGCGTGCCTCTTGGGATCAATTTGGCTGAAACGCCGTATCCCAGAAAGGTGCTGCACAGCAAAAGCTAATTACTGTGGTGTCTGACTCTTGGGCTGCTGCAGCAGTGTCCCGGGTGCCCGGACTCTGCCGTCCTGGGGAGAGGCAGGAGACCCAGCGCGGATTCCTATGTGATGGGCTGTTCCCAGCTACCTGGTAATAAATACTGAGGGCAGAAGTACGTGTGAAATCCTGTTCCTCTCTGCTGCATTAGCACCTCACTCAGGGATTCAAGAGCCTCCATCCACTGGGCATCCGTGGCACTGGGATAGATGTCCGGGCTCCGTTCTTCACACATCTGACGAGAAATTGTTGCTCTTTCAAAGCATGGCCATGGGAAAAGGTGCTGTTTTATGTGACAGAGTGGCAGCTTTGCTGGGGAAACAGGAGCTCCCCTTCTGCAAGCAACATAGATAATAAATGCAAGGCAAACCACAACAATTAACAGCTCAAAGGCAGCACTGCTAGTCACTCCCTTCTTGCTGTGTTAATGGCTGTGCAAACAGCTAGCTTAAACCACCTATAATTTCTTCTAAGGGTAAGTATCCTCGCCGTGTTGGGGTGGAGGTGAGGTGCTGGTGGTGCCACCACCTGAGAGACAATGAGCGGAGGAGAGCTGGGCTGCTGATTGTCACCTCATAGCTGGAGACTATTGCACATACCACATTAGGTTTTCACTCCGCTTGGTGTCATGCCAGTGTACAGGAAACGGACAGCTAATTTGGTTTCCTTTGCCCTTTAGAGAAGGGAATTCTCACAGCCTGCTCCAGTCAGCCAAATGGCTGCACATAAACAGCGTGGGAGAGGCTCACCAAGCCCCGAGCATAGGCTTGGGCCAAAGTAGAATTGTAAATCTGCCTTTAGTCTTTCACTCAGAGGGAAAATGTCTTATGTGAAAGCTGCAGAGTGCTGACCCATAGTTGTCATCTCCCCGCGGACTTCAGAAATCACTGGTCAATGACTTTAGCTTCCCATGGGCACGCAGGAACCGTATGCCAGGGCAAGGAGATAATTCAGCTCTCAGGAAGTGTTCAACTTCTGCGATCAATAGGAGGACTTTTCTCTACTTGCAGTTTCTTTCCTCATGCACACAAAACTTCGTAACCCTGTAAAAACCCAAGGAAGTAGTCCTGCAGGTGACAGTCTCCAAGCTGAGCATGCATAATGTTCAATATGGAAGAGAAAAATACTGTCTGGCACAATGCACTTGCTTTAGACTGCCTAGACCCTGCCAGGGTCAATCCCCTTAACTACATTAATTTATCCATGCTCAACTCCACTGGTTGACAGCCAATAGACATTCTTATGGTCTGGTTCACATTTCTGGCAGATATTTCTGGCATTGTCAAATAGTAAGCTCAGGAGAGTCTCAGGTGTGGGTTGGAATGGCCTTTTTGAGGTAACAGAAACAGTGAAAAACGCAGGTTGGAAGGGAGCTCTAGAGGTTTTGTGGTCCAATACCCTGCTTAAAGCAGGTCTACCTTAGTATATGATCAACAAAGAATTTTTGTATTAGTTCCCAGAAGATGTTTTTCTTGCACAATAGTTAAATGGTGCTCCTCAGATCTGTAACTCAACAAAAGATTTATTAGGTGGACCAGCAAAAGGCACCTCTCTGGGCAAATGATATCTTCTCTGGCAAATTTTGAAACCTATTTCTAAGGCAGTGGAAGTGTGGATTCTAAGATACTGGAGGCGTTCGTGATGGGAATTTTGCATGGACAAAACGGTTTTTCCTTGCACTCAGATTTCCTCTCCAAAAGAGCTGTCTTGGCTGACTCAGTTGTTTTACCTGCATCTTTGCTCCTCCACACCTTGAAAATAATGGGAGGCAAACAGCTGAGCTAAGGAAATGTTTAATTTATTTTGCAACTCTAAGGAGCCACATACAGGATAATATAATGAAACTACTGGGCAGCCTGAAAGGTAGCTTCTTTACTTGCTCTGTCCCTGTTCTGAAACGTGGAAAATCATGGTTTAACTGGAGATGTAGTCAGTCTCTGGTAAAGTCACTGGGAGGTTGAAAGGGCTGAAGCCTCTCTTTGTTGATATGGGATAATTTCTGAAATGTTTCAGGAAGAAGTAAAATCAGTGGGGCACCCCGTTTCTCAGACAAGACCAACAGGGTTAGGAAGCTTCTCTTGCGTTGTTGTGGGAGTAGTAGTCTCAGCTGTGGATGAAGAATCTGCTCCCATCATCTTGGCTTTCTCCATATAACCTTGCTCTGGAAGGCCTGGTGCACGGAAATTGAGGAGGTCAAGTTGCCGAGGCAGAAGTTCTGTTTGTTCTTGCCTTTTCTAGTCCTGCCAGTGACGATTCAGCAGTCAGTCTGGCTGGGCACCAGGAGTGACACTTGGCATGTTCGGTAAAGGAGAGCTCTGTTTTGGTTTACCACAGTCTGCATTGTGCCTGTAAAAATGATCCTGAAGTGTATGGTTCAAGATGCATTTTCACATTACACCAGAGTGTACAGACCCTCCTACAGGAGGCTGCAAGGCATATGGGTAGCGTGCAACTCTTGTACCCTGAAACTTGTTTTTGACACTTGTTTTAAAAATGCGGAGGAAAATAACGTTAACGGTCTGGACTCCATTACAAATGGATACATCTCGGGTAACTTTATGAACTGCACTGGAGTAACTGGATATATATTGTGAGAAAGGCTAGTGTTTGGACCAATAACTTTAATGCTCATTGATTGAAAAGCCTGGAAAAATTTTATTTATTTGATATGGGTTGCTGACCTAACTGCTATACACAAAATCAAAGCTTGCTTCTGTGCTAGATTAACCTGATAAGAGTACAGTATGTTTTCATGATTATATATCTAATTTATTTTGCATATTAACAACGTTTTGCTTGTGGTAGATTTAAACAGTATGGTATGGTAGGGTATGGTATGTCAGGGTTTATATTGTAGGGCTCCAGCAGATGGCAGAGGAGACAGGCTTTGCATAGATGAAATTTTCAGGTACTCCATTAAATTAGTACAAGAAAATAAGTTTTATCTGAGCTTCAGCAAACCCACCTGTTTCACTTCACTCGGTTTTACTGAAGTGGAACCAGTGTGTAAGGTTTATGGAGGCTCACATGCTCTTCATGGTTGTTGGGCCTTAGTTTGTGAAAATAAAGCATGCTCTAATAGAGGGTGCCCATTTGGGATCTGAAAAGATTACAAAGGTCTTTTTCTCCTGTAAATTCAGTCATTGATTTTAGAATCAGTGCCTGAGGGAAAGCAACCTGTGGGGACAGTCCTGCTCTCTAACTTTAAAATACTTCATAAAAGAGGCATAAAGGGCTCAGATGTTTGTAGGCAGGAGCCAAGGTCTGTCTCTGTTCTCATTTACATCACAATAAACCCCAAATAATAAAACTGACATAGTCCATATGCATTATCAAGAGACTCAGTTTGAATCGAGATCACCTGTGTAATCCCACGGAACACTCAATAAAGCAGCTGTAGAAATCTCTAGGTAAATAAGAAAATGCCATGTAAACAAATAAGCCATGCACAGCCTTAGATAAAACATAGCGAGGCATGCTGAAACAGCGGTATTTTTTCTCTTGCAAAATGGTTTTGCAATATGCTCTGTGCTCACCTGAACAACAGCTACAAACCTCTCAGCTGTATGAAGAGCGGCACAGGCATAGGTGTGAACGCATAGGTTGTGAACTGTGCTCTAAATTCACTGAAACTTGACGTGAGGAGACATGAAAAAGAGGGACACACGGAGGGAAAAGGAACAATATTGCAACAGTTATTTTCATGTTTTCTGGAAGGGACATGAGCATTTGTTGGTGAGATAAGAGGACTTGTATTAGGACATGCTGATGTGGGAATTTACCACCTCAGTGCATCCCCTGATGTACCTCCCCTTCCTTGTTGAGCTTTCTCCAAACTAAATAGAAATTGTCAGCCCTACCTGAACTCCTGTAAATACCCAACTGTCTTCTGTATTTTGCTGCTGTATCTAGTCTTTATTCATGTTTCAGTCTGAGCAATCAAATAATGTGTCACGAGTAAATGAAATCAAATGGAATTGTGGTTAGATAATTTCATCGTTCCATATTTACCTACATCTTTAGCAATGTCTCAGTGAAAGCTTTAAATTCCATGTATTTTTTTGCTTTCGTGTAGCCTTGTTGACTGGGACTGTGAGAAACCTGAGTTTAGTTTATATTTGCATCTCTCTTATCACTGAGAACGTAGATCCTAAACCCACGGTTTCTCAGTCCCTCACAGAATTCAGTCTATATCAAACAATGACAAAAGCTCCTAAATTCTATGCAAGAGTTTTGCATGTTATGGCAGAGCTTAGTAATATATGAATGGTGGAACACTTACACTGTTGCTACGCATACCTGTGAAAGAGAAATTTGTAGCTGCAGCAAAACTATAATAAAGCATTTTTTGTAAGACAGTAATCATGTCAGAGCCAGCAGATAACATACTTAATTCTAATCAGCTTTCACTAATCATGGAAGGTAAAATTAGTTATTAGTGTTGAGTCACAACTTTCTTTAAGTAGCAGTCTAAATCTAATTACCACCAAGTTACTTTACTTTCCACTTAATACTTTATTGTTGTCCACAAAGGTTTTGGTGAACTGGAGACTATTCATACTCGAGTTGATGATATGCTATCCTTTTCTTCAGTTTATTTGTATGGTTGATGTGAAGTGATCAGATACTAATTCTGATGCTGATTTTCCTGCTAAAAAGTTCATGACTCTCATTAGAACAAAGTCTGGTATCTTGATTAATCATATGATGTATTCTGAAGCTGGTTTCCAATTTGTGTAAACTGGCACGACTACATGACCTTCCCAATTCCGTAAAACTCATATCTGTGTTTGTAGGAAAAGAGGGTTAAGAGAAAAGGAAATTAAAAAAAAAAAATTCTCAAAGTAGGCTTTATTAAAATATAAAAAATTTAATTTCAACAATGCAGTTAATTTTTATAAAATCAAGGTACCACAGCATAAGAGAGTATGTTGACTTCTACCAGGTTCCTGCTGGCTTAAATAATGGTATGACCGTACAGTCTTTGGAATAGTAGACCTGAAATCAGTGGGAACAGAATTAGACCAACGCTGAAGGCTTCCAAAAATTCTGTCCTAAAAATACACGTGCTGTCTTATGAGTTCATTCATGTGGTGAGGTCATACATTTGAACTTGAACTCAGCGCTTGATGCCTTTAACTCTTTAACTGGGCACGTCTGAGGCCCTAAGTAGTGGCTGGCTGATGGGGCCACTGACCCCCACCGTACACACATAGCTGGCAGGACGGGTGACTTGCTTGGGCATGAAGAAGCCACCACAGCTGCAGTGTAGAGGTTAGAACATGGAGCTTGCGAAGCAGCATGAAAGGGCTTGGGCTTGGGCTCGGGTTGTGCTATCCCTGCCAGTATCTGGTGATCAGCTGTAGTGATGGAGGCAGCTTTGCTGTCTTGGGTACTGCTGCAGTGTTTGTGTTGGACTCCAAGTGGCATCCAGAGCCCGTAATCCCAGGCACTGCAATCCAAATAGATGCGTCTGCTGCCCGGTCTATGCTGGGGATGGAAAGCAGCTCCAAACCCTTTAGCTGTGATGGCTCTGAAGCAAAGTCAAAATCCCTGGTGTGCTACAGAGCCGGGGCCTTGCATAACTCTGCTCCTGACACACTGAGACACAGTGAACGGGTCCAATTCTGTTCTGACAGTGACGGGTGTTGGGGTCAAGGGGCATGACCGCAATATTGAGGTTTTCAGTCTTCTCCCAACTTTCTTCTCACCTATGTCCCTTTAAAATAACTTTACATGGATTTGCAATCCTGGAAGAAAGTGCATGATTTATCTCTAGATGTTGCAATGCTATAAAGTAAATAAGTCAAAACAATTTCCTGTCTCTTAGGATGACTATAGAAAATACTTTTTTGCAAAAGTCAGAAAGAAGTGTAAACTTTTAAAAAACTGATTCTCTCTCCTCAAAATGGAATTGTGTGTAGAAGTTTCAAAACAATATTTAAAATTTTCCCAACTATTTCTTTGAAGTTTGTTGGGTTTTGTTTTATGGTTTGTTTTTTTTTTCCAAAAAGCAATTTCCACTTTACGTTTGAAAAATAGTGGTGCCAGCATTTCTATAAATGGGGACTGATATTGCTTGTGTGTTGTGAGAGCTGATTCCCTGCATCGGTTCAGAAAAACGCCAAGCTTTTTTCCTCCAGTTTTTACGCAGTTGTACATTGGTCAGGTAAGATTGCAAGCTCGGATTCCCACGCACAGTTTCTAAAAGCGTGCTTCCACCCAGCTCAGGGAAAGTGATTATCCACGTGAGAATTTTTGCACTGAAGTGCTAAGGCTCTGTTTTTAAGTCAGTAGAGTTAAGCCTATCTTTAAACCTCAATTGAGCCTGAGTTTAAACCTCTGTGAGATTGTTCAATTGGAACAGAGGTTGTTTTGGTTTAGCTGATGGCCCTGTCTGCTCTATGAGTAGCTGTGCTAGTCAGAGGCCTTATTATTTGTGCCACTGGCTTGTTACTTTCCATCTGGGACTTACTATTTCCAAAACTTTGCCAGAATAAGGGCTTCTGCAACTTCTCCACTGAAGGCAAAAGTATCTAAGACATCCCGATAGGTCATCTGACTGGTGGTCTCTTCAACTGAAAATATCTTCTGCTGACAGAGTTCTGCAGGCAGTGGACTTCAGCTGCTGGCTTGCAAGGGGAACACCAATACATTAAACCATCAGGGCTAGATCTGGAGCAGGTAGTCTACTCGTGGCTTGAATTTATTAGCTATGTGTTTAAATTAACCAAAATAGGCTGCTTAAATAAACCTGCCTATGTTTCACCCACAGTTGTAAATTACTTACAAAATAAATGAAGTATAAAACCCATGAAGTTGTAAGTGTAGATCTAAGGCATAAATCTTGCACTGAAAGGTGTTCAGGTGGTCTCCTTACTCGTGTGGGGCACCACAAAAGATGGAGGATCTCTCCGCAAGAACAAAGGGCCATTCAGGCATGGCATGTTGCTGGGCTTGGTCTCAGTAAAATCTGACTTCTCCAAAGAAGCTTCATTTTTTTCCATTTTTGGAAGAAAGATTGTCAGCTACAGCAGGTTGTCCAGGAGTGTGTCCGATCGGGTTTTGGATATCTCCACAGATGGAGACTCCACAGGCTCTCTTGCCAAATTCTCCCAGTGTTTGATAACCTTCAGTAGATGATTTAATCAGCTACTAGGTAATTAAGCAGGCCAGTATGGCTTTACCTAAACTCTGCTTAGAGGACAAGGGCTTGCTATTTAAAGATATTTAATTTAGTCAAAATAATTCGCATTTTTTGAAGAGCAGAAAACAGATTCTCTGTGTTATTATTTCTGTCAAGGTTTTTTTTGGTTTTGTTTTGGTTTTTAAAGTTTAGTATTTCATCTCGCTTACCTGTTGGTAAAAATCTGCACTACATGGCAGGAAATTGTGCCTGTTTTGCTAGCCCTCACCCTTCATTCCTGGAAAAGTATGAGAGTATCTTACGTTGCTCAGCTCTGACTTCATAGTCCACTTAAGGAAGTGCACAAGAGACAGTGAGGCTCTACTGCCACCCCAGAATAAAAGTAATGAGTCAGTTCTCAAAAACCAGTAAGCTCAGAAGCTATTTACTGAATAATTATATATTATTTATATTGTTGAAGTGTCTGTAGGAGAGTCCTATGTTTGCTTTCTGTTTGGTTCTTTTTTTAGCCTGAAGATTTATGTCACATTCTCAAGCTTTCATTTGAACCTTGTGGGATAAAAATATTTATATATAATATAAGTATTTGAGAATAGATTTGTTTACTTCCACGTTTCTTGTATTTGATTATTTACATGTATGTATGAGGCATAATTCATCCCTCCAAACTTACTAGTACAAGTCTGAGCAGAATAAAAAGACGTGGTTTCTCTGTTATAATCTGCATTCGTATCTCCTTATCTCACCTCGGAATGTTAGAAAGCACGCTAATACTTTACAACAAAGAAATGCAGTGTAAGGAGGTAATTCTTTACTACCGCTTTGTAGAAATCCAACAAGTTCCTAAATCAAATTTGAAGGATTACAAAGGGGTTTTTTTTGTTTGTTTTATTTTTCTCTGGTCTTTAATGTTTTCCCTGTAATTATTCTGCAGCAGGTGTGAGCATCCTTGCTACCAGGCAACTACTTTCCTGGCTGAAATGTAAATACATGATTCATTGTCCCTGTGGAGCCCTAAGTATAGGCCTTTAATGGCAGCACAGTTAATTATTAGTACAATGTTATGGCGATATATTTTTGCTTTAGCTGACTGGGGATGCTATTAAATGAATGGGGATGGCTTGCTTTTCAAAACTTATTAACTGTTAGCTTACTGTTTCTTAAGGCGTAGATTGTCTGAAAGATGACATTGCAGGCATTTCATTCAGATTACCTAGATTTATTATATTCATGAGGTTTTGAATCTCTTGAAGATTTACAAATATTTACAAATTGGTTGAACAAACAATGTCAAATATAGTTGAATTTCAGAAAAAAAGCGCATATTCCTTTCTTTTTTTCTTGCTATACTATATATTTAAAAGTTTGCATTTTTTTATCACACTGTAAATATGAGGTCATCAGTCCAAATGCTTTTTTTTTTTTGGCAGAAGCAGCAGTATATTCCTTCCTGACCTATGGCCTGAGGGAGAGTGCCTGGGCCGTCTTCCTCCGTGTGTTAGGCTGGCACTTCCATGAAGTGGTTTTTGCAGTGATCGGGCATTTCGGCTATAACACTCATGTGCTGTAGGTTTGTTTTCTTGGCTCTGCCAGATTTTGCTGCATGTAGACCTGCCCAGAGCCCACTGCCTGCCTGGAAAAAGGAAATACGGCAAGTGGGAGTGGGCAGTCTCTAATGGAGTCAGTTATTTATTGAGAGAAGGCTGAGCACGTCTGACCTGGGCTGTGTTGTATCTGTGACTTTGCTTTCTTTGGTTGTTCTAAGGTACTGAAGCAGACACCCAAAATAAGACTTGTGAGGAAGGTAAGTTTTCCGCTTATTTTTAGCTAAATACAAAACCAGTAAACTCCACCTCTGTTTGAACAAGATTTTTTCAACAGATATAAGTTGGCCTTGCGTGATGGCACCCATCTAACGGAGACAATGCTTTCGAGAATGGTATTGCGAAGTGTGGTGGTACACCACCATGAAGAACCTGGTATCCTGTCTCCAGGACTCGCTGTAAACCTGTCTGGGATGAAATTGTATAATATTTCTCTGCAGTAATCTCACAACCTCCAGCTGTTTTCACCTCAGGGGACTTGTTTTGGCACCCATAGCATCCTTTTTTTCAGGGAGTTCCATGGGTCTGTTATCTGGTCTGTGAAAAACTGCATTGTTCTGCTTCATTTCAAGTGACTTTCTATGAGCTTCTTTTTGATGGCATTTAGGTCTTGTACTTAAAGACCCTGAATAATTGGTCCCTATCCACCATCTCTGTACTACTCATGAATTTGCAGACTTTTATCATATCTTTCCTAGTATATTATATCCTTTTTATCTCGACTGAAGAGTTCTATCTTAGAAGTTCCTCACCCAGAAGTCATTTAATGTCCATGTTGCCCTTCTCCAAACCTTTCCCAATTCTACTATATCCTTTCTGAAATGAGGGGACCCAGAGGTATCAAGGTAAGATGGGGATTTATTCAGTGGTGTGATTGATACTTTCAATTTTGTTCCCCGTTCCTTTCCTAATACAGTTTTCAATTATTTGATATCCTTTTTCTGACTTCTGCTGAGCACTCAGCAGATGTTTTCTTATGGAACTATGTACAAATCTCAGATTTCACCCTTGAGTGGTTGTAATTGTAAAACGTCATTTATATGTGAAGCTACGTTTGCTGTACGTATGCACATCGCTTTCCTTGTACCTTCCTTGAATTCATTTGCCATTTTAATGCCCGTTCAGTTTCAGAAATCTCTCTTGCAGTCCTGCAGGGTTAGCCCTCGTATCTGCTATTGCAGATTTACCATTTCACCGCTTACCCCTGTTTCTGAGTGAGCCAGCATTCGCTATGTGTGCACAGTATTCATTTAGCCTCCCTGAAATGGCCTTGTCTTCTCTGGATGCTGTTACCACAGCCTGAACAGTGACTGGGACTACAGAGTCTCTCGGACAGTCTTTTTTCACCTCGTGTTTGAAGACAGAATTATTAGTCAATTTGCTCGCTGATCCTTACACATTTTAGGGTAGGATGGGGGGTTATTGTGATCCTGTATTTAATTTATTCCACTCTATGACTTTCATCTGGGCATAACTTCATCTTTTTGAAGGACGTTGGCTCGTTCTCAAGCTCTCCTTACTAGATGAGATTCATTAGTACCGTGTTTTCAGTTGGGTGCTCTTCCACATAAACTCTCAATAGCCTCTGGGGATTTAGCACTTTTTAGTGTCCCATTTCTGTTTCAGCTGTTCTCATCCTTTAACTTAAATTCAACTTTGAAAGTAAGCAAAGGAAGTGTGAGAAACAAGAAATCTACCTTGTTGCCTTTGGCAGCAGTCTGGCTGGATCAGGTCCAGCCAGGATCTGGCTGCTCAGATCAGACAATTGCTGCTCCTTGTTACATCCACTTTTGTGAATTTATGGTCTATCGCACTTTATGCTTCTGTGTCTGCAAAAGCCACAGCATTTTATATATAAGAGTTCATAATATCCTTACATAGTGTTCTTCAACAAGGGATTTCCCTGCAATGAAACACTGCTTATGTGTAAGCTCCAGTGGGACGTTTTTATGAGTGGTAAACTCTTAGATTACTCAAAGATGGCAGTTTGTTGTAACAGCAGTTGAAACAGTGCAACGCCAGCTCCTACCTGACGTTTGCAGCTATGCTGCTTGTTACGCAGGACTGAGAAAATAAACACTGCATACAAGAAATTCTGGAAATAGAATATTTGATTCATTAGGGATAGGAAAAGGCATGAATTCAACAGATGGGTCAAAAGGTGAGCAATCTGTGCACCCACTGCTTGGCTTTTGAGATCTTTTTCTTATATGTGCTTGGGGAATACTGAAAGCCTTTTGTGAAATTAGGGACTGCATTGTAAAAATATGAAGAAGATGTGGTTCTGCAGTTTGGCCAGTGCGGTAGGTCTTTGTCTCCTTTCCCTGGCTTCAGGGATCCACCTGGTACTGAACTGGTGATAATGAGGTTTGGTCACTGGCTGTTGGTGACTTGCTTGGCTTCCACTGCACATTGCGCCTACAAGTCTATCGAAGCATGTAGCTAGCCTTGAATATAAGGCTGCAGGGCTTTTTACCTGCGCAGGTATCACAGCTGGCAGCAGGGTGACACTAGGTGCATGGTCACTTTGGCCACTTGATAACGGAGCTCTGTGTGCTCCCTACGAGGACCAGCCTAGCACTCCGGTGGGGTAGCACTGGGACACAGGTGGACCGCGAGCACTCGAGGGACGTGACACCATCATATGTTTTCTCCATTAAAGCAAAATCAGGCTGTTATTGCGTTGCTGTTAGTGCTAAGAAAAAATACAAAATGAACTTACAGCTTGTAGACCAATTACAAAAACAATGTAAAGACATGTTGTACCAAATAGAAAAGGAAATAAAAACTGTTAGGTCAGAAGACTAGAATATACTAATTAGGTTAATTTTAGATTGCATAATAACTGAATATAGCTGGGATATAAAGATTGAAATCATAAGTTTGGTACTGATTCTCTGACAAATAATAAAAACTATTTTCTGAGACACTGATGTAGATGTTGATGTTTCTCTATGGCTTGAGGCAATACTGGAAATTATGAATATAATTTTAAGAAAATATTATATATTTGGGAATATATTTGTTTCACATAGCAAAGGAGCATTGTACCTAATGTTTGTGTTATATTTTGTTATAGTAAGAAGGCGATTATACCTGACACAAACAGCTATTTCTACCCAGGTGCACACTTTCCCCATGGAGTCCTTTGTGGGATTTTGACATGTCATAGCATGGTAAAACCAGGCTCATATATGCTTTCCAGTTAATTGTGATAAGAAGTTGCCAAGCCGCAACACTTAATTTAGTACAATGAAATTGGGTTTTAGTAGTTTTGATAAGCTTTTGAAACAGTAGTAGACAATGCACCATTTTTTATTTCTAACTGAACTGTTTATGGTGGCAGATTTTTATTGAAGTGGTAATTCTGCTAGCAATTGCGCTGTCAACTCTTATCTCCAGGTGGGAAAACAAAAACATTTGACATTTGCATTGAACACATATTTCATTGCTAAATGATACGGGAATTTTAATTTATAACCTTTCAAAGGAAGTAAATAACTTTTTTTCCTTTTCTGTTTAATTATTTTTTCCCCACTCCTAATCAATCCATTTTTCCCTTTGAGATCAATTTTACTCTATTTTTGGAGCTTCTCATTTGTAGGTGACAGCAGGCAATTTCCTGTGGATTGGACAGACATGAAGTAAAGTCTTTATCCTTCAAATCAGATTGCAGGTGAGGGGGGCAGACTCTGAAGAATTTGCACCTTCACCTTGGGAAAGCTCCAAGAATTGATGTTTTATTCTTTGCTTGCTCTTGTCTGTGCCACTGCTAAGCTAGAACAGAAACCTCTCTGCCAAAGCTTCTTTCCTGCAGGTTCTTCTTCCATAGCAATGAACACCATGAGTTCAGCTAGCTTCCCAATGGTAGTACCAGAGGCTTGATAGTTTGAATGACAGCTCAGATCTTGCCATAGCTGGGAGCCAGATATTTTGGAGAATATATTTCATATAACATGTTTATATAAAATATGTATTCTGATAAGTAAGTTTGTTGATTTTTCAAGTTTTCATGCTTCATCTGAATGGTCACTGCACTGACCTCCGCGCTTATCTCTATCGTATAACAACAGTTGTCCTAAACAGCTCACTACAGTAAAATAAATAAGGAAAAGGTCTACTCATCTGTTCACTGTACCTTATGCTGTGAGAGACACATATATATTTCACTTCGTTGTATTTTTGTGTGCTCTTTTGTATGGGTGGACTCCAGAGCTGCTTGGGCCAGTGGCAGAAAAGCCCATTGGCTCCATCAGGAAAAACAACTCAGGCCATGTCTTTTACTTTTTTGAAAAGTGTGATATACACGTGCAGGTTTCACAGTTCCTCTTGGAAGTCAGACATTTTGAGCTTTGGACACCTAATGTTCAGCATCTTGGAAGAAAGTCTATAACAATTAAATTTTAAAGGTTTTGATGAATTGTGAGCTGAAGAAAACAAGCTTTTAAAAAAGAGAGATGGTAAAACATATATTGTGCATCTTATATGGTAGAAATATTGTCTGTCATAATTGCTCCATTGATCTGATAGGTTTTCAACAGAAATTTCATACTTCATGGAATCACATATCTTTGCCATGTTTCCCAACTTAAACAGAAATAAATCAAATTGTGTTCCAAATAGCTGTAGACAAGCTGACTTGCATAAAAATGGATACTGTTAGTGATTCAAATTTAGAATGACAAACAAGTCTTCCTTGATTTGTGACATCGTTATAAATAACTATAATAATTTTTAATCTGGTATTTTGACCATACCAAGTAATTTACAAATGGCGTTAGTTACTGAGCTCTCTGGAAAGTTTGCGCTTGAAGTGGAAAGACAACCAAAAAGAATGTGAACTGCAATTCAATCAGTTGCAAAGTAGCAGGAATTAGGAAGTGTCTTCTTAGCTTCATAGTTTTGGCTTTGTTATTTTTTCATATTCTTAGGTCTTTTTTTTTTGCCCCCCACACTTTTGTGCTCTGGGGTAATTTAGAAATAGCTGATGATCTCATCGAGCATGTCAGGTGGGATACTGAATAAATAGGGTCATTTAAGGCTTATCTTTAATATGCAATGTCATTATTTTTTCTGTGGGTCAAATGGCCCACAAACCTGCAGGGCTTAATATAATTTGAAGCAGGTTTAGTTCTGTCAGCCACTAGCTTAGATTTTGAATTGAACCTTAAAAATTAAACAGCACGTTAGTCTTTAGAAAAACATTCCCCAAGTATTATATATAATTGGATAGCACTACTCCTGCAACTTTCTGCTCTGTTTTCCCACTGTACCTATTCCAAATCTATCTATATTTGTCTTCCCCCCACCCATTTTACTGTTGTCTTTTGATTTGCTGTTCTACAATCAAAATCTGTATGTTGCTGAGAACCCTTGAATCAGTTTTCCTGTACCTCTTGGAGGGCACTCAACATTTCTCAAGGTTAGGCTCAGTGTTAAAATCATCACAGTTGAGATTTGTTTCTAATTTTAGATGTGATACCATCTTTTGTGACATGGTGTGACTATATTTGTGAGGAACGGGTTAGGACAACAGTCATATGTTTAGCCATGTATTTAATATAAAAGCAACAAACATGAGGAAATCTCGAGGACCTGATTTTGCTGGATGACAGTCTACTCACTCTTGTATAAGTAAGAAAATATCAAGTGATCCAATAATTTTTTCAACTAAACTGTCAGGATTTTCTTAAAATAAAGATGGAGTGGAAAATTGATATAATATTTATTAAAATTTATCAAATATGGAAAACAAGGGGATACCTGGCTTGAGGCAATGTTTACTGCTGATGCTCTTCTCAACAGCTCTACTAGCGTATTTGTAGAGCTCATAAAAGAGATGTCAGAACTGAAGACAGTAACATCATGTAGGTGTGACCTAACCTAGGTCATTGCATACCTCTAACATTAGCTCACAGTGGTTATTTTATGCTTTTCTTTTAATATAACCTAGTCGTTTCTTTGCTATTTTTTGCTTAGTTGGTATAAGGCACCTGTAAACACCAGGGTTGAATGTCTTGGTAGAATGATAGACCTCACTCTCTTTTGTTATTGTTGCTTCCAGAAAGTGTGTTTTATCGTGGAAACAGACTGAGTCACTCAGATGAGCTTTTCTTAAAATTTATGTGCTACTGCTGTGTCTTCCTTTTGAGAATCTTAACTTTCTACTGTTTAACATAATGCTTGATGATATTATATTCAGCTAATAAAGAAGGACTAGTGCTAGTCTTACAGAGGCTTAGATGGTTAATTTTGTAAGCTTTGTTCAGTCTTATGTGAATGTAAGCCCAAGACTGTAAGGTGCTTCAAAGTAAAGTCTCCTATTGTTTCTGTAGCACCATCCGTGTGCATTGTTCTTAAAGAATGTGAAGGGCCTCCCCTTTAAGAACACACTTTGAAAAATGAAAATGTAAGGATTTAGATCCTTATCAGATTAGGCTGTCAAAGCAGGGAGCCTATAATTGAAATGCTTACAAATATCTGAAGGGTGGGTGTCAGGAGGATGGGGCCAAGCTCTTTTCAGTGGTGCCCAGTGACAGGACAAGGGGCAATGGGCACAAACTGAGGCACAGGAAGTTCCGTCTGAACATGAG
>Ga0065711_1031112_pt1 | contig 30539 bp, 27 predicted proteins | sample Hoacrofraction12_FD_59098 | JGI IMG/M metagenome (GOLD analysis project Ga0065711, IMG submission 59098) | Hoatzin crop microbial communities from Cojedes, Venezuela - Epithelial fraction 12 v2 (version 2) | ecosystem: Host-associated > Birds > Digestive system > Esophagus > Crop | place... | reverse complement strand
TTTATTTTTATAAATTTATAACAAATTATATTATTTATTATATGAAATTATATATATTGTATAACAAATTTATAAAATAATATATATTATGAATATATAATTTATAATCTAGAAGTTTCAAAACAAATAAAAAGACATGATGTCTGGACTCAGGCTGGACTTGGCGACGACACGTCTTCAGCATGTGTCGGTACAGAACAGGATTTTGGATGATGGCATGTGTCATATCCAAAGCTGAGGTGTGAGTGACACTCAGGCACCAGTAGCAAGGTAAGGGTTTCCAAAATTCCCAGTCTGCTCTCACAAATTTGCTCAAGGCCTGCTTGCAGTACTTAATTACCCCTTTCCTGCACGTGACTCCCTGCTTTCCACTGGCTTTCATGGGGAGCTTGTTACTCTGATAACCTTTATGCCTTTGAAAGTCTACCCCAATAATATTTGATGTATGATCCATTCCAAGAGCATTATGAAATTTAACTTGACTCTCTTTAGGGCTTTTGAAAACCCTGGATTGTAGAAATGCTAGTGATTATGACATGTTTTATTGTTAGCTCATTTGTACTTTGCCTGGGCAAAGCGCAGTGTGTTTTTGTGTTACATGTGGTCTCTGGAGTAACAACCTTAGGTTGATTTTTAGGGATGTTACAGTAAGAGTCCAGATGTTTCTCAGAATGAGAACGAAATTACATTTGGTCACTCATGTCAAAAATACTCTGATCATCTTACTTTGGTTCATTGAGTGTGCTAATGCTTGAAGTTTGGACTGAATTTACTATCTAAAAATTTGGCAGGATTGCAGACTTTCTGGGAAAGATCCCCTCCCCCAACTTGAGCACATCGAATTATGACTTCTTTTTTATTAGAGATCTGTCACACTGCCTTTAGTTCATTCCTTGAAATGTGCCAAATGTATTCAGGCTCCTCAAATCCACAGCTAAATGGGATCTTCCTAGATCTAATTGCAATCCTAGATTGCTTTGTCCCATGTTAAACATGGAGAAGTGTATAGGGAGATTTTATTTTCTTTGCCCTTAAAGAGTTGTTCCTGCACAGTATAAAGGAACAAGCTGATTGGGCTGCAGAAGGGACATAGAGACTGGGAATCTGGATGTTAGTTTAATGTATTAGAGTTGCAACTTAGGAAAAGGAGCAACGTTTAGTGGTAGGGTGTTGAAAGCTAGAACAATTTGGGCAAGAACAATATGATGAGAAGCCAGCAGGACAGTTGATAAGAAAGGTCTGAGGAAGGATGTGGGTTTGAAGAGAGAAGTAGGATTGCAATAAGGAGCCTGGTATGTGGAAACACTTCGATACAGAAGCTGAAGAGGAGCTAGAAGATGGCAAAAAGGGAAATGAGAAAGGGCGTTGTGACTGCAAAGAGAATTGGAGTTTTGCCAGGGAGAGGCTCCTGCATTCCAAAGTAAAAAGACGGGGACACAGATCAGGAGGAGAGGCAGAATGGAAACTGGGGTATGATACCATTAGATGAGCTGAGAAGTTTTGCTTTGAGCAATGCTCAGCAGTTATTCCCTGGATCAAGCAGCATCAAGATTTCATTTTCATGTCTTCGGTTTGCACTGGATGTAGTTCTGCAGAAGGATCAAGCCCAGCCTTCCAAAAGCAGCAGCAGGTGTAGGTAGGGACAGCCCTGTTGCCGCTGGAACTGTGCTCCTCGCTTTGTAACCAAGAGCTTCCCATTCAGCTGTAAATGGCATCTCACTGGCAGAAACTTGCTTTGACGAGAGAAGGTGATGATTTGCGTAGTGGCTTGAGCTTGAAATGGATGAAGGGCGATCCTTCTATTTGGTTAACAATTGTAGGGGGTACTCCCAGCTTCTCTAGCTGCTGCTTGCAAATGCAGAATGAAGCTCCAGCGAGCCTGGTTGTTTGTGTGCCACTTCTGAGCTGAATCATCAGCATCAAAAACCACATTCAATGCTTTACTCAGAGCGCGCGTGGTATTTCTATAAGGGAAGTTACGGTCACACTGGGTGGAGGAACCTCCCTGTCTAGCTATGGGGATAGTGAATACAAGGAAATGCTTGCGGTTCTGGACATGATGGCATCTTTTGGTATTTCTCTGCTATTTTTTGCACTGATGCATTTCATTTAGCAGCCGAGAATTTCATAGCAAACACTCTGTAAGATGCAAACACTCTGTTCCAATGTTTTATATTTTGGAACGTTAATGGATTATTTTTTTCCCCTCCTTGCTGAATGTTTCTTTTTCTTGTGGAGGTAAAGTTGTATGTGAACTGCATACTGAGGGAGGCTGCTGCCCAATGGAGGTAGGCACACAGATGCTTTTAGTGTTCCTGAGCATTGTGAGTGGGCTTTGGGAGCTGCTCACAACCTCTCCTGTCCAAGGCTGGAGTGTGCTTTCCTTTCTGCTATCTCTAAATGTTGTGCGACACGCATATGATCCCCCAAAGTGTTTCTGAAGATTCAGGTGAGGAAAACAATTATTTATTTTGGTCGGCAGCCACATAGCACCGGAGAACGGACAGTGCTCTGCTCTACATTCTGCTACAATTGCCATCTCCTTTTTTCTTTATCCCAGCAGTTTCAGCTTAGGGTGAGAAATACTTCATGCCCACAGCCTCTGTTCATATTTTGTCTTTAATGAGACTTTTGGGATCTGTAAGGAATATTTTGTGGGAATCAGTAAGTGTAAGTTCCCATGTATTGTGATGAGAAGTGCATATTACTCAAATTTTTGTGGGCTTCATTGTATTGGTCTAAACTTTGACCTGCTACCACTGTGACATAGCTTCCTGGCAACTTCTGAATCGAGGCCCTTTCTTCCCAGCTGTGTGATAGATCCCAAGCAGGAGCATGGAGTAAATGCGGTTTCTTATTCATGAATTAAGCCTTAAATGAATTGAGCAACACTGGTGTATTGTAAAAGGCAAGGAAAGATTGAAAAGGTCTTTTTAGAGGACCACTGCTGAAGGTGTTTGGATTGAGACAGAATAACTTGGAGGAGTTACAGCTGGGCGGATCAGTTTATTATTTCTTCTGATTTTTAAGGCCCCCTTTCACTTATTAATAAATTCTAGTCTGCTATCTTTACCTATCTAATTCTGAAGAAAAACAAAAATGATCTGAGGCATAATTCTGCTTTCTTTAGTCTTTGTTGACGAACGGAGTGCTTACATGCAACTTAAATAATGAAGGCTTCCAGTGTGCACTGTTTATATTCCTGCTTGTATATATTTATGTTTTCATGAAAATGAAACTTGACTGAATCTACTTTTCATTTCCTCTTCGATATTTCATTAATGCACAACCACACTTTATTGAATTTTGCACAGAAGAAAAAGCAGCCCTATAATGAAATTAGTGTATTTTGAATGTGGAATATTAAGATATAACCGCTTTTGCTTTTTGTGTCTCTGAGTCTGAGAGCAGATAGTAAATTTGACTTTTAAAATATTTCCATGAAGTCTGAGAAGTCCTCAATTTGTCTTTCACAAATAATGAACCGCTGCCATTGTTTTCGCTGACTCCAGTCGAAATTTTGGAGTGTCTGTTGCTTAGGAAAACCATATCTCTCTCAAGAGAAAGACATTTAACTAAGATAGAGTGCTATTCTGTAATCCGTGCGTAAGCCAGAGAAACCTTCGATAGTTAAGGGACAAGTGGAAATGTAAGAGCAAGTGAACATCCGTAGTCATTCAAGTGCCTGTTGCAGGTTGCAAGTGCCACACATCTCTGCGTGGCTGTAACACCTCCAAACACAGCCTGTCTCCAGCATTTTGGGTTGGTCTTGGTTACTGCTCTGCTGCTAGAAGCTGTTTAAGTGCTATCCAATATTTGAATTAAATCCAGCTTGTCTGTTCCGGGTAACAAATGTTCTCATCACAGACTTACTGTTGCATTTGCAACTTTTAGCCGCAACTGATGTGTGCACTTGAATAAACAGGACCTCCTTCCTACCTGCTAATGAACTCCTGTGCACTGGAGTGCGTCATTTTTTATTCAGCTGTGGATTTAAGTGTTGGTTTAAATTTAGGTAGGTAAGACATGTACTTAAGTGTCCAGGTAGGCTGTGGATGTGTTTCGGTTACTGTTTCAGCGCAGGCAAATGCATATCTTTTAAAAATATATAAACTTTCAACTTGTAGCTAGTAATATTGTGTGGTTGGTCAATGGGTCCTGTATGCGTGGGTCTGTGGTACCTCCATGGGAAAGTGAATGAAGCGAATGCAGGGGTAAGACTAGGTGAACCTAAGAGATCCCTTCCAACCTAAATGACCCCATGACAGCAGGAGCTGCTGAAGTGTATGCGTAGAACTACTGGGACACAAAATCTTTCCAAAGCGGTACACAAAACTCTGCCTCTTACCTTTTTCAAAGCTGAGGAGCAGCTGTCCGGAGAGCTAACAGCACCCTTGCAGCCAACCACCCCGTCCTGCGCATGGCCTGCAGAGAGCGTGGAGCTGCCATGGCTGTGTCTGGCTCTACGTGGGCAGGGGTGGCAGGGCTGGGGTGCTCCCCAACGTGTGCAGGTTCGGCTGCTGGGCTGGTGGGATAGGGCATTTGTTTCTCTCCGACAGGACTGCCAGTGCAGGCTGAGCAGGACCCCTGCACTTGCGCTGCGCTACCTGACTTCTCTCCCCTCCAAATGCATTGAAACCTGCATAAGCAAACGTGAGGTCAGCGGGCTCATACAGGGAGCTTTTGGCTTTAGGGTTTAACTGCTGAGGAGCTTGAAACTAAATGTTTCTCTATTTTCAGCTATCTGCTGTTTTATAACAAATAGTTAAAGAATGTAAGAAATCTTCTCTTGGTTCAGTGTCTCAGCTGAGACACTGATGCAATACCCTGGGGAACCCTGAGTTTAAAATATGCTATTGCTGTCATTATAGCTTTATATTCCATGTATTTTCACGCTGTTCTCAATCCATGCCTTTCCAGACATTAATGTCACACAAAGCTTTCCCTTGGGAAAGTGACCAGAAGCTGCCTGTAGCTGACATGAGGGACCTCTGGGGAGAAAAACAGAGAAATGGAAACTGACTGTAGCATGAGCAATTTCTTAATGAAACAGATATCTTGTGGAAAGTGTAATTTTTTTTTTTCCCTAGCAGACTTTCCTCTCTGTTGCTACTGCTGTAGCAAATCTATTTTTTTGAGGTAGAAAGAAAAATTTTTGGTTGAATTCACACAGATCTGACTCTCAGAGTTTCATAGACCTCACTGTGGCTTTTGCTTTTCCAAGTAAAGACAAACATCTGAAGATTTGACTCTGTGGAAACATGTGATGGTGATAAACCAAACAAATTCATTATATTGACAGCAATAACTCTTCTAAGTGCACTTTGAAGGGGCTATTATTTTACCAGGAATTAATCCCACCTGCATCACCTTGCTGTTTATTAAGCAAAGTGTCTTCGCCTGCGTGTACACTGGTCGCTTTACTTGGTGGTAATCACACATACATACAGGGAAGGAATGTTTCCTGTGCAGTTTATTTCAATAAACTATTGTGTATCAGAATAGATGTCTGCATTCCATTGCAATTTAGTTTTCAGCAGTTTGTCCTAAGAAAAATAGAAGATGAAATAGCGGAAATATCTAACTTCCCTGTATCAGGAAATCGTATGTAAAAGTGTTGTTATTGCTGGCTTAGCCCAATCTGCTGTTAGCCCTGAATCCTTGTTAGTGACCTGATGAGACCGGATTTCATCCCGTCTACCTGCTGGGTGGAAATGCATGTCACAGCAGCAAAAGCATCTGCTTCCTCTACTTCAAAGCTTTGGCAGTGATGTGTTTGATTCTTAAATTGGTCTTAGAAGTTGTTTGGCAAGCGTGTGCTTAGTCATCTGTATTTTTATTTTTGGTTCACGTCACTCAGCAGCAGCTCTTGGTTACATTCTTCCATTAAAAAAGTGCAGGTTTGATTTCTTTTATAGTTTTGAGTATCCCTGAGTTTGAATAGTTAACACCCAGCACATCTGGGTGGTAATAAGCATTGAAGAAACTTTTAACTTGCAAAGCTGGAATGCTTGATGTATGCACCAATAACTCCCCTACCTTCTCATAGAAAAGCAAGTTTTATGAATGGATGAGTCATATTGATGCAGATGGTGACAGCAAAAGCAATACCTAATCAAGAACAAATATTGAAAGTGACTTTCACCTGGGTACATATATACTGGGTGCCTTTCAGCAAATCAAACGCTGCGACAGCCAGAAAGATGTGCAGCTTGCAGGTTATTTCATTGAGTGGTATCTGGTGCAGAAAGTACTTTCACAGTCTCGCCAAGTTCCAGAGCAGTGTGCAAACAAAACACCTCACTGTCCTTCTGCTTGTGTTGATGATATAGTCTCTACCTCTTTAATATTTGGGCTGTACGTTCTAGCTAATAAATAAGCCTCCCTCTGGTAGTGTGTCTGACTCTAGAAGCAGTTTTTCCATTATGTCTAATTAAATGGGACTCTCTCACGTACAAGTCTTCCAAGAATGTCATTGGTAGAAGGCAAAGCTTTTCTGCATTGTGGGAGAATGCGACAAGGTTTTGAACTAGCACAGGTGAGCCAAGTAATGTGGTTCCTGCTCAAGAAAGAAAAATGCCACTGAGGTTTTACCTGAACTTAAATCATTTTATGCAAACTCTCTTCTGTCAAAACTGAGTAGGGAGAGAAGGATGCCTATTGCTTTGCCCGGCCAAAATGTACCAGTCCTTTTATACAGTTTGAGAGTGCAGAATAGACCTAATGCCAAAGCTATTCTGGACTTGTACAGGCTGACAAGTAGAATATTTGTTGGTATCTATTATGGCTTTTATATATACCTGTGACCAGTGGTGAATGCAGGGAGACTACCAGCTATTTGGACTGACCACAGGGGACTAAATTTTTTCTTTCCATCCAAGTGAAAGCTCATAACCTGGGAAATGTTGAGTGGAGGAGCAAATTTCCCAGGTACTTCTAAGGGGAGGAAAGATTCTAGAATTGTGCCCAGTATAAACTCTTTTAAATCTACACAAAGTTGTAGAAAAGTATGTGAATATAAAAGTATATCTGGTAAACAAAAAAATGCACTAAGGGGCTATGGTTTAGGTCACAGATAGAAAACTCTTCCGGGTAAAGACTTCATCTGTGCAGGGCAAAAGAGAACGGGAACCTTACTACCCTTTAAGAGGTTGAGTGCTGTAACAGCACAGGTAATTACACCAGTTAACTGTTTTTTCTTCTTTTTAAGCTTTTGTAGTAAACATTCTTAGTATTCATGCTTAAACAGGTATGCATGCTGTCAGATAGGAGCTAAAATACTGTGAAGGACCCTGAAAATGTAATTTCTTTTGCCCATTGTGTAACTAGGGAAATAAAGACAGAAAGATCAAGTTGTAAAATCTATGCCATTGCAAGCAAGCAATGCCTAGAATGAGTCTTATTCTTCTGGTTTCTTGGCTTACGGCAGTTCTTTTGCCTCCATTGCCTAGTACACAAATAAGGATTTAGAAAGAACTTTGTTTTATAAAAAAATACAAGATCATTTTGAAGAAAGACATGAGAACTCACTGAGTAATGGAAAAGATTTGACTGGTCACCTAGCCCAGACCTACTAGGTGTTAGTCACCTAATGTACTCTTCTGTGGGCACAGGTAAAAATAAGAATTCAATGGAAGAGCTGCCTCTGAAGTTTGGTATTTTGTAGCTGGGAAGCACAGGACTCTGATGTGGCTAGCTTGACACATACAGTGCAAAAATATATGCTATAATTTAGATGGCCTAATACTTTTTGTGGCAAGATTATTTGCCCTCTTTTACTTCTGTCATCATCCCATTCCCCAGACCCATCATCCAAAAAAAAAAAAAAAAATTCATAATTAAAGTGATGGGGTGAACCTACTGGATATAGATAACTGACCTCTTTTTGATTCTGCTGGCATATCAAGCACATGGTTAATCATAAGAAGCTTCATCTTGCTTTGGGATATAATGAGGGCCATTGAACTCTAAAACCGTAATGTCACAAAAAAAGAATGTGTTTGTACTAATTCCTATTAGCTGTTATGCCGGCACTATAAAAGCTTCTCTACATGTTGCACTGTTTTATGTTTTCATTGAGAACACGAGATGCTCCTCATTAGAGAAATGGGAATATGAAAACAGCATTTTGAAATAATTTCAGTGGAAACATTCATGGAATGTATTATCCATATGTAAATAACACTAGCAGCATTATTCATTCTGGCCTTATTTCTTAGCAAGAAATTATCTCTTGAACTCTGTAACTAGGCAAGACTGAAAGGCAAAAGGGTAGAAATTGCTGAACTGTAAGAGAACAGAGAATTCTTTAAAAATAAACTTGAAGCCGTGGGCACTGTGAGACGCGGTAACACAGTTTACAGTGACCGTTAGTGTAATACTTATGAATCTATAACTTGCATGTAAATCTTCTGAAGCATTTTATAATGGCAGCTACCGCTGCTTGTGCTTGGGTACTCTTAGCTTTGGCATCAACCTGGCTCCATTCTAATACAAGAGATTGCTGGAGGACCTACAGTGCCATGAACAGCCACGCCATTTCTACAGTAAAATAGTATGAACTAAGGTTTCCTTACAGATTTTGGCTTTTGTTGTGCTGTTGGAATCCATGGTTCTGAATAAAATGGAGAACCTGAGCAGTTTCTGATCATACTGCAAGGCTGGGAGAGAAGTCCTGCTGCATTTCTCTGGGACAGCAACTAAATCACCCTCTATGATTTTGATAAAAATGCGTCTGGGAAGATCCAGCAGGTCAGGAGGGCTGTGATTTTAAACTGTTTTCTGTTACTGCAGTACCTTTTGTGAACCCTAGGATTTTCTTAGAGTTCTGCCCATAATGACTCCAGCTACCTGCTCTCTTGCTGACATGCCGGTAGCCCCGCTTCAGTTGGTCGCTTCTGATCTGACTAGCTGCTAATGGCGATTGTCAGGGAGCAGCTGACAGCTTAAACTGGGGTCAGCTTGGAAGAAATGAATCCCCTTTTTCTTACCATTCAGGTAAGATTCTCCATTTTCATGAGTTCAGAAAGTAGGGAAATGAGTCAAATTAGAGCTTTTATAATTGTCTCAGCTTTAGCTGAGCTCATTTTTAAAGAATTACAGGTGCTGAAATAGGCAGTCGGCAGGAAACAAAGTACCAAAAAGGGTATTATTTAAATTGGCCCACTGCTACATAACTTAAAAGTTAATCAATGTTTCTGAGTTTGAAAGAGGAAGGTCAGCATGGATTCTGGTAAAGTTTATCTCGCATCAGTAAATTCAGAGGCTGGAGAGGGAAAATGAATTGGGAAAATGAAGAGTAATTCCCCAAAAATCAGTTAAGAGGATGCAGGTAATATGGACCCATGGCTGAGAACACGCAGTGGGTTACTTCGAGAAAAGAAGAGGTAGACAGGGCTGTAGTACAGACAGTATATTTTTATGGGTCTTTATTTTTGTTTTCACTATGTTTACCTTCTTCGTTCTTGTGGATAAGCTCCAAAAGGTAAAACATGCATGGCCACACACACAATACTGTTACAACCGTGAAAGCAAATCTTTTGAGTTAAATATTCAAAACTCTTGATTACTTCTGAAGTTAAGTGGCTTGTTTAATTCAGATGAACTAAGCACCATGCCAGAAACAAAAACTGGTGAAATTCAAGGCCCATTAAAGCCAGAGGAATTTTCCCAGGCTTTTGCTAAAGGCCTTCTCCACTTGCAAGTAGTCCACCTTACTTGATTTGTAGTGTTGAGATTATGTTGCTGATTCGTTCTTGGTTCAGAGGGTAGCGCCCATCAGGGCAAAAAGATCGTATCCTGGCAGAGAAGCAAAGTCTATTTCAGCACCAGGAGAGAACATGACTGAGAACAGTTTTTCAGATGCGGTAGGAAATGGAGAACTATATGCATTGCAGCATTTTGGAGAGAGATGCATGTGGAGATGCTGCAAGTAACCCCTTCCATTACTTGGAAAACAGAACTTCAGAAAAATCTGATCTTTTGTAGTTTGGGCATTCAATACTGAAAGTTGTCTTGACAACAAATGTATTTCCCAAATGATTTTTATTTTTTCTAGAAGGAAATACAGTTGATACAAAACTCAGAATGATGTCAGAAAATGTGGAATATCTGCTAGTTAACCCAGAGTTCAGAGATTTACTCACAAAGACAAACATCTAATAGAGACCTACTTGGGCTGGGAGTAGGGAGGAAGAGTTTAGGAGGCTGATTTTTGGGACGTAAACTGGTTCCAGTAAATTATTTTTTTTTGGCCACATTTGGAAGCATATGGGGAAAATGCAGTTCATTAGGAATATTGATATTGGCATGTAATGTTGGAGGTACTGGCAAGTCTCCCTTCATAATTATACTGTACATCTCCAGGTTTCTACTCATATTTTTTCAGAGCTGTATATTTTCCAGCTAAATATGACATGATTGGCTAGCTGCTGAAATAAACTGAAGCAGATTTGGTAAGGCAAATGCATTAGTTAGGATTTTAAATGCGCTTACTCATTAGTAAACAACTGTCCCATACGAAAACATAGACTTTATTTTGATAGCTAGAAATGGATTTCTTTCATTTAAGGCCTGAATGTCTATTGTTCCGTTTGCTGTTCTGGAGATGTAATGATCAAAAATAGGATATTTTTTAGTGCTTAGTGGAAAATTTGCTGACTTCTCAGTATAGTGAAAAAATTTGTCTAACTCCAGTTGAACTCACTCTCTAGTTCCTTGGAAATTTGTTGCAATATGAAAAACAATTTTCTTAACTTTTAATTTCAGCTTGCTGTCAGCGTTATAGACAACGCTTGCTTTGAGGCTTGTAGCTGTTGTAATGTGAAATTACTGGACTGCTTTTGTACAGCTGCCTTCAGGAGGTGCTGTCTCCAAAGCTGCATGTCTTGTCCATTTGTGTAGCAGAGGGAGGTTCATCTGTTCAGAAGTGAGTGGATCTAGTTTAATGCTGATCTTCCATACCACACTGTGAAACGAATGGATCTTTGGACCAATTTATTGGGCATGCTTTCCTGTAGAATTCATTAAATAATGACACTCCCTGAACAGAAGCAATCATTGCGTTTTAAGACAGAAGGAGTTGTTAAGACCCTCCAGGTTTCTTGCTGGCTTCCCCCTGCAGAGAGCTCTCCCCGTGCAGAGCATCACTGCTTCAGCCTGGGAGCAGGTGATGAAGAAGCAAGTACCAGGGCCTCTCTGCCTGTTCTCGTCCAGTAGCTGCTGGGCTGGGCTGAGCCAAGCCAGAGGCTGTGCTCCATCTTCTGCGGTCTCCTGCTCCATCTCCTGTGACGACGGCCAGGCAGTCGTCGTGCTTCTAGTACAGCGTGTGCCAGCACCCCTTTTGCAGCACGAATAAGTGCCTTGAGCTGTGTCTCCGACAGCTGAACCTGTCTGTTTTAGCAGTTGGTAAACAAACCTCAGATGTATCTCTCTGATCAGGAGGATCTAAAAAGGTTTAAAAGAGGAGCCTGATTTCAAAATAGTTTCCTGGTTTCTCTCCTGTAGAGCTTCAGCCTGCCATAGTCTCCAGAGCAGGCTTTTCTACCTGCAAAACACTTTATGCCTGGTTTTCCAGTTCCTTGTACCTTCCTCTTGGCATTACTAAAGCCCTAAAGTGGATCTTCCCCTCTTATTTCCTACTGGAGGCAGAAACCAAGGGGCCAGCCCCACCAGCAGGTGTCAGGGAAGACCTGAGCTAATCCTGCCTTCATCACGGACCGAGCGGTGGGATAACCCAACCACGACACTCAAGCCTGCGACCAGTTTTGCACAGGAATATGCACAGTCTTGTTAAGCTGTCAAGTAAATTGTCACTTGTACAGACTAAGCACAAAAAATTTAAAATCCTTTCTGCCTGTAATACAGGTGCCTAAAAAAGACAGAGCTCCGGGGTTTGTTAGGTCTAAACCTGCTCTAAGTTTTCATTAGGAACTGATGTGAAAGTAAATTTATATTTAGGTTAATTCCACGTGTTGCACGGCTGTGAAAGACACATACAAGATGTGAGTGTATGTCATATGTCACTGATGTGAAAGGCCTTTCTCTAAATGTCGAGTTTTTTCATGTCTCCCCAGTAAAGAAACAGATTTTCCTCCACCCCTCCTATGTTTAAGAGAGAATTTAAATTCTGCAAACATGTCCACCTTTTAAAATCTGTCTTGAAATTCAAACTATTTCACGGTTTGATGTTGAGAAGTGTGCCTAGGACATGCAGTAAGCACATTCCACAGCTGCCACGTCATCATCCGCGTTCCCTTTCGGAATAGGAGCTGTGTCGCATACAGATCCACCTCTTCAACCTGCACTAGGGCCTCAGGTAGAATGCAGATTTCCTGTGGGGTTACACTGTCCTGTGCAGAAGAACAGTAGATCTTTAAACAGTGTTAAACTTGAATTTATGTGCACACACGTCGAAGTTTATGCAGTATGACTGTTTATCAATTATTATCTCTCTTTGCTGGATAAATTTTTTCTTTCCTCTTCTCTTTTTTGTTTGCTCTTTTTTCTTTTTTTTTTTTTTTGTTTTTAGTCTTCCCTTAGGAAATGCTTTTGAAGGTATTTTGATTAGTTACGTAATTAGTCACTTGTACAGTTAAAAGCAAACTTTCAGGTCACATACTGTATGTTTACTCTTTGGCTTTAGGAGAGCTTCATTCAGAAGAAATTGCTATTGTTTCTTTGCCTTCCCATGGGAAAGCTTTCGTTTTGGAAACCATTCAACAAATGTAAGGTATGCAAAGAATACTGTAAAGACAGTTCTTGAGTTTGCCAAACTTTTTTAATAGTTGGTAGTTACCAATTACTTTCTTCTGTATAAAGGCAGAGGTTTTTCTTATGCATGCTGCTGTGGACTGAGCTTTGATTTCTTGATGACCCATGAAATTAATAAACTGTCAGCATCCTCTCCTTCCACTCCCACCCCCCAGTCCCAGGCTATAGCAGCTTTTGAAAAGGATAAGATGCTTTACCTTAGCTGATTCTGAGTGGTTACATCAACCATTCTTGAGAAAAGCTAACATCCAGAAATAAAGTGATATAATTGTCTGAGCTGTTACATTTTTATGCTCAAGTCTGTCTTAGCTCTTTTACTTCCAGTGAAATGGATGTATATTTCAACCATAGAGGTCATTTTAAGATTGAGAATTCGCTGGAGAGCTGAAGATGCTCACAAAGAGCTTAAAACTGTTTTTCATCACGAAAATGCTTGTTAGGTGTCTTGACCAGAGTGATCAGTACATTCAGTACCTCAGGAATCATTTCCTGAATCTCTGTTATATGATAATATCATAATGATCCCATCCCTTTTCGATTATAGATTTAATACATGGCTCCACTGAGTCTGAAATACATTGACTACATCCCCATCCTAACATAGACTCCAGGTCTGGTGCTGAAATTAGTGACTTCCATAAGAGGATTTGGAAGGGCTGAAGATCTGGTTGTGGATCGTTGGCACAGTCCAAGTTCTTCCAGACCTGCCCTCACAAAATGAGCAAGGTGAAGTCAGCAATGATAATTTTAGGCAACCTGAGGATTATGCTGTATATGGGCAACCTCTGGCCAGCTGCTTTGAGCGGCTTTCCTGGTTTTTTTGGTGCATCCCAAATAGGGATATCAGTTTTAGCAAATAGTTTCATGTGTTCAGTCTTTCTCAAGTGCCTTTGGTGATATGGAGGGAATATTGTCTACAAAGATTGTAAAATGTATAGTACAGTTTGTAGCTAGGATAGAAATGTTTGCACATATTAGGCATGACTGGGAGCCATCATGTTTCGTGTGGGTAGTGCACATCAGGTGTGCATTCGTGATTTTACTGGAGCAGTGGGTACGCGAAGAGCGCTGAGCCCACTAGTCAGTGCAAGGCCTGTCTGGTTATTCATTTGTATAGCAACGAAGTCATTAACGCTGACTGAAGGATTAATCCAGTTTGTGAAATATATTATTTCAGTTCAAGTGGATATGTAAACTCTCTGGCTTGCTTTGGTTCTAGGGTGAATTTCTCAATTATTTAATCTCATGTTATTATAGTGATAAGGTACTTCCCAGTGAAATTTCTGAACATACCTCCTGAAGATATTTTTGAACGCTTAAACCACGGAGATATGCACTTCTCATCTGAACACGGTAGATTTTTTTTTAGGCATCTCTTATGTTATATTCACAGAGAGAAGAGCCTGATTTTTAACTGACAAAAAGCAGAATTCCCTGTAAATGCAATGAATTATTATATAGTTCTATGAAGTGAATGTATTAGTGCTGTTATCTTCTCTTTTTGGTAAATTTCAATCTTGTAAAAACTGGCTATGCTGTCTTCTAAATGGCATAGTGGAAAATCAACAGAAAGTTCCAGTTACGCTGGTGGTTGGTATAAGGAAAATTTCTCAGAATTATACTATTGCTATAGTATAAATCATAGCATGAAAATAAATTTGGTGATTACATCTCCTGTTATGAAACATAAAAATTCCATCAAAGGCTACAGCTTATACGTTGCCGACTGATATAATCCCAATGTGAATAAAAGAACCCCTTAAACATAACAGGTAACATTTCCTAACTGCACCATGATGGTTTGGCTGTGAGAGACTGTCATGAGGAAGCACTTGGGCACCAGGGTTACATAAACTCTTTTCTATTTAAAGTCTTGAAGCTCCGCATAACTGTCATACATGTGGTGACCTTTCCTTCTATTGCTGTATCCCAGCAACTGAACTTTGACAGACTGCATGGGACACCTCTGCTCGCTTGTTAATTCACCTTTTCTTCTTCTATGCACTAAAAAAACCCCAAATCCTTTCTGAGTAGAGCTGCCCAAATTCTCAGGAAATTTCATTCCTGGGTGATCACAGTTCACGTCACAACTCATGACCCCACCTGGATTTCCGCATCCAGCTCTGGAGCCCTCAGCACAGGACAGACATGGACCTGTTGTAATAGGTCCAGAGGAGGCCACAAAAATGTTCAGAGGGATGGAATGCCTCTGCTGGGAGGAAAGGCTGGGAGAGCTGGAGCTGTTCAGCCTGGAGAAGAGAAGGCTGTGGGGAGACCTTACTGTGGCCTTCCAGTACCTGAAGGGGCTGCAAGAGAGCTGGAGAGGGACTTTTTACAAGGTCACGTAGTGATAGGACAAGGGATAATGGCTTTAAACTGAAAGAGGTTAGATTAGGTTAGATATAAGAATGAAAATCTTTACTGCAAGGGTGCTGAGGCCCTGGCACAGGTTGCCCAGAAAGGTGGTCGATGCCCTGTCCCTGGAAACATTCAAGGTCAGGTCGGACAGGGCTTTGAGCAGCCTGATCTGGTTGAAGATGTTCCTGCTCACTGCAGAGTAGTTGGACTAGGTGACCTCTGAAGGCCCCTTCCAACTCAAAATATTCTATGATTCTATGTCTCCTGTATTTCAGTTGCTGGAGGTGACAGAAATACAGCATCTAGCTTATGCTGCAATTCGTGTTCTCTTTGGCTTACTGTCATTGGACACGTGATTTTCATGGACTGTCTTGCCATAGGTAGTTCTATTTTGTGTTTAAAACAGATACCACTGAAGTTTGCAGGGAAAACTTTCAGCAGTATTGAAAGCAGTGTTCTTGACTTTGACTCATCTGACCTGATTTAGCACAGAAGGAAATCTAATAACTGCTGATCTTCTTATGGGAATGCATGACCTGACTGTTGTGTCTGTCGTTGCCTTGAAAGCTTTTGACTATGTTAAGTAAAAGACTTAATAGCACTTTGGCTAACAGGCTTGGAAAGAGCAGGATAGGGTTAATTGCAGGCAAGCTAATCACCTGAGTGGGGTAAGGACTTCCCCAGCCAGACTACTATGTAACAAAGTGAGTAGTGCCAAGAGAACTTTCATGGGTAGGGAGGAGTTACAGCGCTACCAGGGGGCTGCTTCATTATCCAACACCTCTGCTAATGGCTGGATTTTGCATTGCTCCTGGGCTGAATTGTATAGTCCTACTGAAGCACCTCCTGCCTCCTTATCCCTAGGATAGAATGAATTGCAAGCCTAGGAGGAAAATGAAGCAGAAGCATAATGAAGGTGTGGGTGTTTGTATATATGAAGCAGAGACTCCAGATCGAATGACCCTGAGGGGAAGCTAACCATTCCCAGGCAGAGGTGTGGTGGGAACTCAGATAAAGGTTTGTACATAGCCTGCAGGAAGAAAAGCTTAGAGGAAAATCTAGTGTATTTAAATTCATCTCAGTCTTGCAGTCTGTGGTGCTGTGGCAGACTCCCTGCTCCGTAGGAGCCAGGACTGAGACCCACTTCCAGGTAGACCCCAGTGGAAATATCAGGGAAGGGGTGCTCTGTGCAAAGGAGACTATAGCATCGTGTGAGCATGTATGTGTCGTCATCTCAAGAATATGTTGATAATGCTCTTTAACTATTTGTGTATGCTGGTCTTTCCCCATCTTGTGTGTGGGCTTCAGTGAGACCAGAGGAATCGCGTCTCCTCACCTTTAAAGCCTGTTCTTTGGGATTTGCTTGCATTATCTTGATCTTCCCTATCAGAGCCTATGACCAATAAGAGAGGAATAGAAAATGGAGCCTTGCAATGAAATTCTGTGAATGTCTGTGTTGCACATTGATTAAGGATATTCAATTATTTGGAGGATATCCTTACTCTGAGGAAAAGAGAACAGGCTGCTGCCTCTTACCCGCTGTTTTAGTTTTATAGAATGCTTTGCTTTAACCATGACTTAAATAAATAAACAATGTATCTGTGAAGCACTCCAGATACTGAGAACCATATTGTAATGCAGTACTTTAGGAGGTGGAGCAATAGCAACTTTTTCTCCTGCTTCCTATTAAAGTAATTGTTACCAGTCCTCACAGGATCTTATTATCCATAGGTGGGGCAGGGGCAGAAGTATCTGAAAGGACTTCTTTGGGTATTGCGTTTCCGTTTTGTGAAGTATAGAAACTGCTCATGTGCATCTGACCAAAGTTCTTCTAATCAGTATCTTATCATCAGGCCCTAAGCTATTGACCAGTATGAAGTGCAACAGGCTTTTATGAATGGAGCCACATAATGGATTTGGTTGTTCAAGAAATTATGTGAAGCTGCTGAACTGGAATTGCAATAATCCAGAACATGCATAGAGTTTCCTGATCTCATTAACACTGAGGTTCATTGTGTTAGGATGCACAAATCTTGGGTCAACAATTTTTATCTCTAACATAGTAAAGAGATTCAGTGATCCGTTTGTCTAACAAAAAGTTCATTTATAAATGAAATCAAATACCAGTGGTTAGTGTTTAGGAAATGTTTGTGGAAAATGGGAGGTCATTCACTGGAATCAAGCAGGGAGAGGGAAATGAGTTCGGTCTTCAGAAGTGCAGATGACCACCAAATAGGGGGTATTGGGGGTTGGGGGACGGTTGATCCTTCCGTTGAAGTCTATTTCATTGTAAATAATAAATTATTAAGGAAACAGTGCAGATTAAGAAGGAATATGTGTCTTTTTACAATGATACTCTTTAAGGAGTTGCAAATTCTAACTTATATCCCATAAATAAAGTAGATCACTATCAATATGAAAATGTGGAATTTCTTTTCTTTTTACTGTCTACCATCCTCACTTTGAGTTCTATGGAGCTGCAGTTCCTAACGTGTTGTGCCAAGTGGAGTTGTAATTGTTCTGAAGGTTAAAAAGTGCAACCACTGCAAATTCAGTTGGTGTTGGGGTTTTCTGCAGCACGCAGAACACCTACTGCAGTTGCTGCTAGTAGAGTTGCAACAGAAAAAAATAGGAATTGAAGGCATATGGGTGGGATGAAGGTCCCTGATGTTTAGGATCTGAGGGGTTAGAGACTTGAAAGTGTATTTCCTCAGACCTGAGTAGTGTTTTCATCACAGAATTGGTGAATGCACTGAGCAGTCTGTTGTTGAGTAGCTTTGCCAGTCAAACCCTTAATTTTCTTTGCTTTTTTTTACAATAGACTGAAAGTAGTATCTTTTGTGGAATGTGACATTTGAAGAACACACACTTTGGTCTTTGTTTTACCAGAAGAAAATAACAAATGTAAAATTCTGTTTGAATGGAACTGATTTTACTACTTTATTGTGTCATCAGTCATACCAAAATACCAACATTTCATGAAGATCCATTCATTATATTGGTGTGCTGTAAAAGTTCACTTTTTTTTTTTAAAGACATGTTCCCATAATACATCCTAGAAAGACCTTGATGCATTAGTTGAAACTTATAGGACTTAAGCTCCAAGCTTTGGTTTTAATCTATTCAAATGTTCCAGCATGTATTTAAAGTGTTTAAATTAAAATATCTAAATTTCAGAGTTCCATGACATACAAGTGGATGTGCGGAGCTGAAGCAGAGGTGCACCTTGAGAAGCACACTGAATCTCATAGGGGGTGCTTGGGGAAGAGAAAACGAACATGGTAAGTGTAATAATGATACTCTTTCAGAATGTTCTCCTGAGCCAGAGAAATAAGAAATATTTGAATTTTTCTTTCACAAATGTTTCCACTCATTTTTCTGAACACATGCAAACCTTTAGCTTCAGTTCTGTCATGTTGTAAGGAATTCCCCAGCTTAAACACACTGTATGAAGAAATATCTCCTTTGTTCACTTGCAAGTGTCATTTGTTGTTTGTAGTTCTTGTATTGGTGGTTACAGGGAGTAATTTTTCGCTGTTCACCTTCTTCATGCCAGTCATGAGTTTAGAGGTCTTAACCACACGTCCCTCATAATTACCTGTTTTCTAGGCTGAGGACTCGTAGACTATTATGTTGTTCATTGTGTGGAAGCTGTTCCATACCCTTAATGATGATTGTTACTTTCCTTTTTCTATTTTACATTTTATAAGATGGGGAAAGCAAAATTGCTGTATTTGGCCTGTGGGCACATCATGGACTGTTTAGTGGGGAATGTAATTTTTTTCCTGGTATCTGCTGTCTATTTGTTTTCTGACTATACTGGGAGACTTCTAGTGTCTGTGTTATGGCTGATGTGCTGGAATGAATTCACTACCATTTGCTGAGTTATTCAGTAGATTCTTCCTACTGTTTACCCTAAATAACCTTGTTCATCTCTGTTTCCTAATTCAGTTTCCTCTACTAATAACCCACATGCATGCATGTGGCCAGGCTACTTTGAAAAAGCACTAGTGTCGTTGGGAACTTTGATGTTTCCTGTACTGAGGTGTTTACCTACAGCTAAACAAATGCCTAAACCCGTGGGACTAATCTGTTGTGCATCAAACATCGCACTGCTTTTTTAGCTTTCCCTTCCTATATTGCTTTCCTAACTATACTGTATGTGCAATCTCCCTAGAGCAGAGACCTTGCCTCCTTTAGCCCTGCAACAACAAAATAATCAAATAAAACATAAAGTAAAAGGATAATTAAGATGGGCTAACATAATTCTGATACAAGGTACTAAATAAATAAATGTTTGTAACTAAAAATGATAAAATGAACACTTTATATGTCCCATGCTGTTTGCTTGCCAGCGTTGGTATTAGTTTTTGCACTTGCAAGTGTTGTTCGTCATGCTGTGAGTAGGAGAATGATCAGTCATGATCACCTTGGTCTTTTCCTCAGGTTGATACCAAAAGCCGCTTTCGTTGTTAATGTGGATGATTGCCAATGAGAACTGGCTTAAACCCTCGAACTTGCTTTACATAACTCATTGAACAGCTATGCCAACTACCAAGATCTCGACATCATCTTAGAGATTAAAGGATCTATTGTCCGTGCAAATCTCACAGTGAAAAATTATTTCTTCATGATATAATATCTGGTAATTGCTCTTGCAAACTATACCAGATGTACTTATTTATTGCTCTTTAAGAAATATCTTGCCAGCAGCTTCCCTGCTCTTCTACAGGAACTTAGAAATGTGCCTTGCAGAAACATTTCTGCTATATACTTGCATTCTATTAGTAATTCTATTAGATTTACATCTCTTTGATGGCAGATTTGGCCTAAAATGAAGAACTGCACGAGATTCAGATCTATGCATTCAGACAGCAAGAACATTTTGAACCCACAAGGAGGGGAGAGAGTGTTACCTTACCACACAATTGCTCGCTTGCTCTCTCCTGACCTTCATCTCTCTCTCCCTCTCCCCTCCTATAAAACCAGTTGTTCTCTGAAATGTGGTTATGTGATTTTGCTGCAGGCAGCTGGTTGAGTTACAAGTAAATTGCTGCTTTCTTCCATACCTGTCTTTCAGATGAGTTCACATATTAGAGTAGATGAAGATAAACAATGGAAGCTATTAATGAGAGACAGGAAGGATGGTGAGGGGGAATCACACACAAAACCTGCTTTTTTCCCCCTCCCTTATCTTTGTTATATTTCACTGTGGCACAAAGATATGCAAAGAGCATAGCACTAGGTACGTGGTGAGAATCTTTACTTGATATCAAGTTGTCTGTAGTTAGTTTGTTATTAAAAGTACTCACTACAATGAATAATATTCTTTGAATGTAAAAGCGTATTCATTGGACCATCTTACTAGTAGAGATCTCCATGAGAGGAGACTTATTTGGAGTAATTTTTAAGGGGGGGAAGTAAAAAACAGCCAGCCTATTTCAGACACTAGCCTGGAATGTTCTGTAATGGTCTTTACCTTTTCTCTGGAAAACATCACATGTACACTGGTGAATTTAACTTTCTTATAATATTAACTTAAACCCCCAAATTATCCCTTTGTTTCATTCTTCTGTCTGTAGCTAAGTTAGTCTGAATGAAGAATTTAATGTAGGTAATAATTTTAATTGATGTAGGAGTTACCATGAAAACAGAATCTGAGACCTTGCAGTGTTCTCCCAATGTGAGAAAGCACGCATTTCAGGTACCACAGCATTGAAAAAAATAAGAAAATTAATGGCAACTGTTTTATAGCAGCTTCCTACTTAGGACAAACAATATTTTTCAGATGTTAGTGAATTCTCACAAGGGTTCTGTAGGAGGGAAGTTACGTGAATTATTGAAGGTGACAACAGGAAATCTATGGCACAAACTGGGAACACTCCCTGACCCTCAGTTTTATGTAGCAGCCGTAAGATCATCATCTACACAGCAGTTCCTTTACTAACATGGAGCATATGAGATGACAAAAAAATGACCTATGTGATAAGTAGGTAAGCAAAGAATAACAACATGCTGCGAATTCAGGCTGGTGGCATTTTTTCTGAATTCAGAGTGAACAATGGCAGCATGCTTGAAGAAAACATGACTGAAAACCTGTAACAATGATGTTGCAGAAGATTTTACTGGCACTGTCTAGAGCAAACCTGCTTGCAGGATCAAATTGCAACAGATCAGCTGGTAGCTTTGTTTGATAAGCAGAACTATTGGTACTGGTATCCCAGTTTCAGGGCACCATCTTTGAAAATGTTTTTGTCAGGGTGACAATTGTGTGGGATCGAGATGCTCAGACTGATTATGATCATGTGGAGCTGGAGAGAGTGATGCAGATTTCATTGACAAATAATATGCGTTCTTGGCTTGAGAGGATTATGAATTTTCACTTATGGGGTTCTTTGAATTTTGAAACTTTCTGTGAAGGGGAAGAGTAGGTGAAACAAATATCATAGCATAAACCCAACCAAATCTAACATTCCTCAAAAAATATCCCACTGATTTAAAAGTAGTAATTGTCAAAAGAATTGCTGTATGATTTTAATAATTATCGTGTTAATGAAATCTCCAGAAACAAGACTTGATTGCAATTATAAACTGAGACATTAGCTTTTGTTCTTATTTCTGTCACACTGCTAGTACACTGCTGTGACTAAAACTGATGTGATTTATAATTTCCCAGCTCTCTGGCTAGCATTTGTGTCACAGGGGTGCAGCAATAGGGTTCATTAATATAGATTTGCATGTGAACTCTCCGATGCTGAAGCTTGTAGTCCAGTTCATTTTAGTTTATTTTTTTGAAAGCAGCATAAAAACCTTGACAATGTGTCTGCTTACAAATGCCTGCTGGAGAGAGGAGGGGTGTCTAGCAAAATCAACTGCAACTTCATAAGCCCGACACAGGCCATTGGCAAACTGGCAAACCTCCCTTCTCCCCAGTATCCAGGAGGAAGTACTCCGTCATGTGTGGCAGGCTGCACTAAATGGTCAGTCCACTTAGCCTTTGTCCAATGAAGTCCAGACATATGGAAACGGCCGCTTTCTTGCCTTTAGGGACCTATTTCAATGAAACCTAGAGGTAATAGTTTCCAGTCGTTAAGGACCCTTACATTTCAGTTCATTTTTCTACTCTCTATTACAGTAGCTGAAGTTTATTCATGTTGTTCTTTGGGCACCCAGAGGAACGAGATATACGTAGCCACTATTTTGCTGCAGTTTTATATGTGTTATGAATGCTTTTTGTCTGATGAATTTTTCCATGGATATATTGGGGAAAAAAAAAAAACAGTCCTGAAGCAAATTTTTTTCTGCTGTGCGATCATGTTTCCCTGATTCAATTACTAGCCCCTCCCCCCCTAAACAAACCAACCCAAAAAATCCCTTCAGTACCTTGATGCTAGCTTTTAAAAAATATGGCTACTTTTGATACTGGTGTTTAAGGAAGCACTCCAAATATGAAACATTGAAGAAGCTTTATTTTCAGCTGTTTAAAAAAAAAATAAGGGAGGGGGAGGGCATGGTATGTAAATGACAAATAAATCAAACATTTTTCCATCCAGCAGGGGCAACAGTGATAATAGACTACACGTGTACTTATGGTCATAACTGCAGAAAATAGGTAATATACACTATAGAAATAACTCTGTAGAAGTATCCCTAAATTCATAATTGTTATTTGCATAATCATTTAATATTTAGGTTTCTCAGTTCTCAGTCTCAAAATCATGATTCCAAATATTGTTTTGTTGTTTGTGGGTAGCTTCTAGATACTTTGAAAAACATGCCTCTCACTTCAGAAGATAACAGTCTAGAAGACCGAAAGTTAGGGACATCTGAGAAGGGCATAACAGAAAGAATTCGCTCCAGTATCGGAGAGTGAAAATTTGTCTTACAAGATAATAAAGCGTGAGTAGCACACTGGTTACATTCCTTGCTGATAAATTACACACCACTTCTGTCACTGGCAGTTGATTTTAAAGGAAATGTACGTGCTTGCTTGGTTCTTCAGGGTAAATTTGGAGATGTTCATACCATTAATAAGAATTCAGTATTTTGAAAGGTTTTTTTCCTAAGATGAGCCTTTTACATAAGTCCCTTTTTCCCTCAGATTGAGTTTCTCTTGAAGTTGTGTGATACAGTGTGCTAGATCTTGACTTAAGCTATTAGCAGTTCCAGTAACCCAAGCAGCCATTACTTCTTTCTGAAAAATGTAGAAGCTTAGAACTAATGTCTGGCCTTAATACACAGTGGTGAAAAAGATGATGAAATTCGAGCAGATGCTTATTAGACTTAGATATTTTATTGACTGAGTGCTTGTTAACTGAGGTTAGGCCTGTAAACCTATACAAAGACATGTTCTGGAGCATGAATTGAAGCATGGAGATTGATGATTGGCTTTGCAGGCTGAATGTCAACCTCTACATTTCAGGCCTGCGAAGCATATGGGAGAGAGTCCTGCAGATGTGCTGTTAAGCATCTCTTGTTATTGGTTGTCCGCAGTTGTGTTTAACAGGAGGTGTTGCGTAGCCATAGTGGGGCTTTAGTCACAGCAGCAAAGTGTCTTCATTACCTAAGGAAAATAAGTTAGAAAAAGCCTGTCGCTGTTAACTTCATTCCCATTCACTGATTGTTTATTTTGTTATATATACAGTGAACCCCATTTAGCTATCTTGTTATCAGGGATGTGGTAAAAAATTTGAATCTGCGGTACACTTGTATTCCTTGGATAAAGTTCACACCTCCAATAGATCTTAAAGAAGGCATAAAGCCTGTTATGGGTTCTCAATCAGGATTTAAGTGGAACTTAAAGGGGGTGTAGACCATAGATTGGCACAGATACAGTTGTGAATTGCATACTACAGCAGTGCCTTGTATGCAAGTACCGATAATAGTTTACACTCCAAGTACAATTTGAGATGCTAATGGCATTGACTACTATAGTATGTTTACCTGAAAGTCATGGGCATGTAAACTATAAATAGCTGCCTGGAGGGTGGAAGGACATGTATCCCATGGGGCTTTCTATGAATTCCTTAACACCAAAAATATTCTTAAGTTATTTTATTTCATTTCACTATTAAAAAAAGTAAAGCCCACAGATTCTATTTAGCAGACCATTTTTTTTTTTTAGACAACTGTACAACAGTATGTGAAGCACAAAGATACAAGCAAATAATTCAAGGAAAAGGTTACACCCTTTTAAGTTTGCTTTTTTTTTTAGCTAAAAACTCTTTCCGTCGTAAATGTAAGCATTGTAAAGAATGATAATGGTTGTCCTCTTCCCTTTAAAGTCCTTTCTACAGAGAGGAAAGCACAAGTGTCTTACAAGGGCCTCTTCCTTCCCTGTCACTCTGGGTTACTTGACAAAGGTGACATTCATCCTTATTTGAGAGGATTTAGAAACGTGACAAGTCTTGTGCTGTTAGTGTGCATCCAGGTGAAATCACCTCAGATACTTTACCTCTTCAACACGTGGTATAGAGCTATGAATGCTGCTGGCCCATACAACATAAGATCGACACTACATAGAAGCAGGAGGCTACAGTGGCACAGTTCTCTGAAACTGCTTTTGAGTTCCATTCTTTCCGATGGATTGACTAGTTACCAAGAAGATATTGCAAAACCCTGTGAAATACTTTCTGGTAACTGAGTCTCTGGCACCAGCATAGAATTCAGATCATTTTTTCAAAATGCCAGCTCATGTTTCAGTACAACTGAGTGTCAAATATGTATTTGTCCTTGGTTTTATTTTACAAACCCTAAGCTCTTTAACTTGCCCATGCATTGCGGTCCAAATCATTGTGTGTTTTGGATTGTCTAAATTTATATTATGGTGTTTTTTTTTAAAAAGTACACTATTTGTATAATTTAGGATGCTTCGTGGCATGCATACTAGTTGTAAAAAAACAAAAAACAAAAACCAAAAAACACCCAAACATCAAATATTACCCAGTAGATTAGACAGGCTCCTTCCAGGCTGTTATGGTCCACCAGGTAAATACATACTTTGGAAAGCGTACTAACTTAAAAAAAATAAAAAAAAATAATCAGTTATTTACCCAAGAGATGTTGTTCCATTATACTAGGCAAATGTGTATTTAGATGCTTTTTTTTTAACAGCTGATTTTTCATTTTTTTCAAACTGAGAAGGCTGTATCAATTTTGACAAAGCTGCCATGACCATTAATTGGAAAAATATACACATTTTCAAAGCTAACTTGTGCCAAAGTGCTAAACTGCATGCTGTTATTAATATGCATTTATATAGCACCGTAACGTTGCATATAACAACCTCTGGAACCAGGTTCCTAATAAGCCTATATATTACTGTAGTGTTATGTAATGCTGGCTTTGTAATCGCTGGTAATTGAGCAGCTGGATTGTTGTTGCTCACTCCCAAGCACTTTGGGCAGTCAGACTAGTGCCAGGTCCCCATGTTAATTCTTCAGTGGTGCTGAGGTCCTTATGAGAGATCAGAAACAATATAAATATGTAACATATATAATACAAACAGTGTGTTTCCTGCATGTTAACCACTTCATCTCTACATCTGAGGTAGCTGTATACTCTTAGCTTTGTTCTACAGCTAAGTAATCTATGGCATTGTGAGATTTAATGACTTATCCAACTTTAACCTGCTAGTCCCAATATGGGGATGCAACAGGTTGTTTTGTCGAAGTAAAACTTCCTGGGCTTTCTGTACATTTTGTCTCACTCCCTCTTATTTTTTTCAACTAAACACACATGCAAGCAGACAACAGGCAACTTTCTGTTCATGTTACTGAGTGGAGTCTCAAAAACATTTTCTGAAATCTTCTGAAATGCAAGTGTATGGTCTGATGCATTTAAATATGTCCTCTGAATTTGGATGCTTTTTATTTGAACGCTTTCAGTCTATATTTTAAAACCAGATCTGTGGTGATGCACTCGCTAGATGTATTCAAATGTGGGTGCCATAATCTTTTTCCTCTTTGATTTTACTGCCATCTCAACTGCCATCCTCCTCCTCTGATTTCTCAACAAAATGCATCCTAACTGGCCACCTTGTTTGGAAAGTTCTAGCATGCAGCTACATTTTAATGGGCAAGCTGCAACGCCAGCTATGACAGTGCAGGGGGGGAAGAGGGTCCACGGTAAGTGTGCTGATGCAGTTTTTTCCATAGGAGTGCCAACAGCATGGCTGTGTTAAATTATATAGCGCTAAAGCCAGAAGGTCGTTAAAATAGTTTGAAAATTCCTCCGTTGTACAGTTATCTTTATAACTTAGTCCTATCTATAGATGGCGGAACTGTGACTTTCAATCATGTGCCAACCATACACTACAATAATTATACTACTACACTCATAAAACCCAATTGCTCTGTGTGTATGGCTCAACTAAAGCTCAGCAGATGGGACTGCGATTATAGCCCCAACTGCAAAAGGAAAAAAAAATCTGTGATATTTGGAGTAAAAACTGAGGCTGATGGTGGTGTTATGCTACATGTTCAAAGTGTCATTACAAGCCGGTAATTTATGTTTTGCATGCTAACTGAGCGGCCTTTCTTGTGTGTGTTAGTTTGAACGACAATGCATTTTTTCATATGGGAGGAAGCAACAAAATAATAGAGTAAAATTAACCAATCAAAATCATGGTAAATAAAAGTCTCTCTCTTTCTTTCTTTTTAAAACTCAAGAGGCAGCTGGCACTCTCAGGCTTTGTTATATTGAGGAAAGAGAACAGCAAACTGCATGCAGTATAGAGTCAGTCTCATTGAAACTAATGGCATGAATGATCTCACACTATTGTAGTAAGACGGAGATTTACTGTGCTTAGTAGAGAACCCATATTATGGAGAAAAGCATCGATCTACTTCCACATTTTATTCACATGAACGACAAACAAGTTATTCACTACTATGCAGTCACATTCAATCCCTTAGTGTGTAAGTCACAATGCCTTCCAAGTCCCTCACACTTTACAGCTGTGCAGAGCACCTAGCCAATAACTACTTGTCTCCACTTTACAACCAACAGAAAAGGTTTATTAGCCCCTATTACTTGACCAGTTTACAGTTTAGACTTGTGTTTGCTGGACAATTTTAGGCACAACCTTTGATTGGTACAATAACATATCCATTAATACAATGTCCTCTCTCTCCCCCTGTTTTTCACGTTAGGCATTAGCCAGGTGGAGAGAGAAGCTGTGACTACATTGCTGGTTTCACTTCTTTGGTCAGATTGTGACATTTCCATGGCCTAGACACTCTGCTTCCAGTATCCCAGACCTTGTTTTCTATGTAATCAGAGTGTATGTAAAAACTGCAGGGATAGGCTAAAATAAACGAAGACTGGAAAGGCAAGGGGAGATATTCAGTGCAGTATGGATGCTTTGTTCTTGGCCTTTCTGTATTTGTTGACTAATGCCATCTGATACAGTTAAAAAGAAAGGGAAAAAAAAATCTATAACTTTCCTGTCATAATGGAGGTATCATAGTGGTAGCTGTTTCCAAACAAGGAAAATGCTGGCAATTTGTTTTACTTCTTTTCATATTTCCTTATCATTGAACAGAGATTAATAATAGTGACGGATAGTTGAAAAGTGCAGGAATAACCCACATACAGAATACATTTGTGCTTTAATCCCCTGATTATCTATTTGGCATTACATCTTCTGTACAAGTCCTGCTGAACCGTAAGAGGATGCTCTTGGTACATGAACTTTGGATGAGTAGGAGTCCCTGCCACCGCTGTTTCATCTCTTTCAGTGTAGCCTTAGGGGCAGCAGATTAAGGATCTGACTGGGAAATCTGTGTACTGTACTACCATTCCTGACTATTTTCATGGTCTTTTGTGAACTGTGAAGTTGATCTATAGGGCACCTTAAAACACAACAGCTCAAAGTCACCTTTGATCTTTTCACTCGTGCGTGCATACCTGTATTTCAGTTGGTATCATTGTAGCTCCTCTTGTATAAGACTCTGCGTGGTCGCTTTGCATAAACTCTGTTGCACATTCCTTAATTGCACATGTTTTCTATAATCTCTAAATATGACACAAAAAGATTGTAGAAAACAATTCTTCTTGAAAATTACATCACAAATCTACAGCAACTTATCATAAAATTTATGTTTATTCTTCACTCTTCGCTTTCAGGTCAGCCATACTTCTTAGGGAGTACAATCAGAACAGTTTTCAAAATGTTAATGTTTCATAACGTTAAATGATTTGTCTCAAAGGAACTGGTGGCCAAGTCAGGAATGGAATCTGTCTTCTAAACTCCTGTTCTCATTCTTAAAAGGCATTGCCTTGAGCTTCTGCATGCCCTTGATACAAACTCTGAAAGCAGTATGGAATAGAGGGAAAAACGTATCTTGGTATTCCCAGTGCTTCAAGGTAGCGCTCTATATGCTGCATTTCTGATTTTGTCTTTTTAATTTATACTTTTTGTTGGTTCTTACATCCCTCTTCTCAAAATGGCATCAAATAACTGCGAGATCTTGATTATAAGAATAAGAAAATTTTTGTTTTAAATCTGGCTCTCTGCTGGGAGCTGAGTGCAGTAATCTCAGCATAAGCAAGACGGGCCATTGAATTTCTTATCCTTAAGAAACCATGAGCTTGACTGATTTGAGTTACGAGCAGCAAAATTTCAGAATTTGGAAACCCTTGAGGTACATTGGGACTGAAAATGGAGAGAGCAGAAAAGAATTTCCAGTCCCAGGAAATAAAGATTTATTGCACAATAACCTTATCAAATTATTTAATAAAGGAAAATAAACCAAAAAGGATTTCCCTGGGAAGTTATGTCTAGACACACGAAGTGCTTCATGCTTGCCCTTCCTGAGGGAAAGGTGGCTTTGTCTTTTCTGCTCTGCAGGAAGGCAATAGTATTGGAGCAGAATAGGTTTAAGAGCCTAGTTCTCAAAAGGATGCCTTCACACCTTTCCTCTCTGATGGAGAAAATACATGGGAGCATACATTGCTGCAAAAGGAGCTGATTGGTGCATGATATAGCCTCAGTCTACAGATACAGTTTTTATGCTTGGGCCTGTACTTGAGTATAATCTGTCACTTGTGCCTGGGGTTATGCCCATTTTGAAGGTTTAGCTGTAAAATGCATGACTTGTTTTCCCTTTTCCTGAGGCTGGACACGTTCAAGAAAATTCAAGCCGATTTTCAAAATGAAGCTAAGCTGTGTACAGGCTTCTGGGAGGCGACATACGGGGCACGTATGGTAAACAAACATTTGCCTTCAATTCCACAACAGGTTTCTGAATTCTGGTTTCCCTTGCTTTATTTTGTCTTTCCCTTGTCTCAGTTATTCTGTACTATTATGCTTTACTAATTCCAATCCAAATGTAACATGGAAGTTGCAATCAGTTAACAGTTTGCTCTCAATTACACAATTACTTTCCCTCTTGTTGTTCAGACATTTTCTGTGATTCTTTGTTTTCCTGTCTCCACACCCTGGAACTGAAGAAAAATACGATTGGAAGAAACCTCAAAAGATCTTCTAATCCATCCCTCTGCCCCAAGGCAGGATCAATTATACCTCTGTCATTCCTGGTAGATGTTTGTCTCCTTTGCTTTTAAAATCTTCCAGTGATGGTTATTCCACTGTTTTTCAAAGCTTTACATTAACTCTTTAAGTTAAAATGAAAAGTCCTTGGGTGTCTGGTTTAATTTTAAACCAGCACTCCAAAGGACTGGTTGTAAATGTGCTGTGGAATATGACTTACATAGATCATAAATTGCCTGTAACCTTTGCGCATATAACTGAAATTAATCTTTGCAGAGGGCTCTACATAGGACTTCAATTCATCTTTAATGAACTCTGCTATCATGAATCTTTCACAGCTTTTGTTATCCTTTTAAACGTGATAGTTCTTGCCATTTGATTACAGAAATTAATTTAATTATAGATTGATGCCAAGCATATGACAAAACATAAATATACACTCAAAATTTAAATACAAATTCTTACCCACTCCACACAATTTCCTATTAGATAAATGCTTGTTTGTAGGAACTGCCAATTTTATAATTCTAGCCTTATTGAGAAAACTAGCATACCTGTATGCCAAGGGTGGAATATTCTTGGCCTCTGTGTACTTTGTATGTTATTAGAAATGTGCTGTTGCTACTGCATTTACAGTATAGCCATGGTGACATAAAGAAAACAACAGTTTTAGTATTTTAAGATCTCTGGGAGGGAGTGTCAATCTTCTGCAGCCAGCGTATGATACTTTTGGTGTTGAGGGTCTTGTGAGTAAATGGTACATTCTGTTGATGTTGGTCTGCCAGCAGTGTGCCCTGGTTGCCACAAAGGCCAATGGGATCCTGGGGTGCATCAAGAGGAGTGTGGCCAGCAGGTCGAGGGAGGTTCTTCTTCCCCTCTACTCTGCCCTAGTGAGGCCCCATCTGGAGTACTGTGT
>Ga0065711_1004096_pt1 | contig 30540 bp, 16 predicted proteins | sample Hoacrofraction12_FD_59098 | JGI IMG/M metagenome (GOLD analysis project Ga0065711, IMG submission 59098) | Hoatzin crop microbial communities from Cojedes, Venezuela - Epithelial fraction 12 v2 (version 2) | ecosystem: Host-associated > Birds > Digestive system > Esophagus > Crop | place... | reverse complement strand
ACCTTTTTTTTTTTTTTTTTTTTGTATTAAACCCGTAAAGTTCTATTTCTACCTTAAAGCCATAACTACAACTTAGATTTTGGGCTATGAGGATCCTTTCAGGGAGGGTGGTATCGCATTGGATACCTTTACAGCCCCTCTGAAGGAACGTGGACTCTGAAGTCCAATTAAATGTTTTCCGGGGAAATATATAGTTAGCCTTATAGTTGAGGGGCTGTAGAAATAAAGATTTCTCATATTCTTTCTGTATACTGTTTTGTTGTGTGGCTTATTTGCACAGAATTAAACTTGGCTTTTGGATAGCCTACTCAAAATACTTTTTTTCCTCATAATATTGCATTATAATTGGTTTCAGTATTATTCGAACCATTGACGGCAAGGTTCTTCACAAGTACAAACATCCAGCTGCAGTGTTTGGCTGTGACTGGAGTCAAAACAACAAGTAAGTAAAAATTAACCCACGGAATTAATAATATTTACTATTTAAATTGATTACTAATACAGTAACTCAAAGCTATTTAGAATGTGATATTTACTGTGAATTAGAGTGCTGAAATTGTTTCTGTTCCACAGTAGGATATGTCTGTAGCAGCTGTGTATTCTCAGTAGTGTATTTCATTGTGTTGTGGAACACAATGGGTATGTTAATGTGTTGAGTAGGACAAGGACTACTTAACTTTCAAAAGAGGCTCTTTTCATACTGATGGGAGAAAAAAAAATCTCTAGCTGAGTATATAATGGGGAAACAAAAAGCAGACATTCAATAACAGGAAAGGTGGGTTTAGATTGGCTTCCTTTTAATGACTGATAAATTTAAGATATAGCAGGCAACTAAATACACTGTGATACCTGTTAATTTTTCAGATAGTTCCTAATAATGCTGTGAGAAGTTTTTGTCAAAAGCCAATTATACAGTAATTCAATCTATTAATAGTTGTGTTGGGTGCTTGGTCAGACTGTAGTGCAAATTCCCTGTTGCAGCTAACGGATCTTTATCAGTTTTTTTCTGATTTAGTGTATTTAATTGGGTTATCAATAATTACAGCATAAAGAGGCAAAGGAGAAGCAAAAATAAGCTGTTTTTTAAAGTAAACTGCAAAATATGCGTCATATTTATTTTTAAACTAAAAAACGTAAATACTTCTCATGATCTCAGTGACTGAGGGTTTTACTATTTTTATTTTGCAGAGATATGATAGCTACTGGTTGTGAGGATAAAAATGTTCGTGTTTACTACTTGGCAACCAGCTCAGATCAGCCACTGAAAGTTTTTACAGGCCATACTGCAAAGGTGTTTCATGTACGGTGGTCTCCCCTGAGAGAAGGAATCCTCTGCAGTGGCTCTGATGATGGGTGTGTATTTCTGAACCATTAGAAGACTTAAAACCTCAAGCTGGACTAATAGAGGAACTTAAGATCTTTAGTTGTTCTGGTGTTGGCACCTTCAAAAACTCTGTGAAGAATATAATAACCTAAATGTTCAGGTTCAGGCTGTAGCTTTGCTGTTAGCTTAATATAGTATTTGGGCAGCAGGATAATTATCTAAAATTGTCACAACAGCTCTAGCAAGGCAAATTTCCAAATGCTTTCCCAACAGTAGAGTCAGTGACTGATATCTGTTACTCCCAGGAATGATACAAGGAAGATACCACATGCTTACATTATGTCTAAAGATATGGGTGCAAGACCTGCTCTTATTTGATGTCTTTCAAAAGTATAATTAAGTAGAATCTGTGGAGATTTTTAATGGGTGCTAGGTACTTCTGTTTTGGTAGTTTTGATGGCATTTTCTGAGGGAGAGCACATCAGTCTATGGAAAGCAGGAGGAAGGATTTTTCTGTGATTCTAAGCCACTTCCCTGCAGAGTATACAAAACGTTTCTGTAAAGGATCACAAGTTTGGAGTATTGGCTTCTATTGCTTTCCCCAATAGCATGTGTTAGATGTCTATGCTTTCAGAAAAATCAGTTAGTTCATAGTGTAACGATTCATGAAAGAAACCAACTTGACAACAAACTTTTTATGTGTAAATCGAAGATTTACACAAGAAGCAAGAAGTAGTGAATCCAAAATTCTGTCATAGTGTCATTATGATATATTCTGATTTTATTAGCAACAATGGCTATGTAATAAGTCTGGATTACAGAGGGACTTCCAGAATACAGTCACACTTTCACTTTGAGGGAAGGGAGATAATATGTATGTATTGTATATGTAATATATTGTTGAATAATTTAGTCCCAAGTAACACAGAAAGTAAGCAGTCTCTTGTGTTTATTGTACTTGGTAACACTCCGGTTCATAGTCAAACTTGGAACTATTTCAGATGACCTGTTAAGTGGCTAGTCTTACAAACCGTATGCCAGGGTCACACATGAGCACATATTGCTGTAGGATAATATATATGTAAACATATAAAATGGCCTTCTAACTTGTGTATTCTACTTTGTGATGCGAAGCCTAGCAAATGGCCCCGTTGCAGCACTGGAGAGACTGTAATAGGTGCCTCTGCTGCCATCGGTCAGCTTTGGTAACATATTTGATTTGTAATAAAATTTAGCCAGAATTAAAATGATCTTTTCAAGAAACTGAATTTTTAACTTCTTAATTCTGTAGTCTGCTCAATTTGCTGTACCCAGTGATAGCAACTACTGAAAATAAAAGGAAATGCTGGAAACTTACAGGGTTTAAAGGGAACTAAAAAATAGTGAGAAAGCTGGTATGAATTCCTCCTCATTACTTGTGTAATTGTGGTGGGAGTTTCACAATTGAAGATAGTGTGGTGTCCACTTCTGCCATGTGATAAATGCCACATTCAAAGGAGAGAAGATAATAGAACAGACTATTTCAGTTGGAAGGGACCTACAACATCACCTAGTCCAACTGCCTGACCATTTCAGGGCTGACCAAAAGTTAAAGCATGTTTTGAAGGGCATCGTCCAAATGCCTCTTAAACACCGACAGGCTTGGGGCATCGACCACCTCTCTAGGAAGCCTATTCCAGGGTTTGACCACCCTCTTGGTAAAAAAATGCTTCCTAATGTCAAGTCTAGACCTCCCTGACGCAGCTTTGAACTGTTCACACGCGTCCTGTCACTTGATCCCAGGGAGAAGAGCTCAGCACCTCCCTCTCCACGTCCCCTCCTCAGGAAGCTGCCGAGAGCAATGAGGTCTCCCCTCAGCCTCCTTTTCTTCAAACCAGACAAGCCCAAAGCCCTTAGCTGCTCCTCACAGGACATGTCTTCCAGCCCTTGCACCACCTTTGTTGCCCTCCTCTGGACACATTCCAGGACCTTCACATCTTTCTTGAATTGTGGGGCCCAGAACTGCCCACAGCACTCCAGGTGAGGCCGCACCAATGCTGAACACAGCGGGACAATCCCCTCTTTGGACCAGCAGGTTGTGCTGTGTTTGATGCGCCCTGGGATGGGGTTTGCGCTCCTGGCTGCCAGGGACCATTGCTGACTCGTATTGAGCCTGCTGCTGGCCAGCACCCGCAGGTCCCTCTCTGCAGAGCTACTCTCCAGCCACTCCTCTCCCCAGTTATACCTGTGCCTGGCATTACTCCATCCCAGGTGCGGAATTCATTTCTTGGACTTGTTAAACTTCATCCTATTAATCATAGCCCAATGGTCCAATCTGTTTAGATCCCCCTGCAAGGTCTCTTATCCCTCGAGAGAGTCAGCAGCACCTCTCAGTTTGGTATCATCACCAAATTGCTAGTGATTCATTTAAGTCCTGCATCTAGATCATTGATAAATATATTGAACAGAACTGGCCCCAGAATTGAACCCTGAGGAACACTACTGCTGACAAGTTGCCAGCCAGATATAGCCCCATCACTACACCCCTTTGAGCCCTGCCCTTCAGCCAGTTCTTCACCCAGTGCACCATGAACCTACTCATCCCACTGTTGAAGAACCTGTCTAGAGGGATGCTGTGAGGGACAGTATCAAAAACCTTACTGAAATCCAGAAAAACATCTACCACCTTCCCTTCATCCACTAGGTGGGTGACCTTGTCATAGAAGGATATCAAATTAGTTAAACAGGGCTTTCCCTTTGTGAACCCATGTTGACTCTGCCTGATGATCGCATTATTCTTTAAGTGCTTTTCAACATTACCCCGTATGATCCTCTCCGTAGTTTTTCCAGGAACTGAAGTTAGTCTAACAGATCTGTAGTTTCCTAGGGCTGTTAAGCCTTAGGGAAGAAAGATCTTAGTTTTGCTTTCTTTTTCTTTCATTTTTTTTCCCCTTGAGAGTCCTAACAGACAAATTTGTTACACAAACTTCTTTTCTCTCACTGATACTATGATTCTATGATGATTCTGATTCTATGCATGTAAGATAGTGGTGTGTGTGAGATTTTGAAAGACCATGCAGTGGATGGAATAGTTTCTTGCTGTGGTGAACTGCCCCATCTTAAACATGAAGGGCATTGGCTCCAACCTGTCCTATTACAACTTCTAGAAACGTATTGCAGATAAATATGCTGATAAATTTGAAGCTTGAATATTGCTGAAGTAGAGAGATAATCATATTTCAGTAGGTGATTTGATGGACATGGGTCTTTTTTATCCTGTTTCAGTACTGTTCGAATATGGGATTATACACAGGATGCTTGTATAAATATCCTTAGTGGACATACAGCTCCAGTACGGGGGCTGATGTGGAATCCTGAAATTCCTTACCTTCTAATATCCGGCAGCTGGGACTACACAATTCGAGTCTGGGACACAAGAGATGGAACATGTTTGGACACAGTTTGTGATCATGGTGCAGATGTGTATGGTAATATTTTAAAATTTTGTTTTATTTCTGTATTGAAATGAATTTTTGAATATTTTTATTTTATAAAATAATTTACTCAAACTGATTATTAGTTAAATGTAATTATTTGACTACATTTTTAAATGCCCTCTCTACTAGGATTAACATGTCATCCTAGTCGTCCATTTACTATGGCATCTTGCTCTCGTGACTCCACTGTGAGACTCTGGTCACTAACACCTCTTATAAACCCTCTACAAATAAATATCTTAGCAGACAGATGTTGGGACGAGATTATTGGTAATACAGGTAAGTAAATTGTATATACCATTGTTTTAATTTCCTGTCTGTTACTACACTTTTTTCTTGGATTGTTTTTTTTTTTATTTTCATGTATTAATCTTTGTGTGTGTTAGATCGTGCTGTGGAATCTGGTGCTCCTCCTTTGCTGTGTGGTAAAGTTTCCAGGGATATTAAACAAGAAGTGGAAAAATTGACAGGAAATCCTCAAGGAAAAAAGCTAAGATGGTTTTCAGAATGTTTTTCAGTAAGTATTCTGCAAACTGAAGGATGTTGTCAGTATTCATGCCTTTCTCTTCTGAAGTCAGTCTCCAAAACTGAAATGTCTTTCTCCTCTACCATTTTTTTTCTTGCTTTCTTAAAAGGAGCTCAGAAAATATGCAGAAATCAGTTCTCTCTCTTAACAGTTCTGCATATAAAAATGTCCGTGACTGACTTGTTTGTCAGTTGTGAACACCAATTTTTCACAAAGTGAGAAGTGGAAACAAATGAAGTTGGATAATCATTTTCCATGGGAAAAGTTTGATTTGACAAGAATTTTCTACTGGAGAAAATGAAAGGATGTTTTTTATCAAACTACATTGGAGTTTTTAATTTTAATCCATCGAAGAGACACTGTCGTTACAGATGAGGTTTAAAATGCCCAAGTGCCAAACCTGCTGTATTACTTTCTAGGAGCTGTAGATCTGGATGACCCATGCCCCAGTATCCATCTATTGCCTTTGCTCCACTGCACAGTAATATTTCCTATAAAGCACTGCAGCCTCTCTGAATTAAAAGTATAAACTACTGGGTCCTTCTGAGTGCTTGTCTGCATAGGAGCTGAACTTCAGGTAGAATAAGGACAAAAATGACCTGGAATTACAGTTTGTGTCAAGCACTGTTGTAATTAAAGTCAATACACTGGTCTAGAAGGACCTAGTTCATCCAAAACTTTTGTTTGGATTTCTAGCTAAATTGAAGTGTATTATTTAGAAATGCTGAAATAATCTTCACCTAGAAGTCTTGACATTTCCTGTCTTATTTAAAATATATATTTTATGGAGTTCCTTGTTTTACATAAGTTATACAGTTTGATGTCCCATGTTGATTCGATAGTGAAACTGTTACAAGAATATTCAAATTTTCCAAGAACAAAAGCTTTTTTTGATCAGCTTTGTTCAGTGCTTTTTGACTCCAGAAAATAAAGTATTCTCCTTAAACTATGAGGAGTCAAGTAAGAGTTTTAAGGGACTGAATAAAAGAGGAATATTTATTTTTTTTTTTCTAGTAGGATCTTCTGCTTTTTACCAGCTCAGAAGTAATTGGACTTCTAAACTTGTGATTCTGTTATTCTTAGAAAAGCTCCTTCAGGTCAAATTTTAATTTTTAATTTTTTTTTTTAAGCTTTTAATTACCCTCTTCTAGAACTTATTGAATGCTAAACCATTGTCCTAGTTGCACGGAAGGATTGATTCAAATCTGAGACCAGTAAAAATGCTTAAAGTTTATTTTAAAACAAAATCACCTTCATGGCCTGCAAGATTTTGTGCATATACAGTTATACCATATGTGTCTACTTTAAGATTTAATATTAAGATAGTAAACTGGATTGTGGCAGTCGAGCCTTGAAGTTATTTTTTACCTGGCTCATGCCTTTGCTTTACACAAAAAGGGGCAACGAGTACCGGGGTAGCTCCTGCACCCCAGCAGCTGAATGTTGTTTTATGCCAGCAGTAGTCACCAGATAGCTTGCATTCCTTTGGGAGCAAAAGGGGAAGCTCTCATGGTGAGCCTTCAACTATGTCCACGTGTAACCAAATAGTTGCGTTCACGGACCTTGCTGTATCTTCAAGCCTTCAAGAAGACAAAAAGAGTTGTAGTATCTTGATCTAATTCCTGTCTTCATAATAAAGCTTCTAATATTGAAATGGTCTGAAATTGTGTTTCTTGGAACTGATTGACAAATGTATTTCAATGTTTTTATAAGTTTAATTTATCTCTTGAACATTACTGTGATACAACCCTTTTCTTCCCTAACAATTTTAGCCTCCGGGAGGCAGCAAAAATTTGTGGGATTTGGTTGCTGTAATAAAAGGACAGGATGATAGTTTGCTTCCACAAAACTACTGCAAAGGAATTATGCATATGAAACATCTGGTTAGATTTAGAATGGTAAGTGAAGCATAAATGGCATGTGAAAATGGTTGTTAATCCATATAGCTTTGCACTCTTAAAAATAGCATTTAATACTTTACGAAAGGGTTACCATTTATTTCATGTCCAAAGACATTTGTGCAATATCAGTTCTCTGTGCAATACTAGTCTGTTAGAACAATAGCATCTAGCTAAGTCTGCCTGACTTCATGCGTACTCAGTGTTAAAATGCTGAGTTACAGTTATGAACTAGAAAAATAGTTTTCAAAATAACGAAAAGAAATTGCAAAACAGGCATTACTACAGCTTGAGCTTTGAAGTGAGTTCATCTTCCCTGCTATATGTATGGTACTTTTGTACTATTTTGTTGTATAGACACTAAATTTGTAGTTATGTTGAGATGCAGGGACAGGGGAATTAATCTCTGAAAGTGGTGGAGAGTCAGCAGAAACATGCTCTGTAGCTGTCTGGAAGAAGGAGTGGAAAAGCAAGAACCTGTCATTAACAGCGATGTGCAGCTGAAGAATGACTGCGATGTAACTGTCAAATTCAAGTACTAGGCCACAAACTTATTAGTAGCTGTATATATGAATATGCAACCAGACATAGGATTTGTGCAGAATATGGGGATACATGGTTCTGTCGGGTACTTCTTAGGGATACTAAAGAATCCCATACTGTAACGGCTGGGTTGGAAGCAGAGGAAAGGTACCTACTGGTATGGATCAGGAAACACTTAACTCCCCACTGCCACCCCCAGGGCTGAATACCTGCCAGCTGTCACCGGTTGTCTGTGGTTGCAGACTGTCTCTTTTGCAAAATCCCAGGCTCTTTAAGAGTGTTCTACACACCTTAGGACTTAAGTGATGGAAGTGTTTTATTGGTGATGTTAACTGTGATAATAGCAGCTGCTTTTGTACACTACAAAGCTGGGAGTGTGTGTCTCCATCCGTGTCGTGTGTCCAAAAACCAGTTTTCTCAGCCAGTTAGCCTGAGAAGAAGAAATTCATTCTTGACTCATGCAGTGCAAGCAGTCTGTTTATCCCTGCAACGTGATTTCATGCATTTATAACTCAGGTGACCTAGAATAACTACAGTAATTATTGATCATTCTGTGGATCTGGATTATGTGTTCACATTAAATAAAAGCATTTTGTCCCCTTTTTGCTGACTCAGAGTCTTGCTTGAGAGCCTTAGGAGAAAGTAGGGGTAGGGTGATGCTGGCTGACTGTGTATGGCTGCTAATAGCATTTTTTTTCCTTTGGAAACTGGATAATGGCATTGCAGCACCTAGACATTTCAGAATGAAGTAGGGACCTAGAGCAAGTGTATTTTTCTGTTACTAGCAAACAGGGGATACATTGGAGACTTCAGCATGAAAATGAAAAAAAAAAAAAGATAGAGGTGCCAAGTAAAAAAGTAACATAGTTTGTTTTAAAAAAAACAGATCCTTTGCCTTTCTCAGCAGCTGCCATTGGTCTACAATGCACTTTTCTTTGGTGAAGAATGTTCAAAGTTCATCCTCTGTCCTCCCATCTGTGGTACTGTAGAGCCATGAATAGCCAAACACCGTCTCGCATTGATGGTACAGAGTTAAACTGACAGTTCTGCAGATGTGAAGCTCCTTTTGCTTTTTTTTTTTTTTATGTGAAATGTGATCTTGTTGCAACTTGTTTCTCAAACTCTGCCAGATGAAGAAATTTAGTCTTATCTCTTCAGCTAATATAAAAACTGCAGTGATTTGGAATGCAAGTCATTTATTAGTTATAAGGTTAATGGGGGTATGACAGATCAGAACACAGGTTGAGCCTGCTGTCTTTATTCTTTCTTTATTTGGGTATCATTAGAATGGTAATAAGTACAATTTCTGGCTCTGGATGGTTTATATTCAAATATTTTTTTAAAATTTCAAAAATACCATGATTTTTATGTTGGGTATCTGGGTGAATTACTATTACAAATGAGAAAATTGGTGAGAATAAAAAATGTATAAAAAAGAGATTAAAGGAAGATAATGGAAGAAAATGTATGTGTGCAACCAAACACTAAAACAGTTACTTTAACAATATAAATAGTCCACAATAATCTCATTGGAAGCTCTTCTAATTAGTTCACTGTAATCTCATTGGAAGCTCTTGCAATTAGTCTTTTCTCAAAAAGGATTTTTGTCTTAAATTATAGCCTTTATATTCCATTGTAGTGTTTGACACTAGTACATTCTTAAGAAAACTTGTTTTCATCACAGACAACTGTACTTTCTTTTTTAACTTTTTAAACCTTTTTCCCCCCTCCCTCAGTCCAAGGCACAAGAACTGACAACAGTAAAAATGTCCAAGTTCGGAGGTGGTATTGGTGCACCAAGCAAAGAAGAGAGGCTTAAAGAAGCTGCAGAAATACATTTAAGACTAGGACAAATTCAGCGATATTGTGAACTAATGGTAGAACTTGGAGAGGTAAAATATCAGAACGTTATTCAAGAACAATAAAATATGAAAGTTTCTGAAAACCAGCTACCCTGGCAAAGATGGGGTAGCAACAAAATGTGTCTCAAGTCCAGAAAGGAGTAATCTTACTCCAGTTATATTATTTTGACATATGCAGTCTAATGCATAGCTCATTCCTTACTTAACCTCTTGACAAATTTATTTTTAATGGAAGAAACATGAAACGAGTTAAAAATACAGCTATTTCTCAAAATGTGAGGAGCTCAGAGCAAACTGGTCTATTTGAAGATGTCCCTGCTCACCCCAGGGGAGTTGGGCTAGATGAACTCTAAAGGTCCCTTGCAACCCGAAGCATTCTATGATCCTATGAAGATAAAATGATCAGATTAAATGTATTGCTGCTTTCTTCTAGTGGGACAAAGCTCTCTCAGTTGCACCTGGTGTATCGATGAAATATTGGAGGAAGTTAATGCAAAGGTAAGGTAATAAAAATATGGATCCTGTCAAGTTGCTCTCTGTCAAATAAAAATAGGATGCTGAATTGTCGCTTCTGTCCATAAAAGGACACAGACAAGTAGGAAGGATGGATGCTAATATCAGTTGTACTTGGCTTTTGTTACAGCATTCAAGTGATGTTACTTTTTATTCAGAGAGCTTTCGGGTGGAACTGTGGAGGATTTGAATAATTTTGAATATGGGAATCAAGTTAAATGGTTGAGCATAGATTGCAAGTTTAACTGGAAATGCTGTAGCTGTCTGGAAAGACAGATGGGTTTCAGTGAACTTTATATGGCTTCATCTAACACCTATATCATAGAGATAAGTTTAGTGATCAATTACATATGTAGATTTTCTTGTTCATTTATTCATTTGTTTAATTAGGAGAGCCGATCAGTTAATTCAGGAAGAAAATGATGATGTCATCCCATACTGTATAGCTGTTGGAGATGTGAAGAAACTAATTTCCTTCTTTACTTCAAGAGGCCAGCTTAAAGAGGCACTGCTTGTTGCACAGGTATTATTATGTACAACAGTGTGGGAGATGTATGTATGTGTATGTTATGTATTTAGCTATTCATTTCTAACTCTGAAGATGACAAGCGTATGTAAAAGGCTAGCTCTGTTGACCTTTGCAAAATGGCTAAATAATACCTTACTCTTTTGTATTGTATTGACCAATTTTTATGCAGAAATCATAAAAAGGTATCTCATATTTACAGATTTTAAGCCTGATTCTTCTGAATTGTAATCAAATGCCAATAATGAAAACTGATGTATTTGATTTTGGTTGAAGTAGAAAATTAACCTGATTTTCAGCAGTCAGTATTGCCCTTAACATCTAAGATATGTCAGATTTCTCTTGTATTTTTACTGAGGTCTTGGTTATACTACTTGCTATAGAATCTCTGGGTGAAACTGGTCAGTTGCAGTAATAATCCATATAGGAAATCAAACTTAAATTAATGCAGAAAACAGTACAAGAGATTACCAAAAGCACCTATGTCCATTCTGCTTCCTGAAGTAAACACAGTTAAAGGGCACACAAAACATGCGAGACTGATACTTTGTTTCACTCTTTCTCACCATTCCTTTATTCTTTTGGAGTAACTTCTGCATACTTAATATAGTTTGTTAGATAAACTGTCAAGATTTGTCCCTGGTACATTCTCTCATGCCTGCCAGTCCTTGAACGTTCAATTGCCTCAGAGTTAAGAACTTCAATAATGCACGTGAATTTGTCCTTTAGAAATTGTCTATCTGTATGTTGTTGTTCTTCTAATAGTAGCTGAACAGTGCACAGAATGGAACTTTGAGGCATGCTTAAATTTTAAAATTATAATGTTTGAACCTTAAAGCTTTAGAAAGATCTTAATTTTTCTTGTAAGAGAGACGTTGCAGGGGTTGCTTTTTTACAATTCATAGAATAGTCTTTGTCTCAAAGATTTAATCAGATAATATTAAGCAAGAAAATACCAGGACTTTCTTTGCCTTTTAACCGAGCCATGAGTTTTAATGTTGTTATCCCAGCTACACCTGAAAGCACATGAAAGAATTTCCTTTTAACCTACACTGATCTCTGCTCATTGAACATTAGAAATAATTTATTGCCAGACATGAAAAAGGTTCAGCTTAGACCACTCTATAAACCTTTTCAGATTTGCTGATATACCTACTGAGAAGTATCTACTGAGTATACCTACTGAGAAGTTCATCCTTCACTCACAGCCATTTACTCCTTGGGGTGTAAAAATCAAGGTTGCAGCCCTCACTGTCCGTTTTAAGCGTATTCAGATGCTGGAAAAATCCTGTACAAATGCATAGGAAGGAAGAGGTCTTTTGCTTCTGTGGAATTTCTTGTATGGCTGGATAAAACTAGGCTAAGATTTAGCTATGAATAAGTTCATTGGTTTAAACATTTTCTGTGTTATAACTGGGCTTTAGGAGGTTTTTTATAGCTCTTAGATCATTTTTTTGTTGAAAAATCATATTTCGTATTTGGTTTTGATTGGTGCATTAATTAATCCTTTTTTTTTTTTTTTATTCCATTCTAGGCAGCTTGTGAGGGAAATATACAGATGCCATCACTCTCCACAACAAGTGGATCTTCAAATTCTGGTGGAAACAATACAGATGATTATAATGAGTAAGTTGTTCTAGTTTATATCTAAAGCCTCATTTTAGTGCAGAATGTAAAGCCATCAAGGGAGATAAACCTTAGTCGTTTAATCTGGCATCAGCAATGTAGAATTCGACAACAAAATACTACATCTTCTAATACTTAGTTGGCAGAGTTACTAACTAACTGATGCTACACTGAATAATTGTCCCATTGTGCCTCCTTCTGGAACCAAGGGGATTTTTCATATGTGTATATTACAGTTATAATTGCATTTGCTTTATATTTAAGGTGCATTCCTATGCACTTAAATACATTTAAATATGTAGCATATTAACTTAGAGCTTTTGGTAAGTAGAGTAAGATTTAGCATTAACAAGTATCTGTGAGACCCTGTGTTTTATGCATCTCCTCCTCCTGAAGCTTCACTGTATATCAGCAGTGAAGTTTGTGACAATGTATACTAATGGCCATATTTTCATTGTATGTGCCTGTAAAACAAACCATGCATCTCTCCTTGCTTAGAACACTGCTCAAAAACCTTAATTACATTTTCTTACTACACATATAACTTGATGAGCAGCTCAGAGGCTGTTTCGTTACTTCATTTACATGTGCAGGTTTTGAGCAATTAGAGAGATATTTATGCAGAGTTCACAGGTACAGAATGAATATCCTTCTGTCAGTCTGAAGAGACATTTCCAGACTGATGTAGATTTTTGGGAAACTGACCCACCTGAATATGCACCAGCATAAGTAGCGGATGAAGCTCAAACTGATTGCATTTTGAAAGCTAATGGTGTCATTATCTGTAAGTCAAATATAGAAATTTTAAGGTGCAGAAGCAATGGGGTGACTTGTACATAAATTAAGAGCCAAAGAACTCCAGCCTTTAAGCGACCTTGCAGAATTCATGTTTTGTGCTTGCAGGCTCCTGCAGAAAGTCAGTAAAGAACTGGCAGAATGGTATTTCCAGGATGGCCATGCAGTGCTCGCAGCATGTTGCCATCTGGCTGTTGAAAATATAGAGGTAATTTTTATTTTTCTTTTTTTTTACTCTTAGACTATGGAAAGGCCAACATGAGTTCCTTTTTACATGTCCATGTTAACTGTCTCTTAAAATGTGTGTACCACATTCTAAAATGTATTACTTATCCTTGGTATGTGCTTTCTATATATTTATAGAGAGTTTTATCCTTACAATATTGAAGTTAGCGAGACTCCCCTGCTTCTATTAAACTCAAAATTTCTTTCATGCACAGAAAGTAGTACGTTATTATTTAATTGTATTTTCATATATACAGTATCTTGTTTTATTAGAAAATATAAGGTACCTAAGTACTTTACATATATACATATACACATAAGTATTACTGTTTACTGTTTATGGTGACTCAAAAGACACATGCAGAACTGGCACTTCATTGTTCTACAAAAGATACAATCTCTGCCTTGAAGAATTTGCAGTCTAAATGGTTAAGTAAATAGGAAAAAAACCCTACCCCTCAATACAAAAATAGGGCTGACATGTAGGAAACATTTTATTAGACTTTCATTTTGCTTGTAGTCTTATAAATTGTTTATTTTCCTCATTCTCTCTGGATTTTGTTGTTGGTGACTCAACGTGTTCTTCCTCCTCTGTCCCCCAAAATGAGTAAAATTCCATCTTAATAAGCTGTTCAGAAAGAAAGCAATGATCAGTTAATACGTGTATTTCAAAATAGACATATTTCAAGTTTTTGTATAATCTCATAGTGTTTAATATTCTGCTATGCCTATCGGCAACTCCACTTGCCCAGAGAGCGTAAGAACAGGAGAGTCCTTCCTGGTTTGGGTTGTTTTTTCATTTTTGTGGGGTTTTTTGTTTGTTTTTTTTTTGAGTCTCCTTTCATGAAAATAGAGGGGAAGTATGTACTCTGAAAGCTAGTGTCCTTGCTTAAGACTAGAAGGAATTGCTATCATGCTTTTTAGGTATGATATTTATATAATCTCTTTGGTTGAAAACAGGAAGATTTTGCTAAAGGAAACCTATTTGATTATTTAAAAACTGATTAACACATGGTGCACAATTATTTAATCATTCAGGAGACCCAAATTATATATAAAGTTGCTTTAATTAATGCATATTTTGTCATTCGCTAAAAAGCAGTTTCATAAATGAATGTCATGTGCTCAACATGGTGAATCCCCAAAGATGCTTATGTCCCTTAATGATATAACTTTTTCATTGAGCAAGCTTGCGATGGCAAACCTGATTCGTGGAAATGAACTGGAGTTGGCAATCAGTGTGGGTACTGTCTTAGGAGAAAGTGCAGCACAAGCAACACATTATGCCCTAGAATTACTAGCAAGAAAATGTATGACAGTAACAACATGGTAAGAATTTCTTAATCCAAAGAAGATTTTTTTTTTCCCTCCCCTCCCCCTTGACAAAATGATTAAGGTGTTTCATTCTGAAACTTCTACAGACACTGAGCCACCATGGGTAGGTAGAATAAGAATTGCTGTATTAGACCTTTGAAGCAAAGGGCATGCAAATGTTCTGCTTTAATCTCAAAATACGTTATGTATGCATTGTAAATGAGAGCAGTCTCGTCATCAAACAGAGTATGAAACCCGCTGGAAAAAACCTAGATATTCGGGCAATAGGTAGCATTGTAATTCCTAGCCTGTAACTCAGTAAAAATGACAGCTTCAGACAAAGTAGGGCTAGAATTGAACTATAAAGTCAAAAGGAACCGAAGCTTAAGTAGTATCTGTGAAGTGATTCTTAAGTACTTGCTTGAAAAATACGAAAACCTAAGAGGCTGAGGAATTATTTTACATTGGTATTGAGAATACAAAACAGCTGACAAGATTTAGGGATGAAACAGGATTACTGTTTAATTCTGCAGGAGTAGGTGATTTCTCTGTTGCGTGTAAGGGAAACTTTATCTCTGCTAAATTTTCTTTTCCTCCTTGGAGTGGTTTTATTTTGAAGGATACAGTTTTTGGTCTGTTTTTGTCTACCAACAAAAAGCAGAAAATCTCCCTAAGGTGTATTTGGCAGCTCTACAGGTGTTACGGAATTAACATTTCATAGAAAACATGTGCTTAAACAGATACTGCAATGAAGCATCAGTTTTTCTGTGACAGTTCGTATTTGCTTAAGCATCTAGAGGTAGTCTGAGCGAAACCTAGTGGAACTCCTCTCTACAGAGCATTTAGCCTGCCTTAGACAATGAAGCATTGTAGAAAAAGACAAAATAAGAAACGGATGACTTGGTGCCTTGGCTTTGCAATGATTTAGCATGTCTGCATTGCACCAGTTCTAACACGATTGTTTTGGCAACTCCATCTGCAGCTTTTAAAGTCTCTGAAGCTCTGTCTGATCTCCCTGCCTTGATGGTGATGATCAAATTTTATGTAGCCTCCGATAGGAAGCACTGGACGTGGCATTAAGAAAAACAATGTGCATTTTTTTTCCAGTTCCGTAACAAAAGTTTGTTCTGATCTCAGTGCTGTAACAAGTATTTATAATAGTAAGGCACTGACATGTATGTACATAAAACTTCTGCAAACTTATGGCATGTGTACACTGAAGTCTACATGTTATACGTTATAAAATCTTAAATTGGGATACTGCATATTGCCCAAGTATATGTCTGGATTTGTCAGTGGGTTTCATACGCTATCCAGAACACCCATTACAGCTACAACCTGCAATCCTGTCTTCTGGTTTGCAGCCATTACAGCATATTTTTCTGTCCTGTAGGGAAAGATCAGAGATTCCTGAATCTCCTCGTACTTTGTAATGAAGAGGTGCTGGCACAGCGTGGTACCCTTTGGTCCACTGCATGTGTAAGATCATGTATGGGGAAGCTGGAGTTCAAGGGCCTCTGATATTTGAAGGGCTCCCTTTTTGTTTTTACTGGTTGTTATCCTTGGGGATATCCATCAACTGGAAACATTTCATTGTAGAGACAGACTCAATTGTAGACACCTCAAGGAATACCAAAAGGACCTTGATGTGTTAGTAATGAAATCAGTTATTGGTGGAATGCTTTTTGGTTTTTGGTTGTTTTGGGTTTTTTTGTGTGGTTTGTTGTTTATTTTTTTTAAGTGCTCTAAAATATAAAATCAAAACAAAAAAAGGCAAACCTAAATATTAATGCCCTTCCTCATCTTTCCAAATCTACAGCCTTGGGAAAATGTGTGAGTGTTTAAGAACACCATTTTCATTTTATTTGTGCTTAGCACCACGTACTGTTAAAAGAAACCCTCTGCTATTCAGAAGGGTAGTGGTATTTTACTTGAGATACTGAATTCTGCATAGGCAGACTCAGCCACCTGATTTTGTTCTTTATACTGACAGTGTTTTCAGTCTGATTCTTAAAAAAAGCATTCAAGGTAACGCAATTTGTAGGCCATTATATGAGGGCTTCTTTGGGTTCTTTAAAATAAACATTTGATTTCAGTTTTTTGGCTGAGCAATTTCTAGTCACTTTAAAAAATATTTAAATTGCCTATGAAGATGCGTACATGTGAATAACTGATCTTAAAAATAGTTTAAGAACTTGTGAAACATCCTATGTTATGAAAGAGCTTTTCTGTATCTTGGAAAGGTGGCTATTGCGTGGTAATCGTATAAAAGATTTTCCAAAGCCCTTTTGGCATCAGCTGCTTTAGGTTGTCAAAAGGCATTGGAAAGCTATTTTTTTGTTGTTAAAGTTGGTTAACCTGACCCTTAGATTTGCTGTTGTAGTTGAATTATTTTCTATTAGATTTTTCCTCTGTTTAGTAAGAATACAAAACAAAGATTTTTTCATTACTGTTTCAATGTCTTCCTTTTAGCTTTCCATCACTTGGATACAGGTATTTTGCTTGTTTATAGAAAGAGAGATTTGACAAGTGTGTGACTTTACTAATGTTAAAAATAAGCTTAAACTACTTTAATTGTGGTGAATACTTGAAAGTGGGATGGAAAGCAGTTGCAAATATTGGACAGTAGCTTGCTCAAACATTTTTAAGCCAAGGAACACATTCTGAAAATCCAGAGGAAATCAGCAGGAGTTTTTGCCTTACACAGGGGCAAGTCAGTCTTGTGGGTCACAGCAGAAATCATGTCTGCATGAATAGAAGAGTCACAGAACAACCAGAATAATCAGTTATTAAAAGCTCAATAGATTCATTTTTTCAAAATAATTTCTTAATATTTACCTGTGTTCTTTCCAGCTGCTTGTTGCGGGGGACAATGAGGGGTAACAAATGGTAAAAATAAAGGAATATTTCAGAAATGTCAGTTTGATAAAACATGATTTTCCTTTCAGAAGGATGAAAATATGTGTCACATTCTTTTCTTGCATAATCTCTCTTTTGTAATGTCACAGAAACGCTAGTCATTCTAGATGACGGAGAGGTGCTTTATGCTGATGTCATGGAGCTCTGGAAGCCTGGGAGGTTGAGGATGGTTTCATGACACGGGGCCCCTCTAACAGCTTTCCTTCTTTCGAATTGGTTAGGTCCTACCCTCCCTTCCCATCCCTGCTCACATATTCTGCCATATCATTTTGAGGTGGTTCTGATCCTTGAGAATAGCACAGCTGTTTAATTCAACTAGCTAAAGCAACAGACAATTAACACATGACTTCCCAAAAGAGGCAAATAAATTAAGCCTCACTTATTGCACTGAAATTGTCTTAGAGACTGAGGCTTATTGTGCTGTTCTCTGGAAATAGTACTTTTTTCAGTAAACTCTTTGTTAAAAAGGGAATGTAAAAGAGAAGACAGAGTTTCCTCCTATTACAAACCATCAAGAGTAACCCCATGTCATCTTTTGTTTGTGCAGGGATTTAGCAGCTGATCTTCTTATGATGATTCCTGATAATAAACTGCAGTTAGTAAAACTATGTGCTTTTTATCCTGGATGCGTAGCAGAAATAAATGACCTGCATCAAAAGGTACAATGAAAAAGAATTTACCTGAATGCTAACAAGAGGTTATGTGTTGATTTGTTTACTGATTTCAGAAAACTTAAGGACAAAAAAATCTGTAGGATGAATTTATCACTAACAGTCTCGTATGTTACATGTCCTTTTTTCCTCTTTTAGTCTTCATTGACTTTATTTTCAGTATTGCAGGAGAACAACTTTAGTTCTTTAATTCTGCTCTTTCCATGACACGGGTTACTGCCTGAAGTAGCTTATGATCTTCAGAACTACCTGTCAGTATGGTTTATAACCTCCTCATCACTGAAGTGCAGCCTAATCAAGTCTCAGCAGATCAGCTTTCTGTACTATCCTGAACGGTTTTACATCCTACACCTGTAATCTCCTTGAATCCTCCCTTTCCTCTTCAGCAGCAGAAGGGTCTGCTCCACTAACTCCCTTAATGTTCAGCTCAGACTGCACATCTCTTAAGAAGTAGCAAAAAGTTCACAAAAACATTAGCAATGGAAACCGGTGCTGCTTAAGTTAAAGTTATCGCACCTTCTCCTCCTGTGTTGTTCTCTGGTCTAGATGGCTTTCTTAATGCACGTTATATGCAGGTATGTCCTTCAGACAATGACTCTTCTGTCAGAGAGCTTCATTTTATTGATATGTGCAAACTTCAGTATTTCTCTGCATCTTAAGAGAATTGTTTGAACATGACAATAATTCTTTGGCAAAAATCTTTGTTTTCCAGTGTAATCTTCCTGATGTAGAAGAATGTATGCGATTGGCAGAGACAATTCGGGCAGATGGGGATATATTCGAAACTATGAAGTACTATCTGTTAAGCACAGAACCTGAAAATGCTCTCCCTATTGGCATTCAGTATGTGAAAGGTAGGCACTTGGGCGAAGAAACCTTTTAAAGCAGAAGTCACGTGTGTAGCTTGCCTCTTGAGATATTTTTGTTTCTGTTTTTCAACAGAACAACTTTGTGGCTCAGATTGGACTTTAGATTCAGTCTGTCCGTATCTTGATCTTCTAAGTTACATACGCACTGAACGATTAGTGTTGCATAAATGTAGTGAGTGAGTATATTTTCCTTACTTATACAAGTGGAAGTTTCATTAAAGGAAACTTTTGGAATTAAAAAAATACAGGCGCACACTGTTTCCTAAATTTTCAAGGTTTAGCAAAAAGAAAAAAGATATTTTACTGCTTCTTTCTCTGTGGGACATTTACAGTGGGTGAATTAATGTTGGTATTATTTGAAGAATCTCACTTTGATCAGCTCTGGTTTCAGTTTCCTGAAGAAAAAGAGCAGTGGTACCACACGTAATACGGGTCTTTATGTCAAAGTGTTAAGGAAACTGGAGCTGCCACTCTCAGAATTAACTCTCAAATAGTTGGATAGCTGTGGTTCACCATTACGACAGGTGGCTGAAGCTAGGCCTGGGTGCCTGCACAGAGGTACACGTGAAGAAAAGGAGTAAAAAGCTTAACTCATATCTGTGGCCTGGGGGGAAACTTGGCGAAACTGAAGTCTGCTCTAATACGTGGGGCAATTTTATTCAGAGTTTTATCACAGTAAAAGGTCTGAGTAACATTGTTTTTGTAACTTTACATGATTGTACTTAATAACTACGCGTTGTACATGCTATTTAAAATTTAATAATTGAGATCAATGTAAAGCAGATGGAGTCTGTTTTAACAATTACATCACACAGAAAGTAAGCATAATCAGCAAACGTAAATTCTCCACAAAAGATGGATGGATAAATTAGTGTTTTAAAATAATAGTTTGCATATGAATTTGTTCAGTATTTCTGCAAATGCTGGTTATTGTTCATGATTAAAACTTGTCCATTTATAGATTTCGGAATGAGTTGCTGATTTTGTGTGGTTACATCGGTGCTTTACTTGCTATCAGAAGACAATACAATAGCATTGTGCCTGCACTTTATGAGTATACAAGGTAATACTATGTTTTTGGTAAACTGAGAAATCTCAGTCCCAATTATGATGTATGCCATTCATTGTCCCCACTTCCCCCCACCCCCCTCCCACAAAAACAAAACAAAACAAAAAATCGGAGTTCCCAGTTCTGTTATAAAGTTACAAGAGTATAGCCATGCCTGCAGACAGAACCTTCTTTACTTTCTTTATGCGTTATACACGTAGAAGTTTCTGAGCTAAGCAGCAAGTTGTGAATCCAGGATTTCAGTCAAACTCTTAGTTCTCTAAGAAAAACAATTTTTAGAAGTAGATAAGTATTCAGCATTACCTCCATGCATGATTGTGTTGAACAGTAACAGTCCTAATTTTGTAGCTGTGTAGACCATTTCACAAGACTTGCTCAGTAGCAACGAAGACAAGCTTTGAATTTACAGTGTGTAACTGAGTACTAGCTTGATTTCCACCAAGAAACCTGGCTTGACCTTCTGTTACTCAGTGAGCTAATATTCCCAGGCATTAATACACTTGACCTGGCCCACTTGATCTGACCTGGCCTGGTCCTGCCCACTTGGCCCAGCTCAACCCCAACCAGTCACCTGGCCAGGCCCTCCTGACTAGACTTGACTGACTTGAACCTGACCCTATTGACTTAACCTCACTCACTTCATGTGACCTGACTTCGCCCACATGATGCGACCGGACTTGGCTTGAGTTTACCCAACCCACTTGGCTTGACCAGACTGGGCTTGACCCAGCCCAGTCCAGCTTGGCCCAGCCCACTTGACCCTACTTGACCTGACCCACGTGATTTCACTTGGTACCCTTGACTTGACCTGACCCCATTTGTCCCATTTGGACTTGAACCAACCAACCTGGACTTGAAAGGACAAATATTAAGATCAATAAGATCTTTTTCTTATCTGGCAAATAAACTAGGCTTACCTAGAGCACTGCAGTAATCCTTCCTCAGAGTACAGCCGCCATTGTTTAGTCTTCCTGTCTGGTTTGGTAACGGTACTACTGCCCAGCTGACTACTTTCCATTTCTCCCTCACAATATGGGACTGTCAAATCCTTTTGGTTTTGTTACCTGAGTTGCTGGGTAGCAAGGCCAGCCCCAAGATGTCACTGGGTGCAAGCTGCGCTGGCATTGTTCTAGCTGTTACTGCTCCACTAGCTGCTCTGACTGACTGCTGTAGCTTTGCTAACAATTTCAGCTCATTTATCTCTTCATCAAGAATAAATGTTGCATATATGTTGTCCAGTCCTTTCACACCTTACTAGAATTGTGAGCTTTCCTACACCTACTGATATTTTGCCAGAATTGCCCACCAAGGATAATCAAACAACATGAATTTAACATGTCCTGGATCTGTGTGTTTGCCAGTTACCTTCAGCTCCTCTCCATTAGATGTCTCAACAGCGCTCCCTTCCTGTTAGCCATCCTCACCTCTGAAACTTGGTGAGAGGACAGGGAAAAGAGAAAGGGACTGGGGTTTCTTTTGTTGGGTTTTTTTTTCCCCTTTCTGAGCCACCAGACTTCTGTATGGAAAACAACAAGATGAAATACAAGCTTTTACAGAAGGGCTATTCTGATACGGAAATTAGTATTAGACTAGTAACAGGCCAACTCAGTTTGTGATACTTTGGCTGTCGAGCTTTAAGTTTTCCTGCGATTTAAAGAACCACACAACAATACTGTCCTAATTTTTTTTCTCAGAATGCCCAATATTTTCAGGATTCATAGATTTTTAGATTCCAGCCCATCTTAAACTGGACACTTAAATACTTAAGGTGGACATTTTTAAGGCATCCCAACACAAATGGAAGTTTGCTGAATTAGGTCAGGTGATAACTGTCCCTTGTATTATATTTTGATAAATAAAAAATGTATTCACTGCGAGGGTTTTGAAATTGTTTTCCACGAGTAAGGAATCAGGTGAAACAAGGCTGTCCCAGAGCATATATTGAAACACGTTACTCTAACTGTATTTTAATCATATCTACTATATATAGGCAACATGAGCCCTTAATTTTTAGTAGAGTGGTCATTATTAAGAAATAAAAACACATACAGCCTTAAAATATAGAACAGCCTCAAAGAAGAAAAAAAACAGAGCTGATTAAAGGCAAGAAAGGTTGAACAGGAAGGTGTAAATAGGGATAATTAAAATCAAACTTCAGTGAAAAGGTATACTTTTATATGTAGCAATTTAGTATTTCTAAGGTTTAGTATTGTGATTATCATGAAGGATCAATTTATTTCCATAAAGTTATTTCCATATCCAATCAAAAATATGTTTATATTACTGCTAGTCTATCTTGCTTTTATTTTAAGAAAATATTCATTGTTAGAATTAATTTGGACTTCAATTATTTGCATTCCTTTTCAGTCAGCTTTTAAAAAGACGGGAAGTATCTGTACCTTTGAAAATTGAACAGCTTTCTGAGGAATTAGATGCATGGAGAGCTTGTACTCAATTAAACAAGTAGGTGGAAAAATATGAAATTACCATGAATGAGACCGTTAATATTTAAAGGTTTAGCCGTAAATACAGTACTTATTTCCTTTGTAAAATCTGAATACGAATGTAAAAAATAAGTACTTTGTGGCTCTTAATTTCTAACACGAGTCAAGATGTATAGTTGAAAAACAAACGTCTCTTGTTCACAGGCCTACCGATGAACTGCCCGGCACCCCGCCTTCTGAATCGCAGCGAGCGCTGTACTCAATGCTGGTATCCCGAATTCAAGAGGAGCCCCTGAAAGGAATGGTTGGGCCGGACTATGTCACTGGGTCCAACCTCCCCAGTCATTCCGATGGTCACATCTCCTGCCTGACAGGGCTAAGGATACAGGTATGGTTTCAGAGAGCTGAGGTGTTCTGTCTCACTGACAGCATGCGCTGGTTGTGAGATTGCCATAAATCTAACGTTGCTCATGTCATCTGCGAGCAAGAACATTTGCCCTGTTGTCACAGGGGCAGAAGTTAAAGAGGACAAGCGCTGAAATCTGCTATATAAAGAATTATTGTCCAATCAAATAATTGCCCAGTTTCCCAATCCAAAGCTTTTTAATTTCTGTGGGAAAGACCGACTTCCTTTGTCAGATGTTCTGACCAAAGTGCATCTAACCTATTGCCTACTACCTCACCACAGCTTGAATGAAAACCAGGAAAATACTTCTCTTCAACCACATGCTAACGTTATTCTGTTGTTAGTATTTATTATTAGGGAAATACATACTATAAAACTTGTAATTCATGATTAATTAAACCCAAGAAGACTAAATATTCAAATATATTTATTCATCACTCACATAGAGTTTTATGATCAAAACACACTGGTCCTTATAACACCTCTTTGGTATATGTTGTTATGTCCATAAAGGGAAAATTGACAGAGCCTGAAAACACTGCTGTCGGGCTCCTGTCTCCAGACAGCGCCTTGGTGCAAATTTACTCTCTTATACGAGGCTGAGTCTATTTCCGCTGCCCAGTGCAAGATGCCAGCCCAAGGAGTCACAGGGTGGTTCAGGGATTAAGAGGGACAGTTTTGCATCAGAAAATGGAAATTGCAAAATGCTAGCGGGATTTTTCAGATAAAAAAAAATTCACAGCTGCATGCCATCAAGTCCAAAATACTTGGCTGCCAACACTTCCACGTTAGACCAGCGGTCTCTGGCTATGGCTGTACTCTCAGCATTTGCTAACAGCCACGTAAAGCTGCCATTGCTATAATCCATCCAACAAGAATGGCAAATACGGCATCACCAGCTTGTCATCTACAATATCCTTGTTTCTGGATTAGTGAACATTAGGAGTCATTGCCTTAAGCGTACAGATCAGCTTACAAATCACTTAGTTAATACTAAGGTTTAATAGCCTAATTGCATGTGTTCACAAAGTTAAGTAGCAAGTTCTACTTGTTTTACTTGTTCTTACTTGTTTACTTGTCTGTGAAGATGATGAGGGGACTGGAGCATCTCTGCTACGAGGAAAGACTGAGGGAGCTGGACTTGTTTAGCCTGAAGAAGAGAAGGCTGAGAGGGGACCTAATAAATGCTTATAAATATTTCAAGGGTTGGTGTCAGGAGAACGGGGCCAAGCTCTTTTCAGTGGTGCCCAGTGACAGGACAAGGGGCAATGGGCACAAACTGAAGCAGAGGAAGTTCCGTCTGAACATGAGGAAGAACTTCTTCACTCTGACTCGCTTGGACGAGGTCCTGTGCAGCCTGCTGTAGGCAGCCCTGCTTCAGCAGGGGGGTTGGACTAGATGATCCCCAGAGGTCCCTTCCAACGCCTACCTTTCTGTGAGGTTCCGAGAACATAACTCTTCAAGAAAGCACTTAAAGTGAATTGCAGCTTTGAGACCGTATTTTGTCAGTGAAGAAGTTAGCAAATACCTCTTCTTCCATCAGATAAATTAGTATTTTGTCTTTTTCACAGTGAACATTTGAAATTATTGTGTACACTGTAGGTAGACCCCACATTTTCAAACAATTGATGGAGGCATTATATTAGTCGTTTTGTAGATGGGGACACACACAGATCAGCACAGATAATGACAGACACAAGGAAATGTGTATAGTATTCTGAAGGAAAAAACTTGTTACCTCAGTTTCTAATTCAGGCTAAATTTAACTCTGGAATACTTGACAAACAAACAAAATACTACAATTATTAAAAATCAAACTAAAAATTTAAGGATTATGAAATGTTGGATCTCCAGATTTTGGAACATAACAAGTTCACTGAATTTATAAAGCGTAACTATTATCAAAGCTTTAAGCTGGTGGGGTACAATTTTTGCACGCATGTAGATGATAGTTGCAAATCAGGTTTCTGTGTTCTCAGATAAAACAAAATGTGCTTTCTGTTGCGCTAGCCTTTACACTATACGTATGTACTTTCTTCTTTCTCTCCCGAAACGTTTTTGCTGTACAGGGTCCAGTGTTCTTCCTTGAGGATGGAAAATCTGCGATTTCCCTGAATGATGCTTTGATGTGGGCCAAAGTGAATCCTTTTTCACCACTAGGAACAGGAATACGACTTAACCCATTTTGATGAGGTGTTTTCCTCTGTACTTTGTAGTGCTTAAAAGAGCACTCTGGGGGCTAATACTGGTTTAACCTGGGTTGTCAAAGGACAGAAAGATGGCAGTTGACTCCTCCTGAAGGGCAATTACTTGGACTTTTCACACTGTAAAATGAGAACAAGAAAAGGATTTCTATACAAATGTTTGTTGATAATCCAAAGAAAAAGTTATTTGAGAATCCAAAGAAGAAAAAAAAAGTCCTAACTTCATAGACAGCCATGTCTTTTTTTAAATAAGAATAGTGGTGTCAGACAATATCGACATATTTTGGTCAACTCTGTGTAAACAGATGCCGTGTAAAGGAAGTAAGCAACTATCTACACATTATCAAAATATTGATAACAAACTGTGAAATCCATAAACACACTTTCAAATACATAATAATAGAATGACTTTATTGATAGCCACTGCAACCTGTTTTTAGAATGACTGGAATCCTGTGGCTGTTTCACCCATTGTGTCCCTGTTTTTAATTTTGACTAATTTTTACACACAGGATTCTATAGCAAAAGTAAAATTTAACAAGTGTTTAAGTGATTTTTTTTTCATCCATTAGTTATTGTGCTTTAATAGCAGAACAAAGATATTTACTAATGTTTCGTTTAGATAGGTTTGAATATCTAGATGATAAAATTCTATTTTCTGATAACTTCATCTTTGGCAACTGTCCCCCTTATACTTTCACTGGAACCTAAAATGTATTTATAAAACTTTTTTTTTTTTTAAAAGAAAAAAAACAAAGAGTTTGTAAGGAACAAACAGCACATGTGTTGAAATTATTTAAATATGTTATGTAAATTTAAAATACTTGTTTTCTTTTTACATTTTGTATTAGTTATACATATACATATAGTATGATAGACCAGACGTAAATATTTGTGCATATATTTTTATTTACTGAAGCTGTGCTCAAATGAAAAGAAAATTATGGCAATAGAATACTAAGAATATTTAAATTTTAAAGCTATGTATAGTATGGAATTTTTAATATAAGGCAAATCTTATACATCATTATTATTAATAATTATTATAATCAGAAATACCTGTAGAAAAGATGCCTTGGTTTATAATATTCTTTATTAGCTTAATTGATGGCATACAAGCAGAAATCTACTTTATCTGTTGTTACATTTTTTGCTGCTGCTTTAAAATCTAAAATCTGCAGTTAAATAAAATGTAAAAAAAGTTGCAATTAAAAATTGGCAGAACTAGTTCTAGAGAAACAGTTCTAAAATGGGAAATAACACAAGGTCTCTTCTAGCAGACTCTGTTGAACAAAATCCTCAATATATAGGTAAACAGTGCCCTTGTTTAACTAGAAATAACGATGCCAACATGCTGAGAAGGTGGGATGGAGATTACAAATAAAAAAGTCTTGTGGGTTTTTTTTTCTTTTTTCTCTCTTTAAAAAGTTAAAATTTCATTCTGTCAGTGTTCTAGAGTATTATTACAGGGTTTCTGGTGTAAGAATATATTGGGGGTAGGGGAAAGCTTAGCTGTTTTGCAACCTATACAAAAACATTTTTCTGCATAGGTGGATGCTGGAATAGGTTGTTATACTTTTTGCAGGGATTGTTTGGAAAACTGTTTTCCTTTGTTTAACCCTGTGGAGCTTGTGGAATGGGAGTTGGATTTTGGAAATAAAAATTCATGGTTTTTGAAAGAATTTTCCAGCAGTCAGTGATGTGTTGCTTCTGTCATATTAAAGACTAGCTATCTTTCAGCACATAAACTGTACAACCTTGTACGTAAAAGTTGTTAATACAGAGTTGGAGAGCAGAGGTAAGAATTGAATGTGCAGCCCCATCTATGATGACTGGGATCTGAAGGACTGACTCAGCTGCCACTCTACTATATTTAAAATCTTTTGCTGTGTCCTAAAGATTTTTACCCATAGTTCACAGTTTAAATTTCTTACAATATGTAGTATAACTGCATCCATTTGTTGTGCATAAATTGTGCCTTAATGTGGGATCTTAGATAAATTTATTTGTCTTTAAATCAGAGAGTGAGGGTTAAGAACCCTTTCATTGCTGAAATACAAAAATTAAGTCAAAGCACGCTTTTTATATCAGGACTCCATCAGGTAACAGTCATTGTGAATAAAATGAGGTTGCATTTTCGTTAAGGTGATTGTACCCCAGGTGGTGAGCCAAGGGACCATGCAGAAAAGGTTGTAATTGTGTCTACTGCTACAGCTATGGTTGCAATTGTCAGACTATAGATTCTTCATTTTCAAGAATAATTTCAGATTGTTTGCTAATGTGTGACTTCATTGTCTGGCACAGTTAGTCAAATACAGATATTTCCCATTAATATTAAAGAATCCTTTGTCTTCAGATGATTGTTTGACTCTTCTGTACAAGTCATGTTTCGATTTGAATGAAGAATTTTATCGCTTTAGTGCTTCCCAATTACTGTTAAATCTCTGTTAAGTTTAACATCGCTTTATCCCTACAAAATCGAATTAATTGTTCTGTTGAAAGAATCTGACCCACATTACTGACATGTTTATAAGCTTCACGGGTGCACTCACATGCGAGACTTTCCTAGGTGGGTTTCAAAACAACACCAAAAAATCTATCATGCTGTAAACTGTTCCCATTGCAAAGACTGCCTTTAAAATGAGATATGGCACCTGAGATCCATGTTGTTGAATTTCCTCATTGGGTAAAATCATATAAATCCAGAATTACAACAATTTAAGATGACACTAATGCAAGAAACTCCCTTCCTTCTTCACACAGAAAACAAAACTAAACTACTGAGTCTAGATATCTTTTTCAGAGTAGGCATCAGTTTTTTTTTTTAAACTTGAAGGTTACACATTTATGTAGGAAGGAAATGAAATCCAGGAGCATCTTTGCTCTAGATAAAACTAATAAAAACACGGGGCAGGGAATAGGTTTAGAAAAGCAGTTGGGAAGACCAGTATGCGTTTGCACAACAGGCCAAGCTCTGAAGCCATGAAGTACGCTTCCAGATCTAGTGAAAGTTCCAGATGCAACAGTCATACCTTGTGGCTTCTAACGTTGTTCTAAAGAACACCTGGTTTGATGCTTGTGTCTGAGAAATCTAGATGCTGGCGGGGGAGAGGGAAATGGAAAACTATATTAAAAAAAGCAGTGGCTTTGAAGATTCAAAGTATTAAAACTCTGTAATTTAAAATGACAACGCTGTTTTAATCACCTTTTAGTTTAGTGTACAATTTTATAGTTACAACAGTGAAAGAAGACCTCATCTTTCTGTATGAAAGCAGCATTTTGGCTCTATGTACAGAGGCAAAGCACTACCACCTCCAGAAGGTGTGTGATTGTTTGAACCAATGTAGACTCCTGGTGGTAGAAAACAGGAAAAAATCTATGCAAAGAACCTGAACGTCGATTTCACTGATCAGTTTGGCACTGTCGCTGCCGGCGTCTGAACCAGCCCCAGGTGCTGGTGCCTGCGGGTCGGTGCAGCCGCACGCCTGCACACGGGGCCCCGGCTTGCCACAGCGCCCGCTCCGCGCCCTGCCGCTCCTGCCCCGCGTCCCGCAGCCCCCTGCGCAGGGCAGACCTCCGGCAGCGCTGTGGGAACTGCGGCCGGATAATCGCACGTTCATCCACAAAACGAAGATCTCCATTACGCAGTGGGAGGGAGGAAAACTGATTTCAGTATGGTGAAAGCATCCAGAATAAATCAAAGCTCTGAGGAAGGTAATAGAATTGCTTTTGAATATTAGAATAATTTCTGCAGCTGCCATGCCAGCGAATAACTCAAAGCAGTTATACGTTAAAAATAAAAAAGACTGGCAACCCTCTCCAAAATTCCTATTTTCTAAAAATTGTATCCGATGTCTTCAAATTTTAAACACAAAATCTGTTTGTTGCCTTTATAGCAAAAGTAAACCAAACCCACACAACATTACAGCCTGGAAATATTTAAGTGAAGACTTACGTGGTGTGAGAAACACGTTTACACCGTGTGGCAAAGAGTTTTTCCTCTGGGCTGTGAGCTACGTTCTCAGAGGCTGTGGGGCAGCAAAGACAGTGAACTGCACGCTGTCCCAAAGCCGGTTTAGTGTTAAACCTCCCTGGCAAGCAAAAACCGCAAGCTGTTCCTTTCAGCAGTGTGTTCAGCACCTGATGGGTTGGTTGTTCCCTTCTCTGCTTACTTGCAGTTACTGCCCTTCCCACCCCTTGACTTAGACACCCCACGGATCTTGGCAGCTGTATAAAATGAGCACTACACCAGAAAAAAATCGTCTCTTCTCAGAAGAGCAGGGGAAGCACTAAGCGGGTTGCATGGTGAAAGTGCCCTGTATCTTCTCTTTAAATCAAATGGTTTGCATATGTTGAAAAAACGAAAACGAGATTGCTTCATCATGTCGGGGGCACACCATGAGCGAGATCATCAAAAATCAGCATGGAATAGAATGTTGGGAGCTCGGACAGTATGTCTTGAACCCACACATGCTGAACTGGAACAACTGTTTGAACAGTGGAATCCTGAAGTCATTCCAGTTAAACATCTGACTTGGCAAGGTCGGTCCGATATTGAAATTAAAAAAAGCCAGCCTCTGACAAACTGTGATCGTGTACATCCTTCTGATGATCCAGAACAAATTTTTCATTTGATATCTGTCAATCGGTGTACTTTACTCTCTTCAAAGACGCAGCTTTAAACTTACTGGCCTGAAGTTTAATGTCTATGAATTCTGTTTGCGTATGCTTCATCTACTCCTGCAGCTACCACTGGCATCAAGAAGCTGGAAGAACTTGTACAGTCCCAGGACATGCAACACATGGGACATTAAAAAACGAGGAGAGGAGATTTTTTTTACCTTGGCCTGTGGCACATAAGAGACTGATGTGGGAATGCTGGGTTCCACGCTTGTGCCAGCATTTTGAGGAGGACGCTGAGAAGTCACGGGCGTGCAGAAAAGGGCTCCAAAGTGAAACAAACCAGAGAGCTCAATCTCATTTGGGAAGCAGCACCGATACGGTCTGGTGTCTTTTCACTGAGACAGAGCATCCTCCAAAAAAAAAGATGCACTTTAGCTAATGCACTGGTTAGGATGTTGAATGTGAAAAAATTCAGGTGAAATGCAGCGGCCTGCAAGACCAAGGAGGTCACACTAGGCAGGCTAATGAGGTCTTTGGACATGAAAATCATAGAATCATAGAATAGTTTGGGTTGGAAGGGACCTTAAAGATCATCTAGTTCCAACCCCCCTGCCATGAGCAGGGACACCTTCCACTAGACCAGGTTGCTCAGAGCTCCATCCAACCTGGCCTTGAACACTGCCAGGGAGGGGGCAGCCACAGCTTCT
>Ga0065711_1006694_pt1 | contig 30542 bp, 26 predicted proteins | sample Hoacrofraction12_FD_59098 | JGI IMG/M metagenome (GOLD analysis project Ga0065711, IMG submission 59098) | Hoatzin crop microbial communities from Cojedes, Venezuela - Epithelial fraction 12 v2 (version 2) | ecosystem: Host-associated > Birds > Digestive system > Esophagus > Crop | place... | reverse complement strand
CTCCTTCTCTGGAGATATTCCAGCCCCGCCTGGACAAGGTCCTGTGCAGCCTGCTCTGGGTGACCCTGCTTCGGCCGGGGGTTGGACTGGGTGACCCACAGAGGTCCCTGCCAACCCCGAACATGCTGTGATTCTGTGAGAAGCTGGTGGGTGGCCATGGCAGCCCCCTGGGAGAGCCCTGCTCTCTCCCTTCCCACCTGCACAAGCACCCAGGTTGAAGCAGTGCTGGTAAGGGGTCTGCAAAGCTCTGCCTGCCTGGCGTGGGGTAGCACTAGTTCCTGCTGTGTCACCAGAGATTAGCCCAATAGCGGGTTTTAGGCAGTTTTAGTAACGCCTTAGCTACTTCAGAGATTCACAGACTGTTACCATGGCCCCTACGGCTTGAAGCTGAGCTTGCAGTTTGGGGTTTGAGGTTGTTTAATTCCTCTCTGTTCCCTGCGGTGTTTTGCTCTGCGACCACTTGACCCCCATTTCCCCGCAGTAATAAGGTCAGCACACGGAGCAGCGCTGCCTTCCTCCCACCAGCCCTCCCGTCTTGGCGGTCCCTAGAGCTTTCGCTGCTTACTCCTTCCATTTTCCCACTTTGCACTGTTTAGAAACAAGCAAGCAAGAGCTCCCTAGAGCCAACCGCTCATTTGCTGGCAAGGACTGCCTGTTAATCAATTAGAGCTCTGCAAATGTATTTGCAACAGGGTGGATGATTAAGATGCTTTCTGTCTCTAACGCATGCCTGTGGGACGCTCGCCTGCATGGGAAGGATGGGTGTGTTGGCCTGGAGCTCCTGCAATTCTGCTTTTGGAGGTATCAGATACCAGTCTTGATATCAAGAAGTCAGCTGTAAGGAATGGTGAGGGAAAGGGAAGAGGTTTAGCAAACACCAGTCTTTGTGTAAGTGGGGTTATTACCTGAGCACAGTCTCCAGAGCAGGGTCTCGCTGACCTGCTCTGGGGGAGCATCTCCTCGGGGAGCATCGCGTGGAGAAGGGGCCCTCACCGCGTTGTGAGGGCTGTGAAGGAAATGGGCTGGTGTGGAAGATATTCAGGAAAATCAGTGGAAAAGGTACTGATAAAAGGCAGCACTGAAACAGCATCAGCAGCGTGTTTGTACTCAGGCAAAATTTAATCAGTCTCAATAAAGTGGGGTTCACGCTTGTGTCTTTGCTCACCACTGTCAGAGCAAACCTCAGCTGTGGGAACCTGCCAGCGCTTCTAAACAACGCTTTGATTTCCACCACTGATCTCCATTTCCAGGCACGAATTTGATTTGTTTCAGAGCCTGAAGCAATCAAAGCAGCACAAACCCCTCCCATGCCTGGCCAACAAAAAGGTGCTGGGGCTGGCGAGGTGTGCACGGTGCCCTTGTCCAGTCTAAGTGTCATTTTGGGGATCGCAATGGATTCGAGACGTCTTTTCTCAACATTGCTGTGCCATAAGCTGTAGTGCAGTCCTTGTAAAATTAAAATCGCATTCATACTTACAGTTATGGAAGTAAGGTACCCAACCCCTGAGCTGGCCACCGGTCCAAAATCCATCACCAGAGTAAGGCAAGCCAAAGAAATCTTTCCACTGGCACAATTTATTGAAATATGAGTTAATAGAAAGACTACTAGTGTTTGAAAGGGCTAAGAGCAAACATCTCAGGTTTGATATTTGGTTAGGACTGGGCAAGAGCAAGATCCAAATCTGGCCCCAGGGCAGGAGCCCCAGCCGGGGAGCATTTTGCAGCATGGTGCTCTGGGTATGGAGTTCTTTCATCGGTGAAAACCCTGGGGTAGAAGGAAAACAGCTGGAGAAGAAGCTAAATTTGGGAGATGGAAACTGAGGTATCCTCACAGCTGGGAGTAACTCAGCGCAAAGCCCAGCACGGTTGGTCATGCAGGTGCGGGGAGGTGAGTGACCCCCAGAAGGGACTTGGGGGGCAGATCTGCATGCTCGAAGCAGAGGCACTGCGCAGCTCCTTGCCATGGCAGCCCTGAAACAGGCTCTCTGCCAGGAGCACATCGCAGCCACGGCCCTAGGTAAAGAACATGGTTGCTTTAGAATTTGTAAAAAACTTCCCTCCAGTCTGCCCATGCACTGGGAGTACTCAAAGAGACTTAAGAAAGCACCTCCTGAGATAATTTTTTTTAAAGCAAAATAAGTCTAGCCAATTAGTGATTAAAAAAGAGATATATTTACTATTTTAAGAACAAGGTTTCACAGTATCGCTTAGCCCATAAAATAACCTAAAAGTGTGGTGGCCAGAGCAGAGCCCTGCCTTACAACTGCCACCAGAGAGCATCCTTGTATATTTTTTCTGTGGGAACAGCCCTGAGCTGGGAAGTAACCCATCTTTCAGCAGCCTGTCTCCTTTAAAGTGCTTCCCAGTCAGTTAAAGATACAATAATTGAAACCTGTCCATCAATCATGTTAGCAGACAAAACAACATTGTTTCTCTTCTCTTTTTCTCCGAAGTACTATAGCTTGATCAGCTTAACAACGCGAACAAAGGCGCCCAGTCAAAAATCCCACTGAAATGTTTTCAGGTATAAAAGCCCATCGTCTTTGGGGAGGGAAGGTGCAAAATTCATTGTTTAGAAGCGTTCTAGGGGAATACTCACCAGGCAAAAAGAATACAGAGAGTACAATACATGCTCACAAAATATCTTTTGGGATGATTGAAAAAAAGCCTGCCAAGAAATTTGCACAAAGTCTGCACATCTGTAGCCCCCTCATCCGAAGCAGCTGATGCGTGTGTCCAGTGAAACAAGGATTTAGATTTGACTTCTTTCTGTGCTTTCTTGGAGTATAAAAGCGTGCTAAAACTAGGATCGCACTTTGTAAGTCCCTGCGGATGATGGGGCAGAGAGGCAGGGGTGGCCTGTGGCTCTGAAGTGCTGCGTAAATGGGTTTTTTTTGCTTTTTTGAGCATATTTTCCCTCTTGCCAGCCAGGTGTTCCCCAGCATCCAGCCTCCTCAGAGCTCCAGCAGCTGCCTCAGAGCTCCTCCGCAGTTTTCTAGGTGCACTTTACAGCTCTCATAAATACATTTTTCCTCCAGAAATCCTCAGCTGGGTCATGGCAGGTGTCTGTGTAGGTGGGTGATGCACAGAGGGCTGGGGCAGCTCGTGGGCTGCTCCAACGGGCCACGAGCATCTTTGCTTTGCAAGGAGTAGCTTGCTGTGCTTCTTTCTCTGCACTGGGGCTTTGCTGTTGGGAGCTTCTCATTTGTTTCAGTCAACAAAAAAAGGCAGATTTGTTGGCTACAAGTCTGAAATGTGGCAGCTCCTCCAGGCTAACAGGGCCCTGTTGTCCTAGGAGGGCCATGGAGTGAAGGGTTTGCCAGAGCCTGCTGCTTTTTTCAAGCCAGCCTCTGCATTGCTGCTTCTTTCGCTTGGTTTTGCAGCAGTGTTGCATCGGGTTTGTACTTTTAGGTATACATTTATACAAAGTGATTTAGCAGAGGATGCTAAAAGCTCTTTTCAGTAATGTCCAGCGACAGGACAAGGGGCAACGGGCACAAACTGAAGCAGAGGAAGCTCCAGCTGAACCCGAGGAAGAACTTCTTCCCTCTGAGGGTGACGGAGCCCTGGCACAGGCCCAGGGAGGCTGTGGAGTCTCCTTCTCTGGAGATATTCAAGACCGCCTGGACGAGGTCCTGTGCAGCCTGCTGTAGGTGACCCTGCTTTGGCAGGGGGGTTGGGCTGGATGACCCACAGAGGTCCCTTCCAACCCCGACCATTCTGTGATTCTGTGCTGGAACAGGTCTAAGGTTAACCCATGGAAGAGCAGAAGAGAAATCTCTCGATGCAAACCGTTCCGCTTTCTCAGTCAGCCAGGGAAAAGGGAAATCAATAAGCGGTGAGCGGCACCAGCACTTCTATAAGTGCTCGCGCAAGAGGGGGGCCAGCACGCTGTGAGTCACAGCAACCCCGGCGCTTCCCGCGCTGCCATTAACGCTCCCATTTGCAAACATTAACCGGTGGTTTTAGGGAGGTTTAAAATTAGCGGTCTGTTAGTTACTGCGTGCTTCCCTCTCTGCGCAGCCCGCTGAGGATACCACAGCCATTACAGCTCATAGACGCCATCCCCAAGATGACTTAGGCTTTTAGCTCTAGATGATTACAGTTCAGTTAACTAAAACACAGTCATTAACTAAAACGCGGTCATTGTGTCCTCAGTACCTCCTGCCTGTGATGCTTCCCACCTTCTCCAGGTGTTGTTCAAGTTCATTTGGGATTTTACCGAACACCAAGCAGGGTGGGAGGGGGTCTTTGAGCTGCCCTTTCCCTGGTGTGATCCAAGCTATGAAAATGCTTCAATTAGGCTGAAAGGGGGGGCGTTCCTTCAGCTAAAGACTTCAAACTGCGAAGACACAGGTCCACCATGGAGAAAGCATGTTTCCAGTACACGTGGCTCTGATCAGAGGGGCAAAAACATTCAACTTGAGGTAGCTATATTTTCGTTTCTTTGTCCTCTTTGCCGAAGTTTTCTTTTCAGGTGATTTTCGGAGTTAATTCCGATTCTGTTGCAAGAAACTCATAAAGATGTTATTGCTCAGTCACTCTTGGTCTCCTTGCTAACATAATATGAGGATAAGCAAAGTTCACAGAAACTGCCTACACTGGAGAAATTGAACAAGGAGGCATTTCTGAACACTGCGGGCTTTTCAAAGCTTCTTTGTTCAGAGAGAGGGAAAACAACCTGTAAAACTTCATCCTGACAAAGAGAGCTGCAGATTTAAGGCTATTGAAAAGAGTCATCTCTCCAGCTGTAGGTTGGCATGTGGGTTCACAATCGCAAATATGACTTATGATTCATCCCAGAGTACTGGTGATGTGGGGAGAGAGTCTATATTAGGGCAAATGCTGAATGACGAGGGACAGCTCACAACTTGAAGAACATGGAAAATGAGGTCATGTGAGATGAAAAGCTTCGGTATTGACAGGCACACATTCATTTACTGAAAGAGAAGAAATTTCAAGTGATTTTCATAAGGGGCAATATTCATTTGCCAGCAGATAGGCATCTTTAAGTTTGTTTTAGGCTTGGAGGAGCATCCTACCAGCACATCAGGTGCTGCTCCAGAGCACATGGCTTCTTCTGCAGCCTTGGGTGCCTTCAGAGGCACCACGCTGCCATGTCTGGAAAAAATTTGGCCTGCCCAAGAGGCACCTTATGCCAAGTGCATGTTAATTATCAGAAAACAAGTGAAGAGTTACAAGGCTTCTGAACAGCAGATTGTGATGTAAATGTAAAACCTTGTGATTCAAGCTGTGCAGCATCCTCTAATTATTTGGGGCGTAGGAAGACTTTTCTCTAATATTCACTTTTTGCTCTAACTTTAATCTAGAAGGATGCTGCCTTGCACAGGAACGCTGCTTTAGGGCTAAGATACAGAGTGTGGAGAACCATCAGCCTGATCATTTTGGCATTTCCAGGGGAGCAGCACTGCGTGCTGATGATCAGTAAAGATGGCTCTGTGTTACCCTTTGCCTTTTGTTTGAACTTACAGTCTGAAGGTATTTTTTCCCCTTCTTGAATCTCACAAAAGATAGAAATCCAGAAGACAGCCACCCTTTTTTTATGTTCTCCCTTCAGAGAATCATCTTGGCACTTCAGCTGCTTAGGAAAGTGGTGTCAGCCCGCTGGGACTTGTGTCACCTACAGGAATGGCCAGCTGGAGTGAGAAGAGGAAATATTGGAAAGAGTCAGGGGCATTTCATCTTGGAAAAGAGATGTAGGTAATTTTATTGGTGGTGATGTAAAACATCTGCCTTGTTTTTGTCCCTCCTGGATCCTGGGGTTGCCCTGAGCTTTGGCCAGCTCCCAGCTGCGGCTGGCACCCCACTGTCCCAGGACTTTGCCATTTGGACCTCTCCTCCACCGAACCAGAGGGCTCACCAGCTGCTTTGAAATACACTCATGCAAAGCAGAGAGTTAAACCCCAAACTTCCATCTGTTCATAATGAAACATCTTCACCAGCTGAATTTGACTAATTTAGTGATTACTATCGGGAGACAACGGTCTCTCTGAGTCCTCCAGCTGTTCCAGTGTGGAAAGCCTCTTGCCTCCCTGTAAGGGGTTGCAGTAATTTCCTCTGTGTTTTTTATCTAATTTTGTGACAGTAATTCAGCGAGTCCACTCCGGCCAGCTGTTCTTCAGGCCTCCTGGCTCGCTTTGCTTATACAAGGATGCTGGTGATGATGTTGAATCAATCTTTCCAACAATTTTGCATCTGTCCTTGGCTCTTGGAGTTGTTCCAGCTGTTCTCAGTACACAGCTGATAATTTAGCAACACCCTCCCCAGCGATCCACTAGCCTGTGAAAGCTCCTAACTGTGCTCCAGTTTCTCGCTTCCCAGTCTGGTGATAGTCATCGAAAATATTGTACAAGTGACGCTTCCAATAAATTAGCAGTAATTTAAACTCTTGGTAGCAATTTGCAGATAAAGTGGGTTTTGCCTGGCATCTCCTTGCACATCAGGATGTGGCTCTTTCTCAGCTCAGATGCGACATTATCTGAAGGTCATCTTCAGTGAAAGCTGTCGGACTTTTGGTGGTGAGGGAAACTCGCAGTGTGGACAAGAGACCCTGACATTGTGCTTAAGATGTCCTTGGGGTTGTTTAGCCTGGAGAAGGCATCAGGAAGACTTTATTGCAGCCTTTCAACACATAAGGAGGGCTTACAAGAAAGATGGGTACATACATTTTAGTGGGCCTGTTGCTACAGGGCCAGGGGTAATGGTTTTAAACTAAAACAGGGCAGATTCAGACTAGATATAAGGAAGAAATTTTTTACAATGAGGGTGGTGAAACACTGGCACAGGTTGCCCAGAGAGGTGGGAGATGCCCCATCCCTGGAAATGTTCGAGGTCAGGTTGGACGGGGCTCTGAGCAACCTGATCTGGTTTAAGATGTCCCTGCTCATTGCAGGGGAAGGTGGGCTAGATGGCCTTCAAAAGTCCCTTCGAACCCAAACTGTTCTATGATTCTATGTCGCCGGGGAGACAGGATAGATAGAGGGGGCCTGGCTCCCTTTCACTGGCTTCCTTCTGCTCACCAGAGGCTCATCTCCCAGGGCCACTTTGTGCAAGCAGAGAAAGTTCAAGCACTCTCTTCAAAATTGCCCAGACTGTAATTATTGTCCCCTTTATCTTTGCTATTTATCAAACCCCAGGGGTGGTCCCTGATTTCGTGGGCCAGTTTCATCCAAATACTCCGCACACTGTGCCAGGTTTTCTGCTCGCTGTCTCCTGTTGTGTGTAACCCTCTTTTGCTTCTTCTCTGATTTTGGGCTCTGCTTTGAAGAGGCACTTGGCAGCTACCACGGTGAGGAAGCTCCAGCTTTGTTTTCTTTTCCACCTCTGGATAGAAATATAGATGAGCATGCAGCAGCTTCTGCTTTTCTGTGCCTCGATATTGTCTTCCCTTCCAGTTGATAGGAAAAGTCTGGCTATAGCTTTCTGGATGCTGTACTGTCCTTTAAATCCTCCCAGAGATGCTGAGGCATTGGTCCACACGGTAATCACTGAAGGATTACAACCAGTGTCATTCTATATTAGTGGGATTATTAAGTAAAATTGGCTTATAGGACCCAGCATGCTGGCGGCTTACCCCAGCTGAACAATAGCTGCACGTCCCTTCTGCGTGCCCGCCCCTGCGCTGCCTTCCTGCCAGGCTTCCCATTGATTTTATATTTTACTATTGACTTTTAAAACACTCAGGGGCTTGGGGTTTTCCTGCGTTGTTGATTTATTGCTTTCCTGGGAGCTAGGACAAGCTTCGAGATCTTCATCCATCAGCCTGTTGTCAGTGTCAGGGTTTTGCCTGTGGATTTCAGCAATGAAATGATCCAGGCACTGGTGGTGCTCGGTCAAAATTTGAAACCTGTTTTCTCGGGATGAGCCAGTTCTGCTCATTATAAACTGTCCTCAATTCGGAGCAGACAGAGGTGGCTGCTGCATCATATGCGATTCCCTGCTGTGGCTGGCACCAGGGTCATGCGCAGCACGGGGCAGGTTATGGGAAGATGCTACCCAGCATCCTCCAGATTTTGGAGAAATCATTAGAGCCTGTTTTGGCCCTTGCAAAAGGCACAGACTCCAGCTGCCCAGCGTGAGCAGTGTGCTGAGTAGCATAGAGAGACCCTTTCCTGAGCTTATTACTTCCAATTTTCAGACCTGCTGGAGGGAGAGGAAAAGCACCAGACTTTTCCAGCCCTCCAGTCACCAGATGAAAAAAGTCTTTGGAAGCTTCAATCAGAGGGCAATGTTGCCAGGGGAGGGCTGGTGAGGTTTGGTGCTGCGAGAGAGTGCTGTGTTGCGGTGGGTGCCCAGACAAATAGGCAAAAGTGCTGCTGCGCCAGCTCGAGCTTATCTTTAATGAACTTACTGTTCTCTCCTTTACATCAATGGGATGTGTAACTTGGTTTTTCTTACTAATGATGAAGTAATTGGTTACAGCACAGGGTCTGTGTCCATTAGCACGTCTGCTTAAAGACGTACTTTCTGATACTTGCTCTGCGTACAGGCAACGTATTTGTTCCTTGTCTGAGTACGTGCATTACCTAATACACCTCGTCTCCCCATCTGAATTTTAAAAAGAAAACTAATAAAGAAGATTATTACACCATGACAATAACAATGCTAATTGATCACCGGCACAGCAATACCTTGGGGACGCTTCTGGAAGTTGCCTTGGTGAATTCTTAGTGGAGTCCGTGAGGGCTCTCTATTTTAACAGAGTTCCTGCCTTGGGTGAAGACCCCCTTGACTTGGCCAAGCCTTATACCTTCATCCTCATTAGCACAAAAATTGTCAGAATAGCAATGGGCTACACTTAATTCTGACTTGCTGCTACCGAAGCAATAATCTTTGCTCCTGGCTTCGCTCCAAGGCCATATCCTGTGCTCGATCTGGATCTGGCCCACGGTCCGTGCTCATTCCCATTTCACCTGTGCGGAGCCCAGGAAAGTTCATTGCCTGCAGCAGCCAGGTTGGCGAGCCGGAGGGGAGAGCACAGAGAAAGTTGCTAAAGACAAGCAAAGATGCCAGAGCGAAGCAGGTGACCTGCTGGAAGCAGAGGGGGAAATGTATGACAGCTGTAACTTTTAGTTATGAAAACCACAGAACAGAGTTTAAATTAATACAAGACAAAAGAGGACTGAGATGACTCAGGTCTTGCCCAAGGAATTTAATTTAAAACTGTAACTTCGAGAAGCGCTGGGTTGTTTTGCTCTGTGTAAGCAGCCAGCGTGAGGATGACTGCAAGCACGAGGCTCTGCCTGGCGCGCTTCCAGAGGGGGTGCGTGAGGTCGGAGCCGCATACGTCTCCTCTGTCGCGCTGGGGAGCTTTGCTCAGCTGCCTGACACCGCTCGATCCGTCTGGATATGAGAGAGAAGCCTTCCATCATCTGCAAAAAATTAGAGGTTATATGAACAGTGTCAATGAAGAATCTCAGTGTAAGTGAATTATGGCACCAATGTGTGTGCTGGGGATCGTGTGCCTGGAGCGGCGCGCGGCTCTCCCCGTGGGTCGGGCACTGCAGAGCGTCTTGTGCTGCACACCTGTGTGTGAGTGGCGACCAGACACCCAGCACCTGTCTCTGGGACACCCAGAAGTCTCCGGCAGATGTTTTGTACCCTCCTCTGCTGCGAGAGCTCCTGGCAGCTGTTATGAATTGAGGCCTGAACCCGCACGGAGCCCCGGCCCTCGCTAAAACCTGTACTCGTGACAGCTTCTAGACGTGGTCTCAGCTTTGCCAGCTCCCCACGGTGCACGCACATCACCCGAGGCTAAGTGCCCTCTGGGCAAGCGCATGTGCCGCCCAGCCACAGAGGGGATGGTGGAGCATCCCGCGGCTCCAAGGCTGGACCAGAGGTTTGGTCCCAGAGGGAAGCAGAGGATGGATTGGGAACTTAGTGCATAACATCACCCTCCCATCTTCTCGGGCCAGGGCTCTCCAGGGAGATTTTCTGAGCAATAACTGTGTCCACTGGGGTCTGTTTCTGCTATGGAAAAGATGAAAAGGCTTGGTAGCCTTTTGGTGTAAATAGGGTGAAACAAAGCACGTACCAGACTCATCTCTTCTTGCAGCACTAGACTAACAAAGAGTAATTCCTGCAGTCCAAGGGGCAAGAGCATTGTAAGACTTTGTGTCTTAGCAATTCTCGTCAGTCCATTGGGAAAGTCCCAGGAAAGTCCTGAATTTCATCACAGAGATAATTGTGGTGCTTTCCCTTTCCCTGAATCTCTCTCACCCTTCCACTTCTGCCCAGCTCTGGGGTGCCACTCTTGGGGAGAGCATCTTCCCTGCTTCATCTTATGCCAACTTTTGGTGTGTGTGGTGGACCTGAGGAGTGGTGCTAGTGCTTGCCTGGGTGTTCTCGGAGGCAAGCGGGGCCATCCCTTGCCATGCGAAGCACATGGCGGTGCTCCCGAAAATCCACAGTACGTGTAGCTACGGCATGATTACATCTTGTTTGCTCTCCGCATTACAAACTGTATGCAAAGGGTGAAATAAACACATGAATAAATCATTGGCATCGTAACACTGCAGAAAACTAGAAACATGATATAAATACTAAAGGCTGGATCTATGCTTCCCAGCAGTGTTTGATGTGGGCCACAGCAACGCTACCCCAAGGGACTTCTGGTCCCTGAGGACCTGATTTGCGCCAGTGCTGGAGATCAAAAGCCAGGATGTGGTGTTGTACAGCCATAATAACGGCTGTCCAAATTTTGTTGAGCTCCAGGTCTGGTGAGACAATGCTAAAATGCAGCCATTGGCAGAGCATGAATTAAATTATTTGTGTTGGCTGGCTTAGGGAGGGGATTCACTGTTTTCATCACATGCTCGTACTGGTTCAGCCACGTATGGAGGAAAAGGAGAGGCTTTATAAGGCTTTGTGAATTGGCTGGACACCAGAACCTGAGCCCTGCTACATGTAGCATTTATCCTTGAAAAATTCATCTTCCAGTTGCGGATACAAGCAGAGCTGGATTCGCGTCACGCAGCCCGGGATTGCCGTAACAGCTGATGAGAACTCCGGATACTCCAACCTGCGAAAAATCATTGCATAAAGCCCTGAAGAGCCAGATGTGTTGTTAATAGGTTCCTTTATTTAGTTTTTAAAACTTGCTTATGCCAACCATTAAGGACAGTCCAGGCACTGGCCCTTACCAGGGTGGAGTGAACCCCTGTTTCTACCCGGACAGGAGCATCTGTTATTCTCTGGTTAACCAGCCCAGGGTTGCCTGAGCTCTAAGGACACCAAATCGTGGACGTCTCCTCTAGCAAGAGGCCAACCTGCAGATCCACATGATGTTTCTGCACTCAAGATCCCCAGCATGGCGTACTTTCTGAGGGCCTCTCTACACAGGGTATCACAACTTGGGAGGTGTGAGGTTTCTTCCACTTGAAAATTTGTATCCCTGAGTATTCTGGATTGTGCCTTCAGCAAAACAACATCTAAACTGTAGATCACTGCATATTAGTCTATGGCTTCTACAAATACGAATTTAAATAGTCTATTATCTCAAAGCACTGTTAATGTTGTTATTCCCACTTGTTAGATGCATGCTCCATACTGAATATGCTCCATGTTCATTAGCTTCCATTTTATGTTGCATAAATTTGTAGTCTGCCCTTTCTAAAGAGAAGGTGAAACCTGGCTGTAAAATTTACCGAACAATTGTTGCAATGCAGCCTAATTAGTAACTTGCAAGGATTTTGCAAGCCTCTGAGATGGCTTGAAATGCTTGAGTCATTTTATTATAGGATTCGGGGTTAATATTCCAGATTAATAATGAGTATGAGCATTTATTAAACTCTAGGCAGCACTTACAAACAAAAAAAATGGTTTATCATATCTGTAACAGCCTCAAGGAAGAGAAACTTGTGACTCAGACTCCTCTCTCTTTTCCTTCGTGCTGAGCTGCTGCTGAAGTTCTGGGGGAGGCTGAGCTCCCTGGGACGAGGACAGGCTGCATCTCACGGACTGCTCTGTCGCTCCTGAGTTTTCTTCTGGGGACAAATAGCTGGCAACCTTTAAACTGGGGTGTTCCACTCAGGATGTGGAGAGGGGATCTGCTGTTTGGAAGGCAGCTGCTTTGTACCTTCAGAAAAGTAATTTCTGATAAAAGTGTTCAAGATGGGTACCAAACTTCCAGGCACCAAGAAACACCCTTTGCTAAAAAAAGCAGTAAGCATAGTTTGACGTGTTTTGGAGGGAGAATGATCTGAGCAGGCTGGTTCTTGAATGCTTTGCTCTGTCACAACAGCCCATAAGGCTGATTTGGTGTAGACCTCCGGTCCCTCCAGCACTTGCTGGGTTGCAGACAGTAGCTGATGTACAAATGAATGTGGGATCTTACGTAAGTGCATTAAGACTCAAGGCTCCCTTCTTTACAGACCACTGCTAGCAACACCTGGTTAACAGGCAGCAGTTCATCTGCCACTAGAAAGAAGCAGAATAAGTCTCCCTGTAGGGAAATTTAGAACTTTCTTGACTGAGTCTTAACTTCATGAAATCAAACTTTCTCCAGATATAAGTGAGAGGAATGGCACCAAAACTGTACTGATGCACCCATTTATGCCAGCAGCGATTCCTAACTAGGCACTGAGATGCACCCTTGCCTGCTGGAGGGAGGCAGAAGGAAGCAAGTAATGTGAGTTTAATAAAGAAGAAAATTTCTAGCTTGAAAGTGGAGCTTTAGGAAGAAAATTTAAAACTGGTGCAACAATATGGCAGTGTGCAGGACCACCGGAGAGGTCCAGCATCAGCAAACCTGTGCAAGTGGGATTAATCCACGGGCTGCTCTCCAATGCTTGCAGGCACCTTCGTTGAAAGTGCAATGAGAGACTGGCTGGGGAAGGGCAACCTTTTCCATAAGGACATCACAAGGCTTGCAGTAGTGACGAATGCAAATGTATTTGGAGAGCCAACTTAATCTCTGTGTGTAAAGGCTGTGTATAACTCATCAAATTAGAGTTTGTGAGACTCATCCACCTAGTGCTGGCTCTCTCCATGGGACCAAATTTCCTTTCAGCAGCTTTCACGTGGTGCGCAAACTGGAAACAGGCACGCCAGTGATGCTCGCAGCGGGGCCTGCAGCGGAGCAGCAGCAGTGAGGATGACTCAGAACAACAAGCTTTGCCATCCCCGGCGAGTGGCAAGCCAGCAAAACGGGAGCTGAGGGACCACCTCCGGGCGAGCGATGAGGGGGCGGCTGGGGCCGGCAGAGCGGGGTGCGTGCCCCACAGCCAGGCTTGGAGCTCTGGGCTGGCTGGGGCCAGGGGAAGGGGATCTCTTGGACATTCCCATTGCTGTGCTACCGGAGGCTGTTTCATCCTGCAAGTGGGATAAGGTGGAGCTGTTTGGAGGACAGACTTTTATTCTTTGCTAACTCGTTCTGCTTGTGCAGCGCATCCCTGTCTGAGGGCTGTCCTGGGTCCCCGGGGTGGGAAGGGGTGGTGGAGGAGCAGGGCACAGCACCACTCCACACGCTTCAGCTTGTTTTATTTGTGCTGTTCACAGCCCTTCCAGCCCTCTCTCTCCTCTGCTTCTTGTTCTGCCTCCCACCCAGCCCATCAGAGATGTCTCAGAGGGTTTTCACTGAATGATGCAGGGGGCTGAGACCTGCTGAGCGGGCCAAAGCCTTCTCCTGAGGTTTAGGAGAAGCCAATGCAGATATTTCACAGAATAGTAGTAGGGGTTGGAAGGGACCTCTGTGGGTCATCTAGTCCAACCCTCCAAATTTAGCTGTATCTAGCACACAGTGAAGGTGGACTGGGGGAACAATCACCTTGAATTTTGTCTATTTGATTAGCATTGGTATCATGAAGGAAATGTAGGTCCCTCTGAAGATGGTGCTAGGCATCTCTCTATAGTACAGCTGGGTCAAGATCTCTCTTTTTATGTCTGTGATCAAATTCATTACTCACATTCTGGGCAGTGCTTTTATCCTGTTGTTGTATTCAGCTACAAGATCAGCGGACTTGAATGCATTCGTTGCCTTTGATTTCTGTTGTCAAAATAAGTAAGAAGTCAGGAGATCACAGACACAACCCAAATGCAATTTCCTTAGGTGTGTTGGTACTTGTGAAATTTCCTCCATCTACTGGAGCCGGCCTTGAGGCTTGCTGAAACCTTTGGCATGACCTGCTGATTTCAGTGTCTGCCCAAATATTTACAACCAAGTAAAATAATAGGCATAAAACTCCTGACCACCCACCTGCTCCTATCTGCCATGCCTTTTGTCTAGCTATGACAAGCCCAGTAAGCAAATCTGGTTTAGTTTGGAGGCGAGTCTACATTGCATGAAGGACTTACCTCTGCTCCTGCCCATTCAGCAGCACCCAAGACAAAAATCCTCCTGCAGCCATCCAAATCAGTCTAATTGTAAGCAACATAAAATGGTGCTTTAAATAAATCTCATTTGCATACTGAGAAAAACTTCTCAGCTTACTGAATATGGAAATTACAAGCGGAAAATTATTTATCGCCTCAGTATCAAAATATCAGAGGTTGGCTGGTGCCTTTGGGAAAATCAATTGTGATACAGCAATATTTCTCACTTCCCCATATATAATGTGATCTGCCAAATTTAATCCAGTTTCGCATTTGATGGTCCCCCGTAGGATGAAAAGGTGAAGTTAATGTCATATAAACAATGCCAAGCATCATCCCCTATGAAATATTCTGTGACAGTTGAAAGATGCCGAATTATCCCAAAATAGGCTGGGGACTTTACAGTTCGTGCAACCTGGCAGTTTACAACAATGCAGATATTTTGCTGCTCGCTTTGCTGCTGTCCTCTCTTTTTAACTGCAAATTCAGTAGCAGTATTTCAGCCTAGCAGGTGAGAGAATGGAGGGTTTTCATGCCGTGCCTTGCACTACTCTCAGTAACGAAATGCTGCAGAGTGAGAATGTGGAGGCAGAAGCAAGTATTTACCAAGGCCAAATCCTTCCCTCTTCACTCACTGTTGAGCAACCAGAAGTCTCATCTGCTGCCGTTATAGGGTAATTTTCCCTAAATGCAGTCAAAATAAGGGATTTATCCAAGCACATACCATGAGCCAAATTGCAGGGGTTTTTACCACGCACAAAATACCCTGCTTTTTCGCTCTTCCCCTGCCTTTCCAGTTCCCGAGACGCTGTCTCTATTACTTGGGCACATCATCACTAAGGGAATTCCTTGGTTTTCTTGTCATTATCCGCAAAAGCAGTCTGATGTCTATGTAGGATATTAAAAATGTGTACATTTATTGAAAATTGCCTGAGTAAGAAGAAGTATTCTTGAGAGTGTTTGAGTACAGCCTACGAAGTGCTGCTAGCTGCCAGTCCAAGGAAAGGATTAGATGTGTTTTTCGGTTTCCTCCAGTTTCTCTTGGGCAGTATTGCTAACTGCCACCCGCCTTTGACATCTGGGATCTGGCTATTTTGTAGTGAAAAATGCCTTTGTGGTTATATCTGTTGTCCAGTTAACTTCGGTGACGGACAGTGGTGTCAGCAGGATGCCATGGAGAGACGCTCGTTACAGAGTGATTGCGACTGCTGGACTTTTCTCATTCCTTAACCTGACCTGCATCAGAGATCAGTGTTGTCTATCGGTCCATATTTGTCAGGTTCTGCATCTCTGCAGCACCGAGTGCATATTTTAGTGGACTGAAGAGCTTCCAGTCTGCCTATAATGAGGCTAATTATGAAATAAACACTGTATTGGCCTCCATCACATGTGTCATGGGACCTGGGGACAGAAGGACTAGGGCCCTGCACAGCATGCACAAAGGTCTCATTATGTTTGGAGTAAATTGGAGTAAGCATTACATGAACGTGGGACAAAAAGTTTATTTTGTCTGATACCCAATGCTTATAAATATCCCCTTAATGCTTTTTTGTAAGAAAGGATGGCAGATTTTCTTAAGATCTCAGTTACCTTCTTATGGGCTTGAGGGGAAGGCAGCTTTTCATTGAGCTGCTCTGCAGCCAAGGTAGCAGTAAGGAGTGCATTGCTTTGGATGCAAAACAAGCATCAAGGTAAATCTTTGTTACAGACATGAGTAATGTCTGTAATGAGTAATGAGGTTAAAGCAACTAGCAGTCAAGAGGGGGGTGAAACTGGTGAGCTTCTAAACCTGTAATGTGCTGGATGCCAGTTCTTCACTGCCAGATTACTGGCATTTAACTTAGGAGTTGCCAACAAGCTGATGGAAGCGTTTTCTGCGGGTTCGTTGTTCTGGAAAATATTGTGAATTTATCTTGAAAGCAGTCCTGTACTTTCAGTTCCTTTGCAAACTGTTCATTGACAATGTTCCTACATTTGTGCTTTCTTTGCTTTGTTTCATAATTAAGAAGTATTTTTTCTAGTCTTTCATAGCTTGCAAAGGGACAGAGGGACACCAGGGAGCACCCTGTGGTTCTCCTCATGGACCCTCCCATGGTACCACGGCCAGGCTCTGTGAGGACTGGCAGCAGGAGTCAGGGCTGTGAAAGCAGGAGTCCTCTGTGCTTGAACTGTGGCACGAGACTCCTTTTCTTGCAGGGGCTAGCGAAGGTTTCTTGGAATTGAGATGGCCAGCAGAAATAGGTACGTCCCCAGCCCGGGAGCAGCCTGTCCCTCGGACTGCCAGGGCTGAAGGTGCAGGGCTGGAAACTAGGTGCATGAAAAGCTTTAATTTCCACAAAACCAAGTGCATGTTTATTATTTAAAATCATTCTTCATTGTTTTTTTTTGTTGTTCTGCTGTTGTTCTCCGGAGATGACTCCCATCTTGGACTTAAAGATCTGGTGAAAGGGAGGGCTTGCTAACTACAAACTCAATCCCCACCCTCTTCTTGCATGGCAGCAGCTGGCCCCCTTCAACAGCACCAAAAGATTCCTCTGGCAGTGCGTTTGGAAGAGGTTTGGTCTGGCTTTTCTCCTCCCTGGGGAGGCAGTGGCCCATCTGCTGCCGGCACAGGACGGGGGCAACGCTCGGTCCCTGTGCCCCATAGCCGGCATCGTGGTGCCAGCACATGGAGGGTCTCGGCTGGAACCACGGAGCCTGTCGGGCCCAGAGGGTTCATCTTGTTGGGATTTATGCAGCTGTGAGCGCGGGGCAGAGTCAGGCCTCTGACTATACGGCTGTTAAACAATTTTCATTCATCATTTTTGGCTGAGCCCAGAGCCCTGTTAAACAGCTTTTTCCATTAGCTTTAACGGGCATGAGATTTAGCTTGGTGCTTGAAGTGGGGCTGCAGGGAGGGAGATGGGGGTCCCAGCTGCAGCCTTCGCCTCTCACCCCTGCTGCCCTGCGTCTGCTCAGCCAGGCAGGGTGGCTGTCGGTGATCATCCCCCGGCATCCCTGGCATCTGGGATGTGGCCTCTGCCCCAGCCTGTGCCCCTGAATCCAGCCCGCTGCAAACAGCTCCATTGCTGGGGACAGAAATCAGCCATGTCTTGTCCTTGTGCAGGACTGGGAAATCCTGGAAGCACATGGAGACCTGCTGCCTGCCCTCAGGGAGATGGTCCAGGGGACCGCCGGGCTGCAGCCTGCTCCCAGCAGAGCTCAGACCTGCTTTGCCCCAGCGCTGTGTCTCGGAGAGGGGTAGCCTGAGCTGAGCCAGCCCCACAGCCGTCACCGCAGGGAGCATTCAGAGCAGCCGATGGAATCTGGGGACTGGGCTGGGGGAAGGAGGAGGGGGTCTGCAGAGCTACCGACTCATCAGAGCAGCTGTAACCACCAAAGACTAAGTATTTTGTCCCATTATAGTTAGAAAAATCAGACAGAAAATCATAAAGATTAAGTTAGCATTAGTCAGTTATGAGTTGTCTTCAGCTAACCAGGACAAATCTCTGTTCAAATATCGGTATCTTGTATTTTCAACGTGAAATGGGAATAGCTGTATTATATAAAATATAAGAAGAGAAAGGCATATGATTCTTTTAATGCAATCTTTCCAAACAAATTTGTATTCATACTGTATCTTAACAGAGGGATGCGGGAAGCAGACAGAAATTTATCTTCTCCGGAGAGTGATACATCAGTGCCTGGTTCACAGGAACATTTTTCAGACATCTCAAGAGCACCATGCACAAAAATATACATACCATGAATTTCCTGAGCAGACAAGGGCTAGCCGGAATGACGACAATGGTAGGAAGAGCACAGACCAACAGCAGAGGCTTAGCAGGAGAAATGAAAGTTATTCCACTGGAAATGCAGTGAAACAGCTAGGAAAAAGTTTGCCCAGTCATTAGGCAAATGCAAATGCAATGCTGATTTCTGTTTCCTTCGCCATCTTTCCCCGACATGCCTTTTGTGCAGAGTTCAGCTTCCAGGATGCTCAGTGCTCCTGCAGAACTCACTCCCAGGGAAGCATCTCATTCCCCCCAGCTTTCAAGAGCCCGGCCTCTGCCTCTGAGCGAAATTTGAGCCGGTGGAAACTTTTGTAGGAAAGTATCACTCTCAGAAAGAGGCCAGCTGAGGTCTTTAAAAGAGCATTTTGCAAGAAAACACAACATCTTTGTGGGACTCACACCCCTCCAGCCTAATTTGCCCCGACAAGACAGCGGCGGCAGCAGGGTTATTGGACCAGTGGAGCAGTGACTGTTTTCTTTCCCTTCCTGTAGACATTAACAACTGCTCCCTCTCTTTTAAACAAAACCACAAAATAGAAGGCAAGTTGTCAAGAACAATTAAATCAGCCTTTCTCTAAAGCATCCAAAGTGCAGACTCAGCTCTTGCACCTGAGCAGGCAAAATCTTCCCCAAGATGGCCTGTGCTGTCCCCCACCATGGTGGGGACATGGTGCTGGGATGGGAGGATAAGGCATCCCCCTTGGGTAGCAGACCATAGGTGGCCTCACCACACCTCAGCTGGGATCCTGTGATGTGTTTTGGAGTGCCATCTCCCAGTGTTTTGGTGGAGGTTTTTTCTCTTCCCAGTGGCATTGTCCACACTGGGACTCAGTAGCCCCAAGGCATCTGCTGATGTGCCCCACTGCTGCTTCCAACAACTTGTGTTGAAGCAAAACCAGTCAATATTGCAACTCTAGAGGTTACTGAGACCCCCTGGGCAGGGAGTGAAGCCGTGCCAGGTCTGGAAAGATCAGTTCACAGGAAGGGGAAGAGCTCTACAAATCTGATGACTTTTCACCGGGCCTTTGCTTGTCTAGGAGACGGATATTGAAGGGCCTAAGTCTGGAAAGGCTGAGTTAAAACAGTTATCCGAGTTAATATTTTAACTCCTTCTTGCATTTTTCCTCAGTAGATGTCAAATGCCTTACAAAAGCTTTTGGCGTCACTATCGTGTTACAGGTGAATCCAACAAAACCTTTCTCCTGGTACTTTTGGGGCCAGAGGGTCAGTGTGGGGAAGCCTGGCCCCATCATGGGCAGAGAGCGGGGCTCCGGCACAGTCCCTGGGTCACAGCCTGAGTTTGTCATGTTTTGCACTCCTCTGACGCGCAGGTCCCAGGCCATCGCTTCCCTTTTCTGCTCTGGTTTGTTCGCTGACCCTTCTGCAAACATGAAGCCATAACAATAAGCACTATTTTATGGCGTCATGCACCGGCCTTACTGAGACATTTACTTGTTATTCTTGCAGTGCAATTTTCCTGCTTTTCCCCCTTCTAATAAGAGCCGTGATGAACAGATAAACATATAAAATAAACCAGCCATTGGTGGTTGACTGGTTGGCTTTGTCATAACAAGCCGGGTGTGACCAAGCTTGGTGGTGCAAGGTGCAGAGCAGCAAGCGGGAGCTTCCCGGCCGAGTGGTTTGGATGTGAGGTGTGTGACAAGAGCTACCAGTGGATAACCCAGACAGGTGGCAAGGGTGGGAGAATAGGAGGTGCATTTTAATCAGCCATCTCTCCAAACTCCGGGAGTGCAGACTCTCCTGGATAATATCTCAGGAGGGTGTTTGAGGGATGGCGAAAACCTCCAGACCTACGCAGATGGTACAAAGGAACCTCCCTGTGCCTGAAGAGCCAGCCCATGGTATTTCCACTTTGGGTTAGCCTGTGGTGGAGGAGACCCAGTGAAGATGTTCCCAAAGCTGCACTGTGCACTTTCACTGCTGCTGAAGAGAACTGGGGGCTATGGAAAATGTGCCAGCACGATGGCTGGCTGGAAGCTGGCTTTCTCCCCGGAGAGGCTGCAAGCTGCCTCCTTAGCAGGGAGGGCTGGCCTGGTGCCTGGTTGCTGCTTTCCCTCCTCCGAAGGCTGCTGGGCTGCTGTGACAAAGTCCTTCTGAAGAAGGATGCCCATGTGTATGATGTCCCCACACCTCACTCTGTCTCTCCCAGACTGGTGCCTGATTGCCACCTCATGCTGTCTGCTTGGTGCTCACCAGGGCAGCCGTGTCTCTAGGCTGTAGGAAAAAATGATTCTGTAGCACAGCGACGAGTCTGCGGGATGCGTGGCCTGAGCCAGGCGGTCAAAAACTCAGCACAGGGAGGAGAGTTTTCAGTGTCTTTTGGATCCGTGTGGGCAGCCAGGAGCTTGTATCACCTCCCGGTGTGAGCCCTGGGAGGCAGGGACATGCTCTGGCATGGGCGATGGTTCTTTCCCGTGTGCCACCTCAGCGATTTGGGCTGCACCGGCTGCCGCAGCATGAGCAATGGCACAGCTCGAGTTGGCCGGAGCACGCTGAGGCTCCTGGGGGTTATCTGATCGGCAGCAGCTCAACAGGGATCCTGTGATAACGAGGATGCTGTGATTTGCTGCTCCTGCTGCTGGAAGTCAGGGTATTTTTAATGCCTTGAGGACAGCGTTTGATTAGGTAGAGAGTTCCAGAAATGGCCTGTTGTACTCAGTTGGTGACGTAATTAGTAACATAATTACAAATTTCCTAATGCCAGAAGTATATTGTGGCTAATAGCAGTCTGTGCCATGAGAGCACGTTTGGATCCGGCTCTGACACCGGATTGTCTGCTGGCTGCTCGCATGGCTCCAGCAGGAGGTAAAAAAGCCCAGACGCTGGTGTACCCTCCACTCAAAGGAAAGTCCCGGCTGGGTGTATGGCTGGTGCTGTAATTCCTGCAGCGCTCCGGCAGCGCGGGCTGGCTTAGCGTTACAACACCCTCCTTGTTTCCTCCTTTTCCTTCTCGAAATCCCAGCCGCATGGCACGCTGCCATCATCCTCTTCCCCCTCCTTCAGATCATGCGCTCTCTGCAGCCAGGGAATATTTCTGACCGTGGGTCTGTGCTGTACGGGGGTTTTAAGCCTTAAAACCTGTGAATATTCCCATTTCTACGTGGTAGAACACAAAGATGGCTCCAGCTGGCTGGTATCCACCATTAGTATAACGAGCGGTGGCAAAGGTATGATGACCTTCCTGGAGGTGCTTGGGGCAGAAGAGGAGCGAGCAAGGAGCCCAGTAACTGAAGGATGCACCCGGTAGTGTGACTTGGGCATTTTTCAGTGCAGTAGTTTTACAGCACGAGCGTTATCCTTCTATGGGCGCCCACTGAAACGACCGAGTCTGGACATACGCCTCCCGTTACAAGATTAAGGTCTTGGTTGAAAATTCTGGCATGAAGAATACTCTTATTTTATGTAGCTTCAAGAAATAAAATATTTTTGACCATATGAGGAGAGATTATGAAAGCAAAGACGGCACTTTCTTGCATAACTATTAAATGATCATTATCTCATAAGTGCAAGCTTCTAAATAGCTTAGTTGGTGTCTTTTTAAAGCAAACATTTGCTATAACTTACTTCAGAGTTTCCAGCACATGGCTTTAGAATTCTGTAGCTTCATATTCTTCCGCCAGTCAGCTGAATAATTAAATAGCTAGGCTGGAGATTTTATTACCCAGAAAACCTGCAATTGAGCATTTGTTGCACAGAAAATGGACACATTTATTTTCCAGATATGTTTGGACACAGTACGGATCTGAATCTCTAGTGATTTCATTTATAGAAGCTTTCCAAGTGTTAAGTGATATTAAATTAAGTGAAATGAAACACTTTGAGTCTAAATAGTTCACATCTCTGTATGAATGTCTGCTTCTATTATTGAAGTATATGAGCTGCAGGCTTGCCCCTAGGTTTTCAGCGTGGTGAGTGAGGATTTAGCCCTGGGACACCTATTAAAGATGATGAGTGTCTGTGTGCCCATGTACTTCTTTTCCATCTGTACAAGGTTAAATGCAGGCAAACAGCCTTTTCATTTCTTCACCTTCACAAAACACCTTGCAGCTTGTTTTATTCTGGCCTATCCGGAGCTCTGTGCTGTTGACACTACAGAATACTTTTTCTTTCAGAAATTATTTATTTTACAGGGCCTGGCACCATATCTTCAGTAACCCAGGGAGCAGCAACACACTGCGATAGGAGCTGACCTCGCAGAAAGGGTTTGACACAAACCCCGCTGCCTTTGGTTTCAGGGGTGGATGTGCACCCATGGCAGGGCAAGGAACAAGTGCTGCCCAGAACAGGGGTGGGACACAGCGCTTTCGCTCAGGCTTTGGGTTTTATTTTAAAAGCTGTCTCTAGTAAAGCTTATTAAAGGCTGAAATATGGAAACAAGTGACTAGACTTTTAGGAGCAGTAGGTAGACAGCCGTTCCCCTTGAGTTAATGCCTGTGACCAGGAGGAGGTTTACAAAAATTAGTACTTTCTGGTTTGCATGTTAGACAAACCTTTAATATTTGGCCCTCAAAGGCTGAACGCCAACATTAGCAGGGGTTTATGGAGGTTGCAGTGAAGTAAATCTCGATACTTCACAAAGCTGATTGAATTTGTCTTAATTTTAAATGGCGCGGTGTGTGGTACTCTATTCAGGCTTGATCCATAGCCTATTAAAGCTGCTAAAGGATTTCTGTGGATGTCAGCAGGCTTTGGGTCAGGCATTCAATGAAATGATGGTGCCTTTTTAGCCCAATGTCATAGTTCAGAATCTTTGTTGCAAAAAAACAACAGATTTCTAGGATATATAACTGTCTCTTGCCATTCTGTTAGCTATAATAATGTTTGGGGAGCTACCCACACCACGTTAGCATGTAACAGGTGGGGAACAGCACACTGAAAAGAGAATACCCACAACGAAGCATTGCTTCAACGCGCAGCGACTGAAGGTAAAAATATCTGTCTTGATTTGTTTAAACTGTTTTCATTTAAATTGCTCTTCACTGACCACTGAGTAGCCTTTTGAGAAGGGTACTCATTTTTGAGTCCAAGCTGAGCTTTGCTCCATGCTGGTTTATGAAGCAGGCTTCCTTAGTAAGCCTTGCTGGGACATCTTCTGAACAAACACCAACCAAATGGTGCCAACCAGAGCTCCATGGGTTTCTTCAGTTGTTGGAGTCTTTGAAGCCACTCATGACACAAGCTGGTGCTGGTTGCTCTTGGCTGAGATTACGTGTTGGCCTTGACCCTCTCTGCTTTCAGGCAGGTTTGCCTTCAGATGGAAGAGGGTATTGCCCAGGACCTGCTGGAGCACCCACCACATGTGCTACCTGCTCTTGGCCTTCCCTGCCTCCAGGGAGGCTGCAGGGGTGGCCATCCTCAGGCACGTCTGCAGTCTGAGCTGGTGCTCTGGGGATCTTGCTCCTTTGCAGAAATGGTCTTCGTGACTCAGCCCCTCTTTTGCACCTTTTTTTCACTCACCAAAGGTGATATAAGAGCAACACACTCTTCTCAAAACCTTTGGGCTGTCTCCATACATTGGATAGTTGGGGTAAAAAAAAGCAGTCTGAAAGTTTCCACCAACCAATTGCTCTGGTCTGTAGTAGAGTGAGGAGATGCACTGACAGAACCAGAGCCATGCTTTTGCAAACTTCTGTGAAGTGTTTTCTTCACCATTCTGGAGCATTTTTTGCACTTAAGACCATGTCTTAGGAAGATCTCCAGTCCCTGGTATATTTTCTCCTCTGAATACTGAATGTCTCCTCCTCTTGTGTACGTAGGTCTCTTCAGCTGATCCATCTGTTAAGCATGGTCTATCTGCTATAAAAGCATACCTTTTGTCTCTGTTCAGATGTCTGAGTCCCTGGAAACCTCTTGTGTCTACACCCTTTAGGGTTTGGTGGTTTCCAAACCTCCTTCTTCCCCCTGATTTCTGTGTTTTGTGGTTTGGGCAATCTCTACCTTGGCTATCCTCCTTCAAAAAACACACAGGAGAAAATTTGCTGCTTCTTAGACAGAAACCGCTGGCCTGTGGTTTCCTCCTTCAAATGGGAGTCACCAAGATATAATAATTATTTATTATCACTGTTTTGAGAGATACACAGCACAGCCCCATGAGCAAACACTGATCCCAGACACACTGCCTGTGAAGGAGTTGAAAAAAGTCCTCAAGTAATTAGCTATTTGTATTGAAATATTATTTACCCATCTCAGAAGAAAACCAGGAGGGAGAAATCTGGGGGTGCTTTTCTGCAAGCGAGGGAGGCACAGGACAGCTGCAAGTCTGAGAGCCCAAAGGAGGTCTGGGGTAGCTTTGGACTCCAAACTTCGGGCTGTCCTCAGTGCCCTGCCTCCCACCACGCTGCCTGCCTGCTTACAGCCCGTCTGCCTTTCAGAGAGCGCTGGAAACAGTGTTTATTTCATTTCTGCACATTTAAATGACCGAGAAGTCTCCAAAGACAGTTAAACTATGTAATGTGTCTCGCGGGACCTATTGGCAGGTTCTTGCAGCCTCTGCTTGGGAAGCTGGGGCTGCGCAGGGACCGTGGGAAGCAGGCGGACGCTGGACCGGGGGTTTTGGTAGCCTGGGCTCCTGCCCCAGGAACGCTGGTCCCACCACCAGACACTGCTCTGCCGCTCAGGAGCCAGAGGTGAGTCCGGCTTCATCCCCATGCTTTTGCCACTGCACCCCCTGTTTTTCTTGCTTTGCTTGAAATTATCATAATTTGCGTGGAGAACTCTGGCCATGTGGATATTTTTAGGGTGATGAAATTAGAGAGATGAACTAGGACAATGAATTGAATCAAGGGAGTGGCTTTCGGCTCCTGCTCCCTTGCAGACAGCTCCTGCTTTATTTATAGCTCCACGTATGTGCATGTAACGCTGCGTGTTCACCTCTTTCCGAAAACCAGATCACATCTTCCTGGCACAGATGATTCGCAGTCCATGTTTCCTTATTCATCAAAGGACTGTTGCGTCATGTTTCACGTCTAAGTCATACCTACAAATACATGAAGCAGAGGCTTTTTTGAGCTGAATTAAGATCAAATGAGTAGGAGGTCCAGCTACGAGTCTTTGATGTAGACAAACCAGGAAAGCTCTCTCCATGGCGAGGAGCTAGGAGCCACTCTCTCCTTCCCAGCACAACTCAACTCCTTATTCTTATAAATTGCTTAAATAACTAATAGCTTAAACAGGTGCTCCCGTGAGTGCTCATCGGCTTTCTGATCACTTCAGAGGTGCCCGTTTGACTTGTAACGAGATCTTTGTGCTCTGTCTCCATAATGCTGCTGACGGAGTTGTAACAATAATTAATGACGTTACAACCAGTCATGTTTTATGACCACTGCTAAGGCTGGCCAGGGAGAAAATTGTATTTGGATTTTGGCCCGCTTGTTTTAATCAGGCTTCTGAATCACTCTTAACTTGTTTAAATACCTGTGAGCCTTCCTCTAAAGTAATTGTTTCTATTAGTCATGAGGATGTATTGCAGTCAGCGATCGATCTTTACAGCAAGTTGTATGGCCGGGGAAATGGCTTGAGCTGTAAATACACATAACACGGTGGTCAGCGACGGGCCCTGAAGGGCTGTGGGTTTTTTGTGCAGAGATTTTGCTGTTTTCAGGACTGCCGGTAACATTATGCGTGTTTTATAGAGAAATGGGGAAAGAAAAGGGAAGAGAAGCCCACAGTGGCAGGGATGGAGGGGAGCAGCTTGGGGTTCGCTTTGCTTTGCAGGATTTCGGGTCAGGGCTGGTCTGCATGGGAGATGGGAGACAGCGCTGTAAGTTCTGTCAATCACAAAACTCTTTGCTATTCCTAAGTAATGCAGGCATATTAAAAAAAAAGCTCCCACAAGCTTCCCCGACTCATGCTGGCTGAGGAGCTGCTCATACTTGAGCATCAGGCTGAAAGCCTTCAGCTGCCTATGTGCAGATGAAGCAGATAAGCAGAGTCTCTCTCTCTGGACTCCTTCAGAAGCAAAACAAACAACAAACAATGTGCTCTGACCTGCAAAAAGTGGGGATTTTTGCTGGTTTATCTCCTTCTCGGAAGAGGTGTCCTTGCCTGTTTGCAGCGCTCGCTGCCAGGGCCGCGTGTCTTCCACACCGGCTTTCCTGCCCCTCTTTGCTCTCATCTTTTTGCTCCGCTTATAAAGCAACGGGGGCTGGGTAAATGCTAGCAGGAAGGCAAGGCAGCCTTGTTTTGTATGGTGTTTCTCTGCCTCAGCTGCCCAGAGCGCTGTGCAACTCGGAGACTTCAAATAACTTCTGGGCAAAGAAACAAAATAAAGTGTAACTTACAGTTCAGGGTCCGTTCCTCAAAAAAGAAAAAATATTAGCAGTTAATGGCTTGTCTAAAGAAATCCGTCTCTTTAATGGCTTTGAGACTTCAGAAAGGCCAGGCTAGGCAAATGGCCTCAGATGACCGCTTCTACTAGCAATGCTGCAGTTCTGATACATCTTGAATTTATTCTTCATTTTATCTTTGTTCTTTTTTTAAAAAAAAAATAAATCATGACATTAAGAGATCTCTTTGGTATGTCCTTTTGGTCCAGTGCAACTTTCCCTGAAGGAGTGGCACGATCTCTTGCAGGCTGTCTATCACAACTAAGTTTGGAGAGGAAAAATTCGGGGGTGATTTTGGTGAAGAAAGAGGCAGATCTTTTACAATGCTAAAGGCCATTGCCCACAGCCTGTCCTCTGCCTGCCTGCCTGCAGCTTCCCTGGGGGCGAGGGGACAACAGCAAGAGAATAAACATTACAGAGACAGAAAATAAGTTTTCTGGTCTCACCTCTGTCTTTGTCTTTACTCTCTGCCAAATGCCTGTTTGGTTGAATGGTGGCAAACGGGGGAGATAGAGGTTGGTGGTGGGCACTAAGAGCCTGGAATCTCCCAGTGGCAATTTCTGCTAGAAATCCATGTGCTAAACTTGGTGAGCGTTGCCTAAAGGGACCTGTCTGATCTCTGTTTAATCCCCGCCGTGCTGAGCGGTGGGGAGAGCATGGTGAGCATGACCCAACGGAGCCGGTGCTGCCTTGAGTCCCTGCGGTTTTGCCTCTCGTCTGCGGGGTGTCTGCACAGGGTGGAGCAGGGAGGCCACGGCCAGATAGGACCTGGTTCCTCGGGGAAGTACAAGGCTGTGAGAACATAGCCCTGGGGGGAAAATGCTAAAGGATGAGGACTGAGAGTCTAGGCGGAGGCTGGAAATGGCTCTTTCTGCTACAGCTGGTGGACAGGTCTGAAGCCAGGAGGAATCAGGAAAGAGTGTCAGGCTGAAAATCAGCTGAAAAAGGCTGGAAGAGCTATAGCAAGGTAGCAATGACTGCAGAGAGTACAGGCCAGCTTTTCGTGTCCGGGAAACCGAGTACCTGAACTGGAATGACACTCTGCAGGCAACCCACTGTACAGAAGAGATGTCAGCTCCAGAGATGTCAAGATCTGATGGGCAACTTACAGACTTGAGACACAGTTTCAGAAGTTTAAGATGCTTCAACTGGTGGGAAGTCAGTGGGGTGCGTGCCTTAAATTTTTAGGACAGAGCAAAGCCCATTTATTAGCTATCTTACCCTGTCATATCTTTTTCCTACTGTCAGCATTTTGCAGAAATTTTTATCACATGGATAGAAGATACAGAGGATTATTCACCAGATTTTAAAAATAGGGCCCATTTAATTTCCCTAAAAGTGACAAATAGTTGTCACACTTTACTCAGGTCAGCAGTACACCGAGCTGAGAAATCTCATATTTTCACATTCTTACTTTGATAAAATAGCTTTTGTACTCTTTAATGGGGAGGATGGGTTGCCAAAGCGAATGTGAAGCTAAATTTGACATAAACTCACGTTGTTTGTCTTTGGGCAGAGGATAAGCCCTATTAACAAATGTGCAATTTCAGATTTATCCAACACGGTATTTCTGATCATTCTGGTCCAGGATGCTGCAACACTGGTTCAAGCCCACCGCAAAATGTGGATCCAGTCCTTCCTGTAAGGTTTGGGTTCACCTTTGTTTCTAACTGTGGCTGCTTCAGTCCTACCACAGAGGACCAGTCACAGCTGCCAAATGAAAGTGCTCTCTGTACCTTTTTATCAGCAGAAGTTTCCTTGATCACAACGTTGCTGCTATTTTTCAAGCTCTGATACAAACAGCATGAGTTGCCTGTAAAGTAAGGTGAGATGGGGCAACACCACAGCATGTCTCTTCTCTTCTGAGCAGCCCTTCCAGACTCCTCTGCTTTGTTTCTAGGAAGATCTGGGTGCAGTGTCACTTGAAATGGCAAATTAAAAAAGAAGTCACTTCTTGAAACTTTAGATGCCGCAACAACTCAACACAAACAAATGCAATGAAAATAATTAAAGTTCAAGTAGAACCTCGATATCATTAAAGATCTGCCTTCATATCCACGCAGACCCATAGTAATTATGATGCGTGCACAGTAATAGAAGCCTAACGGTTGCAAAATGTTCTTTGGATTAATTGGCTTTGGCAGCTTACACACTCACATGATTTTCTACATTTTTGCCCATCCTGACAATCATTCTGCGCTCTAGGCAATCTTTGCCTGAGCTGTCTGTCTTTATAACCATCACATTATTCTGGCTTTTTGAACATCATAGTGCAGTAGTTTGCCTCTCAGCATCCAGTATGGTTTAATCATGTCTTTATTTGTGCACTATTGTGCAGAGGATAGCTGTTTCTTTCCTTTATAGAGAAGGCAGTTTGCACAGGGAGGGCAATAGTGTTCCTGGAGCCATAGGAAGTCAGTGGTGGGGTCTGTGGGACTGTGGACAGTGACTCTGATCTTGCTTCATGGAGGGGCCAACACTCAGCGATCACCGCAGAAATATCAAGAGATCTTCGCATTGGTTAGGGAACGAACGCCAAATCATGGCTATTTCTATGTGAATGATCCAAACAAACATGGCGTAAGGGCTAGGAGCACCGGCCTCCAAGCCCACTTCAGTTTGGTAGACTCGTTCCAGGTTTGCCGGAACGGATCTGCAGCTAGGAAACATAGTCCGTCCTAATTCCCCAGACAGCCAACGTGCTCAGCTGGGCAGCTCCAGGTCAGCAAGACCACGACCCAGAGACAGCACGTACCCCGTGGCGTGGGCACCGTGCCACGTGCAGTCCCGTCCACGCAGCAGCAGGGGATTTTAACACCATTGTAATTCTGACTTGGCAAGAGCTGAAGCCCTTGCCTTGAGTTAGAGGACACTTAAGCAAGTACTTAAGTGCCTTGCTGCATCACAGTCTAAATTGCTCAGAATAAGGAAAGATGGCTTGTAACAGATAGGCCACAGTACGGCAGATTAAGCCGGCCTTCAAAAGTTAATGTTATCTAGTAAATAGACACCAGCATCAGCACTGAAGTAAACCTGTAGTAGGACGAAGTGTTTCAAATGACTGGTGGAAGCACCGCTTTGTAGAGCTCCTAGCTGTGAGTTTTGCAAATGCTGCGATATGGTCCTACCAGTAAGATGCTATCGCTTCAGAAAAGAATGACAGCATTGCTGGTATCTTACAAAACGTCTTGCGAAAAATGGGGAAAATCTCCCTAAAAGCATGTGCGTGCAAGTGAATGTCAGCTTGGCTCCTGCAGGTGATGTAGTTTCATTCATTTGGACCACGTCTATCCATTTGGACCTGATGATCTTAGATGTCTTTTCCAACCTATGATTCTATGTTGCCATCAAGCTCTGCAGTGCGGGGGGTCAGGCAGGGAGCAGCGGTGCTGAGCACCACTGGAAGCTACAGGAGAATCCTTTGCCCCACCTGGTCTGCATGCAGAACAACGCACGCGCTGGTGGAGCCAGCTGAACTTTGAAATCTGGGCTTGTTTGAAGCTGAAACTTGAAAGCAAACCTCCAGGGAGGAAGCAATGTGATCGTTTTTTCTTTTTTTGCTTTCTGGGAAACCCTGCAAACTCAGAGCACTCTCTGCTCACAGCTGCAGATAAAGTCTAGTAGGTGGGCAAATCTCAGAAAAGTCTCTTGACTAAGCACCAATTCATGTATTTGGGTCCACTCCTGTGCCCAAACAGAGGGGTATGGCCGCAGCTGCACCATCCCTTCCCAGCTTCACAGTCAGCGTGGGTGAGAGGACCCTGCAGCAGGTGCTGCTCCTGGGTTGGGGAGAGGAACATGCCTGCGGTGGGGCTGGCAGGACTGGGAGTGCAATGAGGCCAGGTCTCCAGCGCACTGACCTGCAAGTACCAAACAACCTTACCTCAGCTCCCCTTCCAGCATTGCTAACATTTGTAGAAACTTCTTGAAGTTTTCTGGTCCAGAATTTGGGCTGGAAGACCCCAGAACATCCCACCCTGCATCATTTTGGCTTCTTCCAGCTTTCCTGCAGTCGCTAGCACAGCACGGAGAGCTTTCGGGAGGTGATGCTGTAGCCCCTGTCAGCGCACAGACACGGTGGGAGTGTGCTGTA
>Ga0065711_1031111_pt1 | contig 30543 bp, 17 predicted proteins | sample Hoacrofraction12_FD_59098 | JGI IMG/M metagenome (GOLD analysis project Ga0065711, IMG submission 59098) | Hoatzin crop microbial communities from Cojedes, Venezuela - Epithelial fraction 12 v2 (version 2) | ecosystem: Host-associated > Birds > Digestive system > Esophagus > Crop | place... | reverse complement strand
TGACGGAGCACTGGAACAGGCTGCCCAGGGAGGTTGTGGAGTCTCCTTCTCTGGAGATATTCAAGACCCGCCTGGACAAGGTCCTGTGCGGCCTGCTGTAGGTGACCCTGCTTCGGAAGGGGGGTTGGACTAGATGACCCACAGAGGTCCCTTCCAAACCCTACTATTCTGTGATTCTGTGTGATTCTGTGATTCATTTTTCCAGTATAGCAGCCCACCCTCACTTTGGACAGAAAGGGGTTGTTAGTGGCTAAAATACAGAGATCCTCACCCTGCCCTTATTTGCACTTATGTGCATCTCGTATTCATTTTCAAGTGTTATTCCAGATCACTGGCAGTCATACCAGGGTGTGAGCCAGCTGCTGCCCCAAGGCTGTGAGATGCAGGCATCTGCAAGACTTCTGCAGACCACAGGCTGGACCAGGAAGCCCTCAGACTGCAGTATGCTGCCTCATGGAGTAATATGAATTTGAAATAGCAAGCACTCTCTAATGAATGAGTCAAAGTTGAACCATTTAAATGCTTGCACCCTATTACAAACACAGAAATACCCATCAATGCCTCATAAAAGTTTACCTATAAAGGATACAACATACTATGCTTTCAAAAAAAGCAATAGCCATATTGCAAGATTTGAAAAGAAAAAAAAAAACCAAACCCAAACAACCACAGATTAAAATGATCTCTGCATTTTTATGGCTACTCCAGAATTACTATGTTAAATATCTCAACAACAATGATGTTAGAAGTGGCTAAGATTTCTGAAGACAAGTGGTGATTTTGGGTGCCTGACAGGAGTCCCTAAAAGAGGTGAATGACTTTCACATGATGCAGGTCCCTTCTCTCCGCAATTTGAGTCTATTAAGCCAAGCACCTCAGGTCAGCAATCACCCTTCAAAATCCTGGCTGTTCATCACTACAGCACACATTTTCGTAAAGGGAGGAAAAGCTTTTGCATCAAAAATATGTAAATAGGCCCAATAAATTTGGTCCTAGGATTTGCTTTTAAAGTCAGAAAACTATTACTGCCAGCCTCTTTGCAGGGGCTATAAGCAATGATCATTTTCCCTTGTAACGGTTCTGACATAAAGTGTGTATCAAAAACTGCATACTCTTCAAATCCATCCAGCTGTGTTGAGCAATAAACATGATAATTATGCAGATAAGGCTTAAATAAATTCCTATACCTAAGGGCAGCCGAATGCTTTTTTAAGCAAAACAATAATTAACCCTCCACAGGGCTGAATGAGCACAGACCTTTGCTCCTTCCCAAAGTGGGAAACCTGTGTTTTGGCACCTCCCAGGCATCTGTCACAGATATAAATGGGTCAGTGTATTCAGAGGAAACAGCTCCAGGGTGTTCCTTGTGAGGTTCCAAAAAAGGTCAAGAACAACAAGATCTACTTGTTCCTATATCTTGACATTGGGATTTGAGGTGTGTTTCAGACAAATGTCAAAGGAATTGCAGGTAAAAGGAGAGCAGAGCATAAAACGCCAGTGGAATTGCTCGCTGCAGAACGAAGAGGAGGTATAAGCTTGGCAGTAAACGAAGATCCTTGCAGTAAACTGAGACGCTCAAAGGCTCAGAAGTATGATCAAACTATTGCAGTGTAATGAGTTACCACGCGTTGGTTGATCTGCAGTAACTGCTCATTTGCATGCTCTTAGCTCATAACAAAGATGATGTGTATATCTTAACCTCTTTCACTAGGTTGAGGCTAGCATGTTTTAGTTTGGAACTGTGACAAGCCAAGCATCTCTTTGGACTGCTACTGCTTGAAGCAGCCTGTGAACCATGCTGATAGTGGCTCTGGTCAGATACGATAAGCAGGACTAGCTATCCATTTTCTCATGTGGCCAGTCACCACCCTATTGCAATGCCTTCGTGGCTGTCCTCACCATCATATCTGACTGCTTCAGTTATAAAATCTTTCAATATAGAGACTGCGTGGTCATACAGATGATATTTTCCAAACTGAATGCTGAATTTAATTGTTTGCCAGGCTATTCCATAACCAATAATGGTGATAAATCCTACATGCATACACTTGCCCTTCTTTCTTCATCCTTCTTAGCCATTTGTTGGCCTGAGACTGAATATCAAAAGAAGTCCAGAAGAATCTCCATCACATAGGTTCTTGCTTTAAAGCCAGCATACGAAAACATGGGAATTGTCATACTAGTTTATGTGCACTTGAGGTCTAATGCAGTACCTGTCAGGCATCAGCTGAAGGTGTGTAGAGAAAAGGTCTAAAGTGATCCTTCCATGGTGTGGAACTGGGAGAAGTTAGCAGTCTCAGAAATTTCTGCATCACTGTTCTTACCAGTCAGTGCATTTTCCTTCCTTGATATTTCCCAATAGCTTTTGAAAGTCATCTAAACTTTTTATCCCCACCAAACCACACGGTAACGAACTCCACAGTTCAGTTATGCACTATGTGGATATAATGCTTCTTCTGAGTTGTTAACCTGCTGTGAGATTCAGACGCTCCCTAATTCCCTTATTGTGAAAACCAGTGAATAATCATCCTTTTGCATCGCTTCCCCACTCACAGCTTTACAGCTACCTGCTGCGGCACTGCCCCACCGCCGCTCTGCCTGGAGGGACAGTACTGGTGACAAGTGACAGATGGCAAGAGCTCTAAGCTGGGTCTGCTCTTGAATCTCTGAGAATACAGAGCTGTGGTTCAAATTTAACAAACCTCCACGATCAGTCCTGCTGGAAGTGCAGTCCTTCTTCTCTCTGCTCTGTGGGAAGGAAAAGCAAAAAAAGCCCGACCTGGCTCTGGCCGCTGGGTCTCCCTGTGGTTCACCCACGGCAACTCCGCCACGATCTGCCACTCTCATTTTTGTATGTAATACCCCTGATGGTGCTGAGCAGAGAAGGACAGACACTTGACCAGACCCTCTCACTGCCTTTCAGAGGCTTACCCCTAAAGTTTGAGCACTGATGTAGTCATCTTCGACTCCAGAGAGACACATTTAAAACCGTATGGAAAGTTTCCTTCTCCCCATTACATTCACCAACTCTTTCAAAAGTCTGTTTCTGCAGGACCCCCATTGACTTCATCTGTTTGAAGAATAAAGGATGTCTCTGAAGCCATGTCACCACACCAGAAGCCCATATCCCAGGGGAGGCTGGAAACTCAGCACAGCCTCCTTCGAGAAGCCTAGGCGCAATTGTGATGATTTCTGCAGAGGACTAGCTGTCCTGAAGGGTGCCATGCTGAGAAGGAGGAGTGAAATCCCCTTGAAATCCACTTTTTTCAGAGCCTGATGGTTCTGCCTCGGCCTGCAGGGATGAATCAGACATCCCAGTGGGCTCCTGGGGGCACGAAGGGAGAAGTGCCTCAGGTAGTCCGTGTGCGAGTCAGTCTGTACCTCTAACCATCTACAAAAGAAATGCTTAGTACTGGTGTCACCTTTACAGCTGTTCTGGTTTTTCTCTTAGACAGGTGTCCTGGGGCTTGCTGCTTTCTCCTCAGCTGGGTGTCTCAGGTTTCACATACTTTCTTCTCTTACATATAAGAATCTAGAATTTAGATAATTCAGCCTGAGAAAACACTCAGGTATCCATAAAAAAAAAACAACACACATTAGCAGTCTTTTATCAGCTCCCCAACAAGCAGAGAAGAGCATTTCCCTTACATGGACAAGAATATTTCCTACATCCCCATAGAAATATCTTTAGCAGGAACAGGACACTTACAGACTTCCTTAGCAGCAGAGCTGAGACAACTCCACGAGCTCTTTAAAAAAAACAAATGCCTTCCTCCAGGACCCATTTCAACAGGAAAAGGAAAGGTTGGGTGGAAGAATAGCCTCAGGTAGAACAACTCAGACTGGAGAACGTACTATCAAGGTCTCACCTCCCGCTGTATTGGGATCTACCAACATTGCCTAACTCTGGCAAGTAGTATATAGTGTTAATCTCCACACCTGGAAACTTTTAACTGATATGAATCAGAAGCTCAACTAATGGCCAGGAAATCCCAATGTTTTTTCTGTAAGCTCACTGGCTTCCTGCAACTCTCTTCAGTCTCCTGCTAAAGGGCATCCTTTCTCCTCTCACTGCCCCATAAAATTTCATGCCACTCAGACAGACAACTTGCTGCCAAAGCACATTACTTAGCAATTTTCTGCGCTAAGCTACCCTGTGCTCGTCTCCCTGGACTCAGGCCATCCTCCAAGGTCTCCCAGCAGCTTTGAGTCATATGCTCCCACCATCTGACCCCCCGGACTCCTCTCCTCCGCTGGAGAAGCAGGTTAAGCCTGAAGCCAAGTGCACCTGAACTCCAGCCCTTTCAAAGGGCTTACATCGCCCAGCAACAGATGGTAGACTGCAACTTCTACCCAGCAGGAAAATGATGCTTTCCTCTCACTAGCTGCAATATCAATAAAAATCTGTACGTATTTTCCAATTCCAGTATGAAAGCTAATTCCATTTTTCAGTTCAGAGCTTCAGTCTTTGTAACACCACCAGAGCAAACGAACCCTAAGTAATACCACTCCATTTCCCTTTCGGTGCTTCAGAAGAATAGCGAGGACCATGCTGGGTGGCTTTGCAGCCAGTTCAAAATTCCTGCTTAGGGAGGCGGCTGTTACTCCTTGTTATTTCCATAGCAGTAATAATGAAATCACTGTTGCAATATGAGTAGTAAGAACTTTTGACTAGTGATACAAAGAACTAAGTTTTCAGGAGGAAATAAGATCTATTCTGAGAATATTCTCTTCAGGGATGTTAATTTGGAATTTCCTACTTCTAGTCATGATCTTTCCTCCATTCTCAGAAAAACAACCATGCTTAGTCTGTACTCTGCAAGTCACAGGCAGGTATCATCCAATCTAGCAGTTAATTATTGCTGTTTGCTATTTTTAGGGCATTTTATTAAAAAATAAATGATGTGCACACTTTTCTAATTGTAATGCAATGGTAGAAACTGTTTTTGTCTCAGACCAGTGTTTTGCAGCATCAGCCTTCAGAGCGCATCCACAATCCTCCCTGTATTACAGCCACTTCCAGAACAGCTTTGTGAGTCCCTGGTACTGTGTTCATTATACATATAAAAATAACTTCTACTCTCGAAAGTGGAAGCCAGAAGCTACTGTAACTTAGCAACATGACAAAGTGCCAACAGTGGCAAAAGAAACCCCTAAGACCCACTTGCTCCCTTGTTGCTCTTATTTATTTGCCAAAAGTTTGTTATTTACTGATAAGCAAAGTAAACTACAACATGTATGCTCCACATTTACCCACCAATTTTATTGTTGACATAGAAGTTCATAAGTAAACAAGAAATTAATAAAGCCCTGTATACACAAGTGAAAGTTGATAAGATCAGTAATATCGTTTGTCAACCGAGTTAATATAACCAACTTGTTAATTGCATGAGATATACTGAGAAGTAAAAGAAAGCCGTTTGCTTTGAAGAAACTTAATTCCCTGCAATCAAATTTGAGCATGACTATAGCAGTCTAAACATTTCCTTTTATGCGGTATCTATCAAAACATATGACCTGTTTTCTTCTGATTATTTGATCTGCAAAAATACAAGATGGCTTGTTCAAAGTTGCATCTAAAGTGCAGAAGAGGAGGAAATCAGTGATAAAAATGAGAAAAACCCAAAGATTTTTGCACACCAAATCTTTTTTTGTACATTAATTAATAATTATGCCTCAAATTTTTTTCAAGTGAGCTATTTCTCCTGCTGACTCTTGCATTTTAGGCTAAAGGAAGCTGCATCTTCATTCTCAGGGGCAGAATTTTTAAAAAATATGAACCCAAAGACAGATGCCTTAAATGAGATTTTATTTCTCCTGATGAGAACTACTATAAGCTTATGTTCGAAATAATTCAAAAATATCTCGCAGACATTAGAGAACAGAACTGGAAGTTCAATTTATGGCTCCTTACTTTTGTTTTCTTTTTTCCTTTTTTTTTTTTTTGTAAAACTTTCCTTTAAAAAATGCCAGTCTTGTAGACATTTCCACCTACCAACCAAGAGTCTATGCAAGGGTGAAAAAGCAATCAAAGCTTTGGTAAGTGATAAATTGTCTTTTACACTGGTAATTAGGTTGGAGACAGCACTGACTTATCTCTCAAAAGACCACAACAAATGACCAGTAAGTGGCAGAGGCTTCTTTAAAAAGGCTTCTGCTTAGGAAGTAGAAGGCGCTTCCGCCTTAGGCTCTCTAACAAATCTAGCCGTGTGTGCACCATAATCGCACACGATGATGGTGACGGCCCTGGCACACGTTTTTCAAAGCCTTTCATGCACAGGCTCACATTTCTCAGCTCTGGGCTGCCCCACTGGGATGGCATCAGCAGAGCAAGAGGTCTGGGAGGCAGAGCTACAGACCCCACCAGCATGTTGGACCCTTGCCTGGCACAGACCTGACGGTTTTGGCTGCCAGCCTGCCCTTCTCGCTCTGAATATCCCAAAGCAGGGACAGATTAATTAGAGCAGCCCAGAGGCTACCTAGATCAGCGCGCAACCTCGAGAGCAGACACTGTCCCTTTCCCATTTGGGTCTTGGGCTTGGCAATATTAAAGAATCTGTCTTAGGTCTGGAAATCAAATCAATCTTGCATGCACTTGGAGATTATGCCTTTCAGAAACGTTTTGCTTCACTGACTAATGCATAATAACTCTACATAAGTTTATTTTGGTATCACAGGATCTCAGTCAAGTTCTGTGGCATATTCAGCCTCCTATTAAAGCAAAACATAATGGGCGGTGCTGGGTCTGTCTGCCATCTGTCATAGCACAGGACCAGACACCTTTTAAGGCCAGCTCCCACACAACGAACCCTGCAAGGTACAATGGGTTGCTTTATGTCCAACCTTTATCTGAGCTGTGCTGACAATGGTCTCGACACAGGCATTTAGAAAAATCTCACGGTTATCTTTTAGTCATTCATCCTGTTTTAGTACGAGCAAGACCGCCTGCTTCTGAAAGGCAGAAGCAAGAGGAAGCAGCAGCATCCGTGGCTCAGTCTTCTCGCTGGGGACCAGGAGGCCCTCTGGTGCCTCCGATCAGTTTGTGTCCCTGCCGTTTCATCTCAGCCAAGTCACACAGGTTTCCTTGTTCCTGACCTCACCAGAAAACTAGAAAATGGTGTGGAAATGAGCTGTAGCCCTATGAGGAGTTCTGCACATGCAGCACCTTCCTTGCCCTCCTGATGTTCTCCAGAAACAACAAACCTTGTTGATATCTAAACACAGCAACCTCCATACCCTTTTCAGAGAAAGAGAGTGCTACAGCAGCTTGAAAAGTAATTCACAGCAAAACATCTCTCCTTAGACTTTTCCATGCATGACCTTATCTTCTTACAGTCTCTAAATTACTCCTCCTAAGAAGCAAATGCTAACCTTCACTTACAGCTCAAATGCCCAGACTGATGGAGGCTGCAAAAATTTCCTGTCTCTACGAGTCATTTCTAACCTTCTGGCTCAAAGCGTACCTCTTGTATAGCATAGAAGTGCTCATATATATGCTGTGTAGCCACGGGCTAGTCATTTAACCTCTCAAAAAAGGTTAAAAACCTCGTTCAAAAAAAAAAACAAACAACACAACTCAAGAAGTTAAATGAGTAGCTTGTGGCTACACAGCAAAGGTGAGCACAAGAGGTGCATCTTCTACCAGAAGCTTGCTCACACCGAAAAATTATTTTTTAATAATGAAAACATAAATATGCTTCATGGATCCACTGGTTCATGACCAGGAAACACAATCAACCCACCTCTACAAGCAATCTGTAGTTAAAATAACTCATCTTTTTCCTACGCATGCAAAAATACATGTTCTGCTACACAGACTAAGCTGCAGTTGTCTTTTTCTAGTTTTGCTTTTTCTTTTCCTCCTCCTGTATAGGACACCTTAACAACATGCAGCAAAAAGGACCTTAAACCTCCAGCAGAGAAGGCACCTTTATCTTGCTTTAATTTGTACTGCTTGTATCAGAACGGCATTTCTAAGATTTAGACAAGGAGATATAAATGTAATCTCTATGGAGTTAAACTAAGCTACCTGTGGGCCTGATGTTCTCATGGTTTGCCTGAGGAAAACAAATCTTTCATCCTTATCTATGTATTACTTTGCTAATTAAAATGCACAGACTACTTTAAACTCTATTTACCCAAGGGGCCTTCAGCAGTGCTCTTTCACTATTTGAAAAAAAATGTAATAAAAAAAAAAAAACAAACACAACAGCAGTGGAAGGCTTTAGAGATGCCACATACAGAAGCCACTCATTAATATTCCTGAAAAGTAATATCATCAAAGCAGGATATTAACCCTACAGGTCTATCTATACAAAACAATTGCCAATCTAAACACATGGCAACAAGTGAAATCAGAAGCAGACACAGAGAATGTGCTTAGATCTTGTCGGCTGTTGAGGAGAGCAAAGTGATTCTATGGCACAATTTGCATTTTTCCCTGGGTATTCCCAATAGTACGCAGAAAACCCTGCAGCAGCGAGACAAAATTATCCAAAGCAAACCGGGAAGGTTTGCAGTGCTGCTAGGGATGATTCTGTTATACTCTAAATTCAATTAGAAAGGTAGGCAGCTAAAATAGCAGCACCTTGCTGATGAGGCAAATCTTTCCCAGGCTGAAGGAGACAACAGTATTTCTGAGACTTGTTCATGCAAGAGATTTTACAAAGCCTGACAACAACAAACCAAAGTACAACAAGCTCTCCTAATATCCTTTGTTTCTGCAGGCTTCAGATCACCCCAGAAACATTAATTATGGGTGTGGACTCACAATTACAAACAAATGAGTAAACAGATTTTTCTGATTTTCTGCTTATCAGCCAGCTTACCTTCATGGCGTTTTAAGAAAATGCATTTTACTCTGTGTTTGCAACAGATTAGGACCACTCATGTAGTCATTTAATTCAGACAGCTAACAAGTAGGAAATCACGAAGCACAGGAACTCACGCTTGCAGCATCGGCAGCTCTGCAATATGGCGAGTGGCATGAAAAAGTCAGCTCTTGCCAAAGGTTGCCCTTCATTATTCCTATTTTTGCCCTTATACCCACACTACTGCTGGGCAAACTAAGACGACAGCAGTAGTGTGAATCCAGGCTGCACAGCACATCAGCAGAGGTAGAGACCAGAAAGCTGCATCCCTGCTATTTTCTCCTGGGCTTTTCCGTATAAACAGAAGCACTCCCACTTCTTTCAGCAGACAGCATTTTTAGAAGACTTCTTTTGCAGTCGACCAGTTAGGAACTCTTACATGTTAAGCAGCCTTCAGAGATGGATAAGCTCAAAAATAAGATGATGGCCAGTTCTGAAGGGTCTGTACTTAAGTCAGAAGAACAGAGTATAATTATTTCTGAAATAATTTCTGAAGATGAAATTCCTCTGAGATACATACTCACTACTTGTGTGGCTCTAAAATGAGTGTTATCATCTTATTACATTGTAATGCCCTTGTGCCTAGCACTCACGTACCCCTTTCTCTCGGACACTGAACAAACCCATCTCAGAAAGCCAAGCCCTGCCTCCAGACCATCTGCTCAGGGGTGCTACACAAACTGAGGGAATTCATCTGTATTTTAATACCCTACCTCTGTCTTGTGCCATGCTCTTCTTCTGAAAGGAGAGCAACCTTGGACAACCTTGAGATCCTGCAAGCTGAGAGTAAACCAGCCAGCAATGGGAAACTTCTGCCTGGACAGGGGAGATTTTAATCAAAATCATTTTATGTGCAAGTAACAGAAGAGCACATATCTGATAGGGCTTGACTTCTAAAAAATTGAATCCATTTTTGCAGCCAGAATTAACTGACAGCATATATGCAACCACCTCAGCTATTTACTGACTGGTGCATACTAATCAAGGGTGTTCAATGTCTAAATGCTAATGTCTTCATAGACTATGCAAGCACAAATTTGCACCTACAAGAAGTGGAAGCCACTTCCTTTAAACTTTAACAAATGTGGCTGAGAGAAAGGAAAGAGAGAAAGGCAACATGAATATTTCAGGGTGTACATCTTGAAAGCTTTGGTGCAGCTGCACAGCTCCAATTAAATTCAATAGGCGCCTCACATCTAAAACCCTGAGCAATGCTTTGAGAAGTCTAAGGGTTTGATGTCAGAGTATGACTTTCAGAGTCAATTGCTTTTGTTCAGCAGAACCCTTCATAGAAGAATGAAGCACAGTCTCTCCTCTTACAGAAAGAGAAGGCTGAAGGGAGCAGGAAGGGGCGGAAGGAAGTTCAGGGTAGATATTAGAACCATAGAATGGTAAGGGTTGGAAGGGACCTTAAAGATCATCTGGTTCCAACCCCCGGCCATGAGCAGGGACATCTTCCACCAGACCAGGCTGCTCAGAGCTCTATCCAACCTGGCCTTGAACACTGCCAGGGAGGGGGCAGCCACAGCTTCTCTGGGCAACCTGGGAGTTGTGTTTCACCACTCTCATGGTGAAGAATTTCTTCCTCACATCTAATCTAAATCTGCCCTCTTTTAGTTTAGAGCCATTCCTCCTTGTCCTATCACTACAGACCCTTGTGAAAAGTCCCTCTCCAGGGACTATCCTTATTGGCATAAGGATTTGTCCAGCACAGCGTCTAAGGGGCCACGTTACATTATTTGTAAAGGAAATCATTCAAAGAGGTCACGATTTAGCTTTTCCATTACCCAGAATCAGAGATGGTTCAGAAACAATTTCCATTTTCTTTGAACCAGCAAAGCCCAAACAGATGAAGGAAGCTCCTGGATAAAAGGATCATCCACTGCTCCAGTGATAATTCTCTTACCTCCAGAAGGATTAATCTGATTGTTTGAATAAATAATTTTGTTCATCTTTTGGAAGCACTCAGAGACCCCAGATGTGTTTGGACATGCATGTATTAGTGCTTCCCTGTGGCTCAACGGTGTACTTTTGAAGATGCTCTCCTGGTTGTATCCACTTGCTGGGCTTTAGTTCCCATCACAGCCTGTGCTTGGAGAACCTGATTTTAATTCAGGATAAAATTAGACCGGAAGATGCACTCCAGGACCTCACCTACCACCTTGCAGCAACTGATGGGCAACAGACCAGTCAGACTACAGCTACCTCAAGTAAATCCTCCGAAAAGTGTGTAGCATGAGGGCTGGATCTTCAGCACCATTTGGCTCTACAGAGGGGTTCCTGTCGAGGTGTACTGCTTGTTAATGTGGGCATAGCCTTCGTGGCTTCCTAGGCATGATGACACACATGTCCGTAGTCAGAAAGCATTTACATTAAAAACATTGCAGATGCTAGAAAACAATCTTACTTTTATACGAGACAAGTTGGAGCCTACTGATGATTGTGTTGATTTCAAAAAGTCTAATTATAAAAGACGACTCAAACTAAACTGTTTCTAGTAGGAATCATATCAATTGGCATATTCCTCTCACCCTCAGAAGTGGTGACAACTTTTTGTCTCAATATTATTGCTCAGAAAATGTTTTCTCTTCCTCTCATTTTTAGTAATTTATGTTACTTCATGACATGTCTGTAGCATCGTATCTACATATCATTATTTCAAGTTGTCATGTCACATTCCACAAGACTACTGCTGCCATGTCAAATCATCACAGAGCAGAGCAGTCGCTTTTCTTTATCATTAAGGGCAGCTGCTACTCTGTACAAATTGAAACATCAATACACTGCAGAAGGGTTCCAGGCTACTGAAAACAGTTGCTCCTGAAATTAGTACACCAAATGCTTATCTTTTTTTCTTGTTCAAAGTGTTAACTTGTATCACTTAAACACAAGCAGGAGGCATTTTGTTCAAAGAAACAAAGTGAAAGAGTTTCAAGTATCCAGAGTCTGCTTTACGATTGTCTAAACAGACAAAAAGGATGTGAGAGAAGGTCATATTATTAGATACCTTTTATATCTAAAAGTACATGCAGAGATCACAGAACTATTAAACGTTGTCGTAAAGGAAGCCTTTGACATATCTGGAAATTTAAACTTGCATCATTTGCATCCCACTCCAGTGCTTTAACCACAAGCCATTCACCCTGGAACAGCAATGAGCTAGATAAAGAAAAAAGAGGAAAAGAGACACGTCAGTAAGATTCTTACACTGCAATAATTGTTTGTATTTCAATTTTTTCCCTGCCATGTGCTCAAGTGGAGTTCAACAAAACAGAATTCAGAAAATAAATCTCTTTCTACATATCGTCAAAAGGGTCATAAATTTCAATTCCCTTAGAAGCCTTAGTCTTTGGACCTTAATTCAGATGGAAATACAGATGAGATTGATGTTTGGGAAAAGAGATGCTCATGTACATGCAGGCAGTTTCAAGATTCTCTTGGAGGTTAAAAGTGGCCAGATGAAAAGTCTTGCCCTCCTCGATATGATTGCTTGTGTTGTCTGTCAGAGCCTAGCAGAATTTGCAGACACCAAACATTGTAGATCGTTCCCCTTTCACCTTTTGAGTGAATAAAGATGTCAGAAGAGATGAAGTACATTGTACTATGCTGTAGAGGTAACAGCCCTTGATGCACAATGGCAGAGTCACTGTGCAAAACAAGCAGTGCAGGGACTGTGTGCTGCCTCACGTACTGTGTACAACTCCCATTCAACAGGGACATGCTTCAGTGTACACACAACTTCTCTTGAACTATTACAGGCTTCGGTGTGACTAAAGGACAACGGAAGGGCTATAACACCCTCTCTAACACACATCCCCTTCAAAAGCTGAGCACTAGCAACATCTGTGACTGGAAGACAAGAGGTACCAAAAGCTGCAAACAGAAAAAAAAAAAAATAACAAAAGCTTGAAGCTGCTTCTGTTTACAGGAGCAAACAGGCTAGGAATGTACAACTTAAGGTTACCTTTGCTTTCCTGCTTTTCCATGCCAAACATATGCAAAGAATGAAGGATGGGGAAAATGCAGGATGGGGAAAATCAAGTTTATGGCCACAGTCTCCTACCAACAGCTTCTCAAATAGATTCAAATTTAGTTTTACATTAAGCACACTGCAGTACTTTGATCACAAGTTCACAAGGGCATGGAGGTAGTTTGCATAGAAAATAAACAAGTAAAAAATAGCAGCAGGAATCTACAAAACAACAACAAAAAAGGCAGAATGCTCAGACAGTGGAAAAGTAGCTTTCACAAACAGCTTGACCTCTCCCTTTTGCTTTTCTCATTTCAAGTTCAGAATGCGGGCCAAACACCACCAGAGCAACAGACACTAAAACTTAACAAGACATTTCTCTTGAACACTTGCAGGAAAAAAAGGGACCCGCACCTTTCTTCTCCAAAAGGATTCAAACCCAGCACTCCAAAGGAGCGGGTCACCCAGAGCAGGCACTGCCCTCCCTCAAGGGACTCTGGGTACCAGCTCTCCTTTGCCCAGAGGCTGAGACTTTCCAGTGGTACCCAGCATGGGTGCTACCATTCTCAGATGGAGACATATGCCAAGCTGTCTGAGCCCTAAAACTACTGGAAGATGTTTTAGGAACCTCAGCAGCATTACCAGGAGATTCCCCTGCTAGCAAAAATATTCAAGAGCTACACAGGCTGCGTAGCAAGAGAGATGACCCCCTTCAGCCTTTTTTTTCAATTGAATTAGAAAAACACTGATTAAAAGTCAACCTTACACATCAGCTAAAGGTAACCTGCTTTTGCACTTTCTTTCTCAGCAGACAGCAATTCTACCTTTGAAGATAACCATTCATGCATAAAATTACTAATAGAGACCATCTATCTGACGAATGTCTGTTCCTTAATAATTTATATCACTTGATCTATTTTCAAAGGTTAGCCTTACATTAAAATTACAGTTCTGAATAGGTCAGCCTGTTACTTAAAGATAAATTACTCCACCTCTTCACGTTATAGTATTGTGTTTTGATAATGACAGGATTTTTATTCCCATGCTTTCCTCTCCCTTCTCAGGAGCAGCATAGCAAAGTATTGGCACAAGCTACATTGACCGTGCCTCCCTGTAGTCCCATTTTGATTCTTTTTGACTCAGCTGGTGTAAACACCTCTGATTTACAATCTTTTACCTACTTTTAGCAGAGACTTAGGTTAAGACTGAGCACTCCAGGATGAAAAGATGAATCAATGATGCATGATAGGACTATGCTAAACTCTAAGCTTTGTCATGCTGTGTGAACTAAAATGTTGCATAACCAATACCATTAAATTAATTGTAATTAAAGGATAGCTTCTGCTCTCCTCTAGATAGATAAAGCAATAAAATGACAATGTTTAAATTGGAAGTGCCAATGTAATATTCATGCATTTAACAACTACCCAGGAGATATGCATTGTAAATATACTTATAACAGTGAAGTTCCTACTGTTTGATGAATAGAAGCATTTTGTGGTGGTAATTTCATACCACTGAGGTAGTCTAGAAAGTTACTGGACCACAGACGACGCCTTTTTTTTTAAACACCTGTAATTGGTATTTTCTTATGATTGTGCAAAATTGTCAGGTTATAACTGTTTGTCACGTATCTTAATACAAATGCGTCTCTGAACAATTGAGAGTGAAAAACTCTTCTCAGGCTACACAGACATCTGTGCACCGTATTAGTGAACCAGTCTATTAGCTCTGCAGTAGCAGGATGAAAGAAAAACGTGATGTTTGGAGTCCATGGACCTTCTGTATTAGCTACATGAGTATGGGTCTCCAGAAGCAGCATCCAGCAATGGAGAGCGAGCCAGGAGAGCAATGAACATCCCTCCCAGCACAGAGCTGCTCTCAAGTATGATATTGTCTGAGAAAATGACAAAGTCCTGCCCCGCATAGAGACCATCCAGACAGGGAAATTGAGACAGAAAGCAAAGTCATTTTTGGGAACCATCAGGTTCAGTCCTGAGGGACTTCCCTAAGTTGTGCTCCTGATGCAACAGCTCAAATGGAATAACTAGTCTTTGCTTTACAGATAAAAATGAAATAAGAATCTGCATGAGCCCTTGGAAACAGAGTCAGAGGTCCACTGTGTCTGTCATGAAGCCAATGCAGTTAACGAAATTCTCTATTGTTTCTGGCCTGCGTACCATGTTCTTCCCAGAGTTAATCAGGACAAGTTTAGAAATAATACATGTACTTCAAATACATTTTCCTGAGGCCCCTACTGAAGTAAACACATGCATGCAAAGAATATATGTATATGAAGAATAAGAACTCAGCAACTACAACACAGCTGACCCACAAACAAGTATCCCTACCATCAGGCTCCAGGCGCGACTGGCAGCATTTATCCAAAAACAAATTGTTCACAACAATCGGTGATAAATTAATCAGTTACACATAAAGAGACCAAGCAACTCCAGCTACAAAGGTTCAAAACCTCTTCTGTAGATGGTAGTCGGTAGAAGAGAGCACAGTCCGTGCATATGGACGTTTATCAGTGTCTCGGGACACAGGACCTTTTGTCAGCATAGCCTATTTAACGTGCACTATGCAGCCTGGGACTTCAAGAAAATTTTGACACCGCTGCACGTAATAACAAGACAACACCTCTGATACTCAATCTGCCCTTTACCTATGCAGGGTTTAAGAGAAAGTGCTGACATTCTCTGGTTGCAGCATTTGGCTCCTGCACAACTGTGTATGTGGCAAGAGCTCTGCATCTCCTGCCCCTGAAGCTCTTGGTCCCAGCACTGCATTACTCCGCGTGCACCCATTATCCTTGGAACACAGCGCTTCGCGCTTCACAGACAGCAAACACGGTTAAGGTAGAACTGCAGATTTGTTATTTTGGACCCTGGGCAACATATGATTCACAAAGAATCAAAGCAGGCTTCAGATAGCCCTAGGGAGACTACCAAAGGTAGACCAAAAGAAATAACGGAGGAAAAGCATATTCCATTTTTTTTTATTAGGTAAGTAGATATGAAAGGTTGGAAAAATAGGTATATCCCATTGCTAGTCAGCACATCAGCTCTTCCATGTGTTCATAAAGACAAAAAAGGAGGAGCCTAAAGCCTCCTTTTACTGTAGGGGTCTACCCCAACGTGGGGCGTTCAGAAGAGGCAAGCATGGTGTAGGACACTGTAGCCCAAGGGGCAGGACTGCACTAGTACAGGAAGTACTTCACTTCATTGGCAAATCTGAAGTGTCATATTCAGTACATCCATTATTGTTTCTGTGTCGATGGCTATGATATCTACTTCCTTCAGGGTTTGTAAAGCACGGAAAACCCCACATTTTATCACGTCTTCACCACAAGCCAGGCTGAGACAAAGGAGGAAAATTTTCTAAATTAACCGATATGGATTAGCCCAGATCACCTTCCCCAGCAGTAAACTAATTCAACCTTCTTCAGTACAGCCCTTTCAGCAAACTGTCACGAACACCTCCACCTTCTCCTCTTCTCATGGAAGAACAGAGCAGCTACAGTTAAAAACAGAATCAAACCACAACACACAAATCAAAAACCAAACCAACCACACAAACCAACATACCATAAAAGAATCTCCAGCACACGCTCTAGCTTGTCCCTGCTAATCTATTCTCCTAAGAGCAGGACGAGACAATGCCTGACACCTGCAACCCTCCCAGTCCAGGTGGAGCCGCACTTCTCAGCCAGCAATCCCATATTTCCTGGATCTGGAGCCTATTCTGATGCTCCCAGCTTGGGGCCTCGTTGGCCTTTCCTTTGTCATGGCTCTTGCTGTGCGATTATCTGCACTTGCTCACTTGTTCTGTGATCATCCGGAGGCCACACAGTAGGATCATTGTTGCTTTAACATGCACCAAATCCAATCAGTTCTAGTGCTGTAGCTGGCAGGGCAGGCTCTCATTTCTTCGTTACCTTCTCAAATGCCAAGGCACAGAAATGGCAGTGCTGTCTGAACGCACCCAGAGCCAATTACATTAGCTTTCTGCCAACCTGGGGCCTTGTCTGCTCCCAGGAATTAATTCTCGTTTTGCTGCAATGCACAACTAAAGTTTTAAGTTTCTTGGCCAATTTATTACAATTAGCCTTTCTACAGTGCATTTGGTCTTCTTTTTAATTATCCCTCAGAGTCTGCGGCTCTCAGAACTGCTCTGTGCACTCCTCTGTTTCTCCACTTCCCTTGCTTTGATGCAGCAGCAAACACCAACTTTTCCACCCCCATCCCCTCCTGTACACATAAATTGAGTAAACTGAAGCAATCACCACAGTGCTGAGTGCTTGGATACTCTGGCAAGGAGGACGGGAGATAAACTGGTGGGCTGACAAATGTCAGCGAAGTTAGCTTCTTCACTTTGGGAAGTTTATTTGCAATAGCTTTCATTTGATCAAAACACCTTTACTTGGTTTGTCTGTCCATTTTCTGTTTGTCATCTCAAGTAACTGAGCAGCTCAGTGCTATTCTGTTCTGCAGAGCAATTAGGAAAACATCCATACAAAGTATTTTCCCACACAGCTTGCCAGGTCGCTGCCCGAGTGCCGCCACATGGGTAATCCTCTCCAAGATGTGGGTGTCCATCCGGAGGATGGCCAGAAGTCACCATCAGAGGAAGAAATTCACTGAACTCTTCCATTCAGATCTACCAGCATCTAGATCTACTTTCTATGAAAAGTGGTGGGAACAGCATCAGGGCATCAGTCCCGCAGGGAGACATGTAGAAAGGATGAGTTCCTAGAGTTTAAAGAAGGCAGGGAAAAGATTTCAGGAGGCACCTCTTGAGGCTGAGAGCTGTTGTAGGCTGCCCCAGGGCTTCAAGTTAAGGATTTGTAAGGACCAATCTCTCATTAGTTCACCAGTTAACAATTCCTTTTTCTTTCTCTACAGAAGACAAAAATCTGGATGACTTTTAAGGTGAACCTCAGCAGGACCTCTCTGGCAGACAGCAATGCCAGCTGCCCTGAAGAGAAGTTTGTGACATCTACTCGCCCTGAACTATCACTAGAAGACAATGGGCTGAACCATCCAAAACCTTGATGCTGACCCAGTTTTACCAAGAACAGATTTCATTGCCTCTGGTACGGAAGTATTATTGCCTACATTACTTAAGTCAAGATATATAGAGTAACAAAAATGCTCTGAGGGACTGCCAAGCATTAAATTTAATTAAGGATAAATTACAGATGTGCATGGTATTTTGGCTGTACCTATTTATCTTCTTGACCCTTTTTCTCAACCTTAAGAACAAACCTCTTAGTCACCAGCCACCCCAAAAAGTTATGCTGCAAGCTCATCAATCATAAGAATAATTTCCTCTGTGGCACTTGAAGTTGCAGATCCAACTCTATTAAGTCTGTAGTTACCACGAGCAGTTTCACAGAGAAATATATGGCCCTGACAGGCAGGTGATCCTCAAAGCCCTCAAACAAGCATAAGTGTGCATCATGCCACGTTGCTTTTATTTCCTGGTATGCTTCATTTCATGCCTGCACGTCACATACAAGATGCTGGGGAAAGGATCATGTTCACATTCAGGATCTGTTTGTTTCTCCAAGGATGTTTGGATGCAACTGTCTCAGCCATTTCACCTTCAACTGGCCCCCTTTCCACAGATGACCAGTCATCCAAAATACTGGAGAGATTTTAAGCCTCCTTGATCTAAGGGAGGCGGATGAAAAAAGACATGATGCAGGCAAATGTCACATTTGTGTCACTGACTGAAACATTGCTGCCAGTATACATTATTCAGTATCTAACAGATCTACTGATATAACCCCCAGCTGAACTCTCCTCAAAAGATCAGCCATCCACGGATTTCTCACAGGAGGTGGAGAGATTTACTGCTGCAACCCTGGGGCAGGAGAAAGGAATACCTACCCCTTCGTGCACACACAGCCCATGGAAAGGCATTACATTACAAGTAATGTGATGCATCCACTTTTTGCTTCATGGAGAATTCTCCATAGTGATTCTCAATAGTGCCCTATCTGTAGAGATAAGGGAACCCTGACTCCAGGCACTGAAACAAACTAAGCTGGTGTCCTACTCTGCTCAACAGTCTTTGCTCCATGCCAGTGGAAAACACTAGACCACATGACTTTTTTTCCCACAAATGTGTTATTACTGATAAAATACTTGATACTAACAAGGAGAAAGCAGAAGCAATGCTACCAGCTCACATCTTCAATCCTGGTTTTACTTCATGTCATGACATGGAGCTGGAGAGAGCACCAGGGCAGTAGCTGTTTCCCGAGCAGCCCTTCTCGGTGTTCTGAATCTGCAAGCACGGATACAGTGGGACACAACAGAAGACGATCCCATCACATGCACAGCCTCACCTCCCATCCAACCCAGAGAAAAGATACTGGCAGGTTGTGGTCAGATTTTGCCCTCCTATTCCTCTTAACTGGCTTTGTGCTAGAATTCATTTTGGGGGTAATAGGAAGGAAAATTGAGTTAGACCTTTTTAAAAGGTTTGCTACTGAATTTATTCATGAAAGACTTCAAGGCCTGAGTTTTCCATCAAACACCAGCACAGGCTTCGTTAACTGATACTCACCTATGACTCTGACTAGAAAAGACAAGATGCTACTTTCCTATTGCTTCAGTGCCTTTTTCCACATCTTAGCCATGTCCTGCCCCTAGAGAGTATCAGACCATCTCCCCCATTAATTAGATCGGCAACAGTGAAGATCCTAGCAGAGTTTACACTCATCCTAAACTTCTCACGCTTTGACCTATCTGCTTTGCAACTGCAAGACACAACACGCTAAAAGGCAAAGTTCTCTATTCCACCACGGCTTTCAAGCATGTCTAGAGATACAGAAATATCCACTGCTGTTTGCTCATTTTGAAAGTTAAATTAAAAGCCATGCTTCAACAAATCTGTACTAGGCATAAGAAAATTCTTTCAATATCTTCCAAAACAAGGACTGGTAATTCTGGTGCAGGCAGGCCATGCGATCTGTAACAGAGGCCTGTGGGGGCTGTGAACTCAACTGCTCTGTCATGGTGAGGCCAAAAGGCAACAATCAGGTCACAAAGGCACAGAAAGCCATACGATGGGCATGCGGCTTCCAAGACCAGAGCCCACATCCCTCTTACTTAAACATAAACATCTCTCCTAGTGTCACAGCTGCAGCTCCAACGACACAAAAAGCTGTATCACCAGATCCTCTGCACAAATACAGCTTGGTCTGCTCTGGCCACAAAGTGCAGGGGGAGGTAATTTTATTTCTTGCTGTTTGTGTGTTGTATCTGTCCCATTACAAAGTAAGGCACTGCCCAGAAATGCTTCTGTTCCCAGGTAAGCAGCCCAGCTCAGACCCTAAGACCACCAGAGAAAGCAGAGAGACCACTATTCAAGCAGTACGTCTGTAGAACAAAAAGCAAAGAAAACCTAATCAAACTTCGGTGGCTGAGGGATTAACACTGAGAGTTTCTGCAGAAGGCGAGTCTCCTAAGGAGGGATTTGTCTCACCCGGAGTCCCCTGTGCCTTACTGGAAATAAAAGTGTCAGCAAAAGAGTGCTCAGCACTGCCCAGCTCAGCACAGTACTCATCCATTACTTATGCTTCATACAAGCATACGCTCATTTTAAAGCCCATAAAGCTGCTCTTGGGAGTTGGGTCGTGGAAGATATGATCTCTGATATCAGAATAACAAGAGGATGTGGGAATCGGAGAGAAATCATCTCCCTTGTCTTGTTTAAGGGTGCAGGAAAAGAGATGCTCTCCTCCCAACACCCCCCCAGCAAAACCCTCAGAGTACTAGTGCCACTGGTGTGCTCAGTCCACATACCCCGCCTGTGCAGGAGCGGCGAGCAGCGCAGGGAGTAGCTGCAGCAGACAGGAGCACTTAGAGCAGAGTACCACACGAGCTCCCCACCATCTAATGCTGCCTTCTGAGATCTGGGGATTTTGCATCCTGGCACCCAGATGAGATTCAGAGCAGACACAGGGTGCCCCGGCAGCGGTGAGGTACCAGGGAAGCCAGAGACAGAAAATAAAGTAGAAACTTATCTTCCCCTTGCAGCAGCCTGAAGGTTACAGGGGTAGCAGGAGGTTATGTCTGCAGCTCTGATCAGCAGAGCTGTCTGCTGATCAAAACACAGAGCCAGACACAGCCCTTCTAAGCTGCCTTTCCCACTGCCCTACACACCCACTGTGTGATCAGAACAGATCGTATGACACATGCAGATAACTAATGATGGCAGTAATTAAGAAGGTGGCTGAGTTTCACTTGTGAAGTCCTTGCTGCTGCCCTCTGGACCTCAGGTTCTCCTGTAGCCAGGTAACTCCTTACAATCCCTGCCGCAGTGATTTATTTCTCTATCAGTGAATGCATCAGATGCCTCATTTCTTGCTGCCTAGGGATTGCAGCCCTACGTCCTAATCAAGAACTTGCAGGGAAGATAAGGTGCTCAGATTTAGTGTCCAAAACTCTTGTGTTGTTGGGAAAAAGGCTTGGTGCATGAGGTAGAATCGTCAGGGCAGGCTGAAGTGAGATGAACATTCTCACACATTTTGGTTGAGATGGATAGAATATTCTGAATAATTATGGGTTTGGTCAATCCAAACCATCATCTTTAAGTAAGGTTCTGGGGTTTTTTTTTGATTTGGGAATTGTTAAACACTTTTTGTTTAATCTTATAAATTAAAATATGATACTTCAAGAAGTATCCAAAACTTACAGTAAGCTTGCTAGAAATAAAGCAAATTTCAAAAAACTTGTGAAACCAATGGTAAAGTCACCGAGTAGTCCAGATGATCGCAAAGTTCAGAGGAGAAGAGCAAGTAGCTGGGAATGGCAGGAGGTCAGTGGAGGGTAAGTGGGATAGTGCTTGCTGCAAAAGAGCCCCTAGGATGGATTCTGCTGGACTGTACCCACATTATTCCAAGGGACTCATCTGTGACCAATGGCAGAACCAAACCTGGAATGGGGCACCAAGCAATGAGCTCATGACTCGAAGTCATCCAAGACTAAGAAAAGGCTGGGTGGGACACAAGATCTTACAGCACGTAGGATGCAGCCATAACGACGTGATGTGAAAGACGCAAGAAGACAAATCTGAAAGCTTCAGCAATCTGTCCTCCATCAGGCAAAAAGCACATATTAGCATCTACGTCTGCTCAGGCTTTACCTGATGAATAATTGATACATTTCCATGTGTTCTAATTCAAAAGTGACTCTGAAGTTCCAATCTCCAATATTTCCTCATATTCTTGAAGATCAGAAGTTGATAATAGTGACTTCTAGTCAACAAAGAGTCCAGATTAGCAGAAACTTGGAAAAAAAAATATGAGCAAGAAAGAGCAAAAAGGAAAAACAAAAGGCAACTCTAATAACCATTGCAGGAAGTAGACAGACATTTCCTTCACACTGAGCTGTCAGTAAGTAAAAACATATTGTGGCAGGCTGCAGTTTACCTACGCTTGCGTGCAGGCATCAGAGGCTCAGTGGGACTAATTATGAAAATATGATTATAATGGATTAGTAATTCTGTCAATCACAGACACACATCTGGTAACAAAAAAGCAATGGGTAAAAATGCCACAGGACAGGAGAATTTAATGCTGTGGGTTAGTACCAAATGCATGTCTCACAGGAGAAAAAAGATTTGAGTTATAGTGCAGGAGAATTGCTGGGATTGTATATTAATAAGAAAACACACATCAGACCCGTGGCTCAGAAAAACGTCAAAAATCAACTATCAAGTCATTTTTACCCCTTCTCTCTAAAGATGGCTTTGACTTATTTGGAAAGGGTACTATTTCAAGCTACAAAAGTTTGCAGGCAGAACTGGCAAAAATCAGCATTAGATGGGCCTGCTCAAAATCAAAGGAATATGTGACGTCAACCACCAAGGACATTTCATGTATCTTCGAAATCACATTCTAGAATCAAAGAATAAGAAAACCTGGGGAAAACACTGCAATTTTGGATAAAGAACATGATTTTAAAATTGAAGAAGAAGAAAGTGCCTTTGAATCTGTTTCCTCGCCAGGGATCTTTCTCCTTCCTCCCTCACCCATGTCTGGTTTTCTATTTAGGACACTGCAGAAGAGCTGGACTATGGTCAGGATGTCTCGGGGAAGTCAGCTGAGGAGCTGTCCCCTGTCTCCTTTTCCATATAAAAGCACCATAAATTAATTTATTCTGTAAAACAATGGGAAGCTTGTAAATAACTGCAAGCATTTTGAACTTAATTCTCTGCTTTACAGCTATGCCAATATACGCCCAAGTAACTTGGCTGATTCCTGGCACATTAATATGTTTTATTACAATTTTTGTTCCTTGTTTGCTCAGGGGGGTTGAGGCAGCTCCCGCATTTATAGGCCAGTCTGGAAGACACACGCTCCTCCAGAGGAAGCAGCAATCTCCTGGCTCAGCCTCCGCAGGATGAGGGGAGCCAAAGGCAGCTGGGATCAGATCCATCTGCAGCTCCCTGGGAGGCTTGGGAGCACTGTCATCTGGAAAATTAGGATGCTGCAGCTTCCCTGGCTTTCTCCTTCACAGCAGGGAGTGTGGGGATGGAGGGGGCTGGGGAACGAAGGAGGGCTAGCTTGTCAGTCTACAGCGCTAGATAACTGCCAAAGCATTATTGCTAGTGTGACGATAAAAATATCATCTCTTTCTTACAGCTAATATAAAACCAGCCAATTAAAGTCCTTCTCCTAATCCCAGATGGTTGCCTCAGGTACTGGCACCAAAGCTGAAGAACAAAGAATTTGTACAGAAAAATGGACTGGAAACGTTGACCATAAAGCAGCGCTGTGACAAGACACTGAAGACAGATCAAAGGAAGACAAAAACATCTGTGTATTCTTGGCCTTTCCTTCGACCTGTCATTGTTTCCTCCTCTTTTCAGGTGCTTCAGGTTAAGTCTTGGAGGCACTGGATCACTAACTGATGGGACAGAAAAACCAAACACAAATACGAGACTGAAACACAGAGAGTAACTCAATAGTTATGCATTCAGAGGAAAGGAAAAAGAGGAAATACCCAAGCCCTCTATTCTGCTGCCACCTTTGTTTTCCTCAAGTACAAGTGCTTCTTGTCCATTGGAATTGCTCTGAAATTACTCCAGCCAACGGACTGAAAGCAACTTCTGTACAACAACAAGCTGATAAAGTGATGCAGAGGGTTCCCTGCAACAACCTCACTGAAAACCCATATGAAAACAAAGACCCCAGAGAAACAAAGGCACAGTGAGATGAACCCTGAGTGCATGGTCTTCTTGATGTGAATATCTTCTTTCACCACTTTGTGCTGCAAAAATCCCATTGCTTCAGCAGCAACAGACTAAGAATCAGCTCAACGGTTTCCTTGCAAGTTCCTTCCCAACTGGCACAAATAAATGGATTTTCAAAAGCAAGAATACATAGAACTCTACCTTCTACAGTTTTGAGCAGATTTTAGGACCATCAGTTCCAATTTGGGCATGTTTTTATGTAAAAGTGGGTGAGCAATAAGTACGGGTGTGCTGTTGCTCTTCTAGACTAACTTCCTTCCACAAAGAAGTTTCTCCCTGCTGAGCATTTTCGGAATCTGCTACTAATTATTTCTCCCTAAATGAGCAGCTGAGGGCCCCTACATGACCCGTACTGTGATTACAAGGACTTTCTCTGAGCTTTATTTCAGATTAAGTAATTCACAAAACAATTTTTCTACAGACGTAGAACAGCTACTGATGAAAGAAAAAAAAAATTATAAATTCAGCTCTTTTAGAGACATCACCATTGTGTAAAGGAAAAGCCAACAAAAGGACCACGTAAGCAAGAATAAGCTGTGGCAAAACTTCTTAAATATGATTGTTTGGTAAAATGCCTTCATGATGATAAGGGCATTTTGGACAACGCTGCCAGCTGAATCCAGTTCTTGCATGGTGCCCTCAGTTCACTCTATTTTAAGTCAAAGACAAGCTTTATAGGATCCTCACCAGCTTTTTGAAGCCATGGCAGGGTGTTTGTCACAGCTGTGCTGTCCCTGAGGTTGCTCAATGTGCCACCAAGTCACAAACCATCAATAGCCCAGCATTGATTTCATTTTCAGGATCGCATGTTTCGCTGCAAGTCACCCCAACAGACCTGATAAAGTCATTTGGATGTGAAACTGCCTGCGTTGCAAGTGGATGCACCTGCAATAGCTGCCGATGAGTTGTTACAACCATTGAACAAGTCATTCTTAGGACAGCAGTTTTACAGTTGATTTTAATAACCTGTGCAGTAGTTTCAGGCCTTGGGGTCTTCGTGCACCATGCAAACACGCTCTGGAGTTTTACCTAATAAAAGCAGAAAAGTCAGTTTAGTCCTAGTGGAAGCTGATGAGGCAGTTCCATGAAAGGAACAGGATGATGTTCCTGGTTAGGAATCCTCCTCTTTAGGAGGTGCAGAGACCTCCTAAATGGACAACTAAGGGCTAATCTCTGATATTAGAATCACTTTGATCAAGATGCACCACTATAGGGTCTAAATTTTAGACAGCAAAGTTTAAAACTATCAGTTTTCATGGCACTTTCAGAAAAGATGATCCTCAACATTTCAGCTTTCATCTCTCCACTGGCAATATGCCTGTGTGCATTTTCCATCGCATTATTTAGCAAAATCCAGAGCCCTAGAAATGATGGAGCAGCAGGACATGAGTAGGACTGATTTTGATACTCTCACATATTTCATTGTCCTGCTGAAAAGATAAATTCAATGTGTTATTTGCACAGGCCCTCTCATGTGTCTAATGAGACTATTTTCACGTACTCGGTGGCAGGCACAAGTGAGATGTGATGGAAGAAGCCAATTTTGGGAAGGACACTGGAGATTAATCAGCAGGTGTTCTCGCTCCATGGACATGTTCTCTGCTGAAAGGCACGAGCCCACTCAGAGACCTACTGCACCACAAAATCCAGGCAGATATTAAGAAATACAAGCCAGAAGCCAACTGATTAGGAAGGTACTACAGCAGAGTTGATTTGGGGTCTACATCTTACATTTCAAGCTACCAGTATTTAAAATCAAGCTTTAAAGGGAAGCAAGCTTAGACAAAAGAAAACAGACATATTGGGCAGCAATCATGTAGCAATGGACATCAGTGCTTCTGCAGAGCTGGGGTTGTCCTCTGCCCCATGAGACACATGCCAGATGTGCTCAGAAACTGCAGGGTACATGCCTCAGCTGTGGGACAGCACCTCTGTCACATCTGCACTCCAGATTAGGAACACGACGCTGCAATCCCAGGGTTTGACCCCGTAAGGGTAACACTTGCCACCCATGCAGAATTTTCCCTTTTAAATCAATGAGGAATTTCCAGCATCATTAAAGGATTCTTGAACAAGTCCCAAAGCTGTCATCTTCATTTTCTTGCATCTACCTCTGTAGTAGGAACAGGCCCAGTAGCAGTGTTTACCGTGAGTCCAATTTACCAGGCACAACGAGAAAAACACAGTTTAGAGCAATGGAGATTGTCCAACAAGTGCCGAACTTCTAAAGGACTCCTCTACATCTGGAATGTTGTTGTTCATAACTACGCTGATGGGCCAACTACTTGCATGTGTTTTAGCAAACAACAATATTAAGAACCTTTGATCTTTGAATTTCTTCAAGGAAAATGACAATAGCAAAAAAGAAATACCCTGATACAGAGACAATGTAGGAAATACTATAAAGAAAATCACTGGAAATTAAGAACTAAACCCTAATCTCTCAGCATGCTTTTTAATAAAAGCATATCACCATACTTTCACTACTTTCCTATGTATCACATTTCTCTGTCTCAGCAAACTGGAGCTTTGCTGATATTTCATTACCCCTGCGAACACAGCTACTGCTATATAAATAACAATAATATTGTTTCTGAAGGACAAATAAATGTATTTTGATCATAGCTGAAAGGGAAGGGGGTGAAATAATCTTTGATCGGAGAAAAAGCAAAGAAAATAACATAAAAGGCAGGTGCCTAATCAGCTAATACACGAGCAAATGAAAGAGATTTTATTACAGAAATGGCTTTCCTTTCTTGAAGAAGGGTTTGTATGCCCAAATCAGCCAGTTTCCCAGCACCACACAGTCTGCTCCAACCTACCCCTTCCTGTATAACCTCTCCTAGCATCTACCACGTTCAGAGGACTGCTAACGCTTACCTCCCTACCATGCCGTTTGCAGATTGCAGCATTCCCCATTAAAAGGCAAGGTTTCCGATTGCTCATATTCATAAGACTCATTTTCATTAGACAGTAGCATTCACATCCTCTCTCTGCCTATTTCCTGGGTAACAATTCCTGCAAAGCTCACGGAGACTGTTCAGTTCAAACACCGACTCCGCCAAGGACAGAGATGCTCAGCAGTGCTGGATGCCAACTCTTTTTCATCTTCTCCCACTAGAAATATGAGACAGGAAAAAACTATTCTCTCTCTCTCTCTTTTTTTTTTTTTTTTAACGATTTCATTCAGCTAAAGCTCTGCTACCACCTTTCAAATGATGGCAACTGCTGGTAACTGAAAAAAAAGTGGAAGAGTTTATGACTCCAGTTGAGAGCAATAGCCCCTTATTTACAGGGCTGCAGATCCTGCCATATCCCTACACACCGTGAGCAGTGCTCTGTGCTTCCCTTTTTCCTAGGAAAATGGGACCACGCACAGACTGAAGGAGAACCCATCATAAGATGCATGGCAGACTTTGCCTGCAGTTTGTCAAGGCAAAGCAAGCAAAAGATTTTATTGGTATCATTTTATTTCCAGTTAAGTTCCATAAAAATCAATCTCTGGGAAGTTCCAGTAGCTGATGTCTGCATTTACAGGCTAATGCAGTGAGCGGGCATAGCTTGAAATAGATAGCTGTAAAAAGAGATAGCAGCAATGCAAATTGGACTGAATAAGAAAATTATGCCCCAAATCGTACGACTGTAAAAACAGCAAAGGTGAGTAAAACTGAGACATCTCTGCTTAAATGATCGCTTGTAAATATCATGGAACCAGGTAGAGCGACAGTGCAGCACTGGAGAAGCAGAAGCCTTCCTTCTAGGAACTTGCTACATGCTTTTATAACTTAATTTGTATCCAGAGACAACATAAGCCCCAAACTACACAAAAATGCTTATGTATGCAAAGCTCTGTAACCATAAATTCTAAACCCAAATTTTATAGATGAGTCTGGGTTTCTGAAGTCACGTTTAAAAAAAAAAAAGAATCAGGTCGTTTCAAGTCTCCAGGTGCAATTTACTATGCATTCCACAAATTTTCTTGTTCAGTTCAAACAGGACCTAAAATCTTTTGCTTTCTTTGCAGATACAGAACAGGATCCAACCCCACTGCAAGTTTCAACGTATCATCCCTGCTGAGTAGATACCCCTACAAAGGGTTGATAACTCAACCTTTCCCTTTAAACATGAAAGAGAGTTTTGAGTCAGGACCTGTGGGCTTTTTAATAGTTCAGATCCCATTTTAGCTGTTGCTTAAAGCATAATGCCTGGAGCATAAATGAGAGGGCAAAAATTGAAGTCAGAGGTATTCTGCTAACTCTAATTGTATTTATATTTCAACTAACTCAAATCAAAACACAGGGAACTTGAAATAAAAGCTATGATTCCCAGGACACCCCAAGGCCCAGAAAGGAGATGTAGCAGGCAGATTGTGCCTGGTGCTGCTGTGGGGCTGAGTGGGACCATAAGTGAACCTGCACACGAGGTGAGCACGTGTTTGACCTTTGAAGTAATTCCTTCCTCGTCAAAGCCCAGAACTGGCTTAATACTCTGGAAAAGTGCTTTTCTAAATAGATAGCAACCAATTTCAGGAGCCGAGACAGGAAACAGCCATGTAGCTTACAGCAGGGATGGTCTGAGTGGGTCAGGAATGGAGAAAATTCACCCACAAAACCCTCTGTTGTTCTGCTTTCCTTTTCCTCAAGCCCTTTCTAATCCAAGAGGGTTTGGTTGTTTGGTCCTGATCCCAGTCTTTGTCCATGCTCAGCAGGACCCTCTGAGGGATCCCAGCTCTGAAGGTCCCCAACCCTAACCCTCCTTCTTGTGCAAAATCCCCACGAAGCCAAGCAGCTGCAACTCCCAATGGAGTTGGGGAGCAGAGCATGCCAGATTCGGGAAGAACGGATGTGGCACAGCCATACGCCTGGCCCTACACTGGCTGTCTTTGACTGGCTTTCTTCGCTCTGTTTTCTCCCCAGGATTTCTGGTCCTTTCTCATTCAAAGCTCTCAATCACTGTCAGGAGACCTGCGCAATACGGGCTGAGAAAGGGCATCAGGAAGGGACCGTAGGCACGCTCCAAAAGACAATGGTGTCACATGCGGAGTCCCAGGAAGAAGGAAAGTTCTCGGCTTACATTTAGATATGCCACTTCCTAACAGTGGGAGAGGTGAATTATAATCACATAGTTCCTAGTTCTTCAGGAATCTCAGTCCAGGACATTCATCCTTCCTGACTGCGGTGCAAGTCACAGGTAGACAACAGGCAGGTGTCAGCAACTTTAGATATCACCTTTGAGAGCTTGCTCCATGCAGTCCTCAACCAGAGTTTGTTTTCTTTGGATCCCTTAAGTTCTTGCTTTTTAGCCCCTTATTCCATTAAGCAGCCTCTATTTTAACAGAAATAATATAATTTTCAAACTTTTTCAAACAGCTCTATTTTTTAGCCTCATCCCAATTATACTGAGATCCATTAGTTTTATTTATTTCTCTAATATCTCTCCAGTACTGTAGCATGCAGAAATACAAACTTTACTTGAGCTTTTCCCACAGTATCGCATTAATGTCTCTCAAAACTCATTGCACCATCCAAATGGATTCTTTAAAAATTTCAGTTAAACGAATGGTTCTGAAATTTCTTTCAATATTGGAAAAACCGTTTGACATAATTTTTTTTTTTCTAATGGTGACAGATTTTTAAAAGCATCTGCCAGAGGAGGATACACCAGCAAACATCTGTACCAAAAACGCAGCAGACATTGATAGTACCGTTGACTTTGTTTATATAACTGTACTGCTAGCAAACACAGAATATAATGGAATAAATGCTACTTCCTGCTTTTTATATGCCGATCAATAGATGTATTTTTGTCAACAAGACAGAAAGGGTCTCTGCCTTTGGTGCTGCACCTGGTAGAAGCGATCTAGACAGGTAGAAACACATGCTGGGAAGTAACTGAGGTTGAGACTAGAACGTTCCCACTGTGCTGGCACAGCTGCTTTGCCTTTCCAGGGCAGAAAAAAAAAGAAAAAAAAAAAAAAAAAACACAACCAAAAACAAAGCAACCTTCTGACCAAGCTTGCAAAAGCCAGGCTAAGGTTTTTCTAGGGCAGAGACCAAATACTATTACCCAGCATACAGCTTTTTTCAGAAACACTGTCACAAAACCCTAGGTCCTTTTCCAAGTTTTGCTGCTCCTAGCACAGTAATTTCAAGTGTTCCAGCTGCCCATGACTGGCTGGGGGAAAAAGGAAATGGAAAACATGTTTTAGCCCCTGTGATATGCATTTGTCAGACTTGGAAAAGTTGAGTACCTGTGGCTACTGACAAGTTTCAAGTTTATCAATGTATTATGTGCATTGCTCCATGCACAGGAGCAATGCATCCCCCTGAGAAAGAAATTTAGCAAAGGAGGAAGGAGACCTGCATGGTTAAACAAGGAGCTTCTAGCGGAGATCAGGCAGAAGAGAAAGGTGCATGGCATGTGGAAAGA
>Ga0065711_1031110_pt1 | contig 30547 bp, 9 predicted proteins | sample Hoacrofraction12_FD_59098 | JGI IMG/M metagenome (GOLD analysis project Ga0065711, IMG submission 59098) | Hoatzin crop microbial communities from Cojedes, Venezuela - Epithelial fraction 12 v2 (version 2) | ecosystem: Host-associated > Birds > Digestive system > Esophagus > Crop | place... | reverse complement strand
CTGTTCTGTTAAACTGCCCTTATCCCGACCCACCAGTTTCTGCCTGTTTCTTTCCATTCTCCTCCGCACCCCGGCGGGGGGAGGGGCGGCCGCGTGACGCTTTTGTTGCCGGCGGCAGCCGAAACCAAAACACCTATGCTGGTTTAACAGACACTGAAGTACTGCAAACATGACATGGTTGTTTTCCTTCTCCACTGCCTCAGCTATTCATGAACCTGAAAGAAAACTGCTAGGGAGGGCTCGTTTTTCAGACATTCTGCAACTGTCATCTTTAACTTTTAGCTGTTCTATCGAAGTGCTCTACAGTAGAAAGAATTTGAAAGAGCAGCTTTTGAAGTGCAAGGACAAATCAATCAATTTAAAAGTTGCTATGAAGATGAGTGCAATTCTGCCTTCCCTTCATGGTATCTTTGTGTAGCACCTAAAACGGAGAGGCTTGGATCTAACTAGTCTCAGACATAATAATTTGAATTTATACTTGTTTGTGGCTTAGCAGATGATGAGGAATTCTGCTGGACATACAGCCTGAAAGGAATCTACTGAGGCCTTGGAGTAAAGATGTTTGAAGAAACTGGTTTTCTGTTCCATGATAAAAGTGGATTGTGTGCAACCAGCTCTGATTAATTGATTTGATTTGACCTTTTAAGAGTGTTAAAGACCATTGAAGAACTGGGAAGCAAATGATGTGTTTCAATGTAAATAAAGATTGAAGTCATAGTTTTTCAGTTTCTGAGTTGCTGGAAAATACAATAAGCACAAATAATTGGATGATAATACTTTTAGTATCAGGCATTGCTGCCTTTAGAGTAATTGCCTTTTAATAGAAAATTGGCAAACCCACGCATGCAGGAGTTCTGCTTTTTTCAGTACTGGCCAACTTGTCTATTGGTAATATTTTAGTACACAGATTATAAAAGGAAAGAGTCGTAATTAATTTTGGAAGATTTGAATGCCATATGACATGTATTTAGTCAAGTTTAAAAACTTTTGAAGAACAACAATGAAAAGTCTTCACACTCATATTTGTGAAGATAGCGAATATGCACATACTTATCTCTGAAGCTGAAAAAGCTGTCAATTAATATATAGCAAGGTTGGTTTTCTTCACAAAACCTTTAAGTCAGACTTTTAAGAAAATTCTGTTTTTGGAATGATTAATTCTTTAAGCGGTTTCACTTGCAAAAGCTTGCTAAGAATACAGTCTGCTCTGTTCTGAAAGAACATCTTCAGTGATGTGCTTGCATGATACAGGTGCTTGCATATCTGTACTTTGTGAAACCAGCTGATCTGCACCATTTATTTCACATGTTTGTATCTGATGGTGCTAATAGGTTTTCTACATCCCTAGCTGCTTGATGAGTATCTCTGTTCATTGAAGGGTAACCTTCAAGAGCAGCTGTCTATGAAATGTGATGACTTGCAGCTGCATGAGTCATTGTGAATGCTGGGACCCTGAAAGCCAACACAGTTTGCAGGAACGTATCCCATGCTGTAGAACTACTCTTGCCAGGAGACTCCTTCTGTACAGTATACGCTAGGAATACATTCCCATCAGTACAAGCTGGAGCAGGTCTCCCTCATTTGAAAATGCAAATAAATCCTTTTTATGTAGTTCAGGTATGTAATTAACTGTTGATCTAGAGAATACATAGTAAAATTATTTACAGAACACAGTGTAAATACTCAAAACAGTGTTTCACCCTTCAGCCCTAAGTTTTCTGAAGGACTTTGGGATTCATCATGTGGAGTTGGAAATATTCTTTCTTCTATGAGTTTTCTGCAGCAAGGCTAGCTGTTTTCGTGTGTCTTCGCAAAATCTTCAAATTCTTTAAAAATTGCCTATAGCATGACTTGCCGTTTAAATGGGTGACTTTTCACTTATTGCCTGTTGTCATTTCAAAAAGCAGGGTAGGAGGGTAGTATAATTCAAGCATGCATGCCTAGCAGATTAACCAGGTTTGCCTTTTTTCCTTAAATAGATGATATTGTGAGTTTGTAAGAACATCAGAGACTTTCAAATTAAGCAGCTTGCTCAATTACCTTAAAATTTTCTGAATTACCGTGAAATTAACTGGTTGAGAAAGAAATGGTTATTTATTTTCTTAAATTCAATTGTCTTCAAAAAATTACCACATGTAAGGTGGCATGAATTAGGTTCTTGTTAAATCAGCAGCAAGATGACCATGGTTTCTTTGACCTGGGCTGATTTCTCACATTAAGAGGGGATACATCAAATGAGAAAGCTATCAAGGGGTTTAACAATTCCAAAGGGAAGATAAGCAGAGCAGGAATGAGTCATGCACATCATGCTTTACTTCTGCCTTTTGATAGCTTATACTTCACAAAAAAGTAACAGATTCTAGACAATGTAATTATCATAGTCTTTATTTTAGAAATTACTGTGTAATTGTGGATGAGTGTACACTATAAATCCCACTTAGGAGAAGTCCCAAGAATATGATGCTTTCCCTGGCATTAGTGAGAAGGGGCATTCAAATGTATCTTTTGCCTTGCAGAATGCCTTAAGCTGGTCAGAGGCATGTAATAATGATATCCAGTCCAAATAGTTGCATCCTTACCACTACTTTACTATAGTAGGCAAAGATGACATGGGTTTTTACACATACTGAGTTTTAGGGACTTTTTTTGTCACCCCAGTAAATTTGATCCATCTGTGGCTGTTTAAGGATTAGATCAGGAAGAAAATAAATATTGTAGAATAAAAGCATGCTCAAAAAAGACAGGGAAAACTTGAAATATACTGAAATTTTTTCTGAGATTTTGGCTATGGTTTTTCCTCTTTGACCAGTTAAATGCTTGCATTTCATCTGATTCCAATGGTTTGCTGTCATTGCTTTCTGGTTTTGGAACTGTGAAATAATTTATTATGGATGGATTTCTGGAGGCCAAGTCCTCACTCAGGTCTGGGTTTACTTCAAATTTACGTGAGGTTATTCAAGGCTCTAACTAAGCTGGAGTTTTACTTGTGAAGAATTTTTCCTTGTATCTAACTGAAAATTCCTGCATGCAGCTTATGTGTATTGCCTTTTGCTCTGGTAAACTCCTATTGTTTCACATTGCCATGGCTTTATTGAGACTTACGAAGATTTCTCAGAAGTTTTCTCCTTTTCCTGTTTGAATGAGGTATGGTCTTCCCGTTATTGTTAGGAACACTCAGTAATTCCTTAGTAAGTAAATAAAGATGGAATTTTTTTTGTTTTCTTGCTCATCTAGACTGGATAGTATGTCAACAATTCTAGATTAACAGTCTCAATTTTGTTCAACCACTCTTAGAAAATAAAGAATCAAATGAAATTTTGAAGTGGAAATTTAAGTGGTTAGTTCTTACTACTTCCATTAGTCTGAACTGAGAGATAAGCACTTACTTTTTAGCTTTGGAAAATCTATTACATGAGCTATGAGCCTGTGGGGCAGAAGCTGGTCACTTGTGTTGTTTTGAAGGTCAGTGGTAGGAGTGGTGAAACTCAGTAGTTGCTGTATGTTCTATTGTTAAACAGTATTCCTGTCTGTCTTTGTTATTTGTAATAATCAGTTATTGTCTTGTCTATTTTCTTTTTAGTATATCCTCTCACTCGTCATACCTCTTCTGTTTTATCAAGAGTTATAACTGATAGGTCTATTATTTGTTACAAGCTCAAGTTAGTCTTTTATCATGACAAAATCCTCAGCTTGTGCATAATTAAGTGCAAGGCATCATTCTGAATTCCTTTTCTGATATATACTATTCCTGTTACAGAAGTCTCTGAGTATACACAAATATTTTCTTGTGCATTACAGAAGCAGTGACTATTCTGTCTTTACTGACATTTATGGCAATGCTATATTAGATTAATCTACCCTACTTTATTTTCTTTCCTTCCCTTATCTGTATTTCTGGAAATTTTATCCACACTATCAAATGAAATTTTGTTGTAGTGAGGAAGAAGGGGATGGTCTAGGTTCTTAGACAAAGTGGAAATAGAATTTTGGTTTGTAGTTAGAACCTGAAGGTTTCTTCTCAATTCTCTAGAGAATACAGTAGAAATAAGAGTTATAAAAAAGGAAAGTTATTGTAACAAGCAATTGTTCCTGTATGTCTTCTGCTCAATAACTCTTATATAGATTTAAAACAGCTGTTGGCAACATTTTCTGTTTTTATGAATCCTGTGGTTAAGAGAATGTCTGGATCTTTGTAACATTTATAAAGATAGCTTTAGAAATGTTCTGCTGAATTTAATTTTCTATAAAAGAGATGCTCTTCATGTGTACATGTTATGTCCTTCCAAACTATACTTAACCCTTGTAGGCTACAAACATGAGAAGATTTTGTTTTAAGGGTGCTTTAACCTAAATAAGACAGGAAAGGGCTGGGGACAAAAGGAAGAAAAATGCATCATCTTAATTTTGGTGACAGTCTGAGTGCTGGAAGTTTTAAAAGAGTACCTGATAATAAATAAACAAACATGGCCGAAGAAGAAGAAGTGCAGCAGTCTTTTGGAGGGAAGAATTAATCTCTCTTTGCAGGGATTTCACAAGGAAAGAATAAATACAGCATTTACATGCTGCTCGTTCTCCATTCCAATTTCTTTTATTTTCTTTTCACTATTTTTTTTCTTTTTTATATTTCTTACAAGGTTCTGTTGATGCTTTTTGAGACTTAGCATGGCATGGGTGAACTCTAGTCACAGGTGTTTTGCAAGCCATTACCTGGACTGCTTAACTGCATAAACAACTCCTTGAGCCTTTAAAATCTGCCTGTATTCTTCATGTACCACTCCTGATGCATTATGAAGTGCTATCTGGTTTAAGCTAGCCAGGGTGGGGAGGAGGAGCAAAGAGGTGACAAACGAGGTTAAATAAATAAATCTTTATCTCAGAATGTATCATGATGCTGCACAAACCATTTAAGAACTCGTACTATTCAGAGTACAAATACATGCATTAATGCTTGAGATTCTAACTGAATAGGAACGTTTTTATATAGTCAGTTCAGTCAAAAGGGAGCTTTTGGCTGAACTTACTACAGTGGCTTTGCAATAGACTTAAACTGAAATTCAAGGTGTCTGTGTCACAGTTGCTTGGCAATGCACTTATAAGTATCCTAGAAAGAAATGTACGCGATCTGCTTCACTGAAAATGTGGTGCATTGTTTAATGTTTATATAGAATTAGCTTTTCATGCTGGAATATATATTTATAAACACAAGGGGATTATGCTTGTGGTAAGCTAGTATTCACTGGTGATTGAAGGAGTAAAAAGCTGGTGTCACAGCAGATATTCTTGTATGCATAATCTTTTCAAAAGTTAGACTTACTCTGTCTTTTCCCTTTGCAGGTGGCTTGCATTATTTCAGTGTATGTTTATCTGTAAGCTTGGAAGGTGATATTCAAATCAACTTGCAATGATAACAGGTAAGTCTAATAATTGACGTACCAATTTAGCAAAAATTTTGACTTTTTTGACCCAATTCCCCAGGTAGGGGCAGGGTAGCTTCTGTACTTGTCACTGGGAAGAAACAGTGGTAGAAACTTCCCTGCTGATACTGAAAACTTTTTAAAAACAAACTTACTGAAAACAGTCCTGTGATTTTTATTCATCTGGTCCCTTAAAACTTATGTACTTATTATTCTCCTTGAATTTTTTCGTGTTCATTCTAAGACAAGTTCTTTGTCTTGTGAATTAGAGCTTATAAGAAGCAAGAAAATGGGAACCTTTTTCTCCTGTTTTAGAATTTTCTGACACCTCACTCTGTAGTAGTGTTCTAGTGTAGACAGAGGGTTTTACTTTTTCTGGTAGCAAACGAGTTTCAATACTGATATTCTCAAAAAAGGTAGTTATTCATGATGCCACACCTGCAAAAATATATTCCCGTATTCCCCAGGCCCAACAAAGGACATATAAATGTGTCTCCTGAGAACAGAATCAAACTTTATATGCTCTGAAAAAGTTAACTTTAGTCTGACTGAGAAACTCAGCCCTGAGCTTATCATTGCTGGTTTGTACTGATCCACATAAAAATATACAGAAAAAGCAATCCGATGCTCAAGGGAGTAGATAAAATATAAGCCTGAGATACTACTGGAGAGCTAGAGCTAGTAGGAGCTCTAGTTATCTACTTCTGGGACTTGCCTTTTTAGAGGATTCTACGTGAATCTTTACTGAACCCACACCTTTTTATTCCTGCATCTTTTGTTTAGGAAGAATTTATGGGAAATTATTTTTGATCATCTTGGATATAGATGTGAAAATGGTGATCTTGGGAGGAGTCAAAATACTGGGTACTATCTTAGGAAATAAACACAATCTGGGCCTAAAGCTTAGATTAACTGATACTTTTACTTCAGTTGCTTTCAAGATGACTGATGCTGCAGAGCAATTAATTTTAACTTAATATAAATATTAAAATATTAGCATTGTGTATACCAGTTCATGCATTAATTTATATTAGTGTACATAACTTGGTCCATGTGGATGTATTTTTAGTTGCCTGATAATTCTTGGAAGGAAAAAGTTCCTACCAGTAGAGTGCCCATGAGCCATCTGAAGTCAAGACAGTAAGATGAGCAGCACTTTGGAGCCTGTTCTATCAAAAGAACAGTGGTTTAATTAGGTTTTAAAGGTATCTCCAATGTCAAAAGGTTTCTCAATATTTCTTGCTTTGCCTTTTTCAAAGTCCGTGATGCTGTGGCTTTCTTATGACCATGTTGCCTATTAGTATGTCCTTTGATGCATTTGGTCTGTTGCTTTAGACTTTGTGTAAGCAATATATTAACATCAATTGTTTTGTAATAAGTTTGTCTGAAAATGGAAAATGTAGCAGTTTGTCCACTGGAAAATTCTGGGCTACAAAATGTGAGATGATCTCATCTGGAAGATAATGTGAAAAGTATCTGTTAATAGTTTTATCCTGCAGTTTGCACTTCCTGATCTGTGGATTATGGTAAAAAAAGGTTTTCAGTTGTGCCTCCATATCTTATCTTTGTTCATAGCACAATGGAGTCCTATTTCTTGGGTCTATCCAAACAGTCATAGTTCTACATATGTTTTCAAAGACTTAGATAAGAAAAACTGTCTGGGGGCAAGCTCTCCATTCCTTTTTCTCATAGCTGGATTGAATCTAGCTATTCTGAAATGTTTCCATGTATGCTTTTTACTAGTGCCTCTTTGAATATTACTAGTGATACAAATATTTCTAATGACAGAAAAGATAATGATAGCAATACCTTTTTTAAAGAAACTTTATTTTCCAATTTGAAGTTCAAGTTACTTCTCTGTTAAACTATTTCTGATTTGCCTCACTGTCGTGGTTTAACCCCAGCTGACAACAAAGCACCACATAGCTGCCCGATCACTCCCCCCATGGTGGGATGGGGGAGAGAATCAGAAAAGTGAGAGAACTCATGGATTAACATAAAGACAGTTTAATAGGAAAAGCAAAAGCTGCATGCACAGACAGAGCAAAATATGGAATTCATTCACTACTTCCCATCGGCAGGCAGGTGTTCATCCATCTCCAGGAAACCAGGGCTCCATCACGCCTAATGGTGATTTGGGAAGATGAACGACATTACTCCGAATGTCCCCCCCTTCCTCCTTCTTCCCCCAGCTTTACATGCTGAGCATGATGTTGTATGGTGTGGAATATTGCTCAGCTGGGAACAGCTATCGCAGCTGTGTACCCTTCTGACTTGTTGTGTGTTGCTCCCCTCCCCCCTCCCCCCCCCTTGCGGGTGGGGTGGGAAGCAGAAATGGCCTTCACTCTGTGTAAGCACTGCTCAGCAGTAACTGAAACATCCCAGTGTTGTCAACACCGTTTTCAGCACAAATCCAAAACCTAGCCCTGTACTAGCTACTATGAAGAAAATTAACTGTCTCAGCCAAAACCAGCACACTGACTTAAATGTGCTGGTTTAGTGGCGACTTGTTACTGAAGCTGAAGTGATTCAGTGAAATCAAGAGGAGAGAAAATTACTTCATGAAGATTGTATGTTGTTCACCTACTAAGTATGGACGTAGTTCCCAACTTAGTCTCAAGCCTTTATTTTGGTGATTTGCTTCTTCCTAGTAAGATGATAGCTCACAGCAAAATCCAGTCCAGGTTCAGTCTTATCTAAAGTAAGTTTTCTGACAGTGCATCTACTTGGATTGCACCTGAAAATCTATCCAGACAAGTTGAACTGACAATGTGATACCAAGTTGCTTATAAGTGTGGGTAATCTGTCAGCAGCATGCTAGTGTTCAGTCTCAGTCACTTTTAGTAATTCCAGCTCTGTAGAAAGGCAGAAATAAATTATTAGGTTAGAACTACAAAGAAGAATGAACTGATTTTGGTCATGACTTATGTCATATTTGCAAAAGTAAAGATAGAATTAATACATAAGTATTTCACCAGATTTTGGGAAGAATTTGTCCATCTTACTTTCTCTGCTCTGACTTTCTGGTTTCAAGTCTGCACGTAGCAGATACACAGACCAGGACTGGAGTGTGAACTGTATCCTAGTACAAATACCTACTTGTGTTTGGCTTGTCATGCTAACGGAAACATGATTACTAATAATGGAATATTGTATGGAATTGAAGTATATTTTATGTTACAGCTCATAGTTACATTAATGGGAGATATGACAGTAATATTTATGATTGTGGGGAAAAAAACTGTCTTTATATTGTTTTGATTTTTCTAAAAGCATGCTTTTAAGTTTTGGTGGATTTTTTTTTTCAGAGTTCATTTTATCAAAAAAATTATGACCCACACATCTACCACTAATGCATTTCCTTCTGTGCAATAGTTGGTTTAGTTCTAGTCAGTGTCATGTGTGGATGATGCTAATTTCTTTCAGTGCTATTGCACCTATTTTACAAACGAGAGTATGATGATCTCTAGTTGTCTTTCCTTTTTAATGTAAGTGCAGTTTTTTCTCCTTGGTTTTGTAGTAGTCTATGCATTTCACTTCTTCCCCCTGTAAGGTCCAAAACCTTTTACTAGCTTGTGACTTGCATCAGGTAGCAACTGGCATTGTCGGTGTGTTCTCCTAATTCTGTACAGCAAGGAGGTGGCTAGAATGTGATAGATCTATCCTCTGGTTGCTCTACTTTTACAGAAATAACAAGGTATGCTAAGCCTAGATGCCTTCAAATAAATTTTATTTGGTAGTTAAATGACAAAATAACACATTAGCATTTCACTAAGGCACTTGGTGATTCATTTTCTTCTTGAAATTTCTTAATTTGCATATATCATCTTGTTCTTTTTCACTGAAATTAAAGTTGTGAAGAGACTGGAATTTGTATTTCAGTCTTGTTGATGTGTTTATACATTTTGTGTTACATGCTTGACTTTTTCTTCTATCTACTTGATATAACAAATGGTTTATTAGTTCAGTTCCACTGATTTCTTTTTTAAATGTTTCAGTGAGTCTGAAAAATGATTCTGAATTTAGTGGCAGTCTTTTGAAATCTATGATTTGTTCCACAACAGACAGTCTGAATTCTGAAAGTTTGACTCCATTTCTGCATTTCCAAAACTGAGGTACAATATCTGTTTATGGCTTGGGAGGAGATGTTGGAAAGGTTTAGGAGAACCGAGACAAGCGTGCTGCACACAAAGGGTAAGAGGTTCTGACATAATTCCTCTTGAACTCCCAGCTGTATCCATAGGTTTCAAGAGAGTTTCAACATTTTAGCTAGGGCTAATGCAGTCCAGTTCATAAATAGCAAAGTAATCTACAGCTGCTACATGACTATTATGAGGGAAAGTGTTGTGCTTCTGTAATACACAAATTCAGCAAGAATAACACTTACTGACCCCCTCTCCCAATCCCTTCACTTCATGTTGTTTCTCATCCTGGGTTCCAGTTTTTTTCCTAGGCCCTTCCTGTTTCAGTGGATTATGCCAGTTAACTTTATGAGGATTCTTAGGGGATTTATGGCTTGTATATTTTCCTCCAACTAACTTCATAGGTAGTGCTGTGAGCCAGTCTTCAAAGCTACTGAATGCTGAGAGATCCTTGTAGAACAGTGAAACAACTGGGGAGTTTAGCACCCTTTGAAAATGTGGCTGTATGTTCATCTCTTCTATTTGATCAGCAGGCTTCTTATGTTAGGATTACACTGGTATCGACTGGTAACATTAGCTTGGCTCTGAACACAGTATAACTCAATTAGCCAAATTTTACTTCTCTAGGCTTGCCTGCCTCCTTTCTTCTTTGTGCTCTCTCTGTGGATCAAACTCTCCGCTTGGAGCGAGAGCTAAAAAGCTGAGCTAGCTAAATCTCACAGTAGTTTTATTCAGGATTTGCTTATGGGACTTGGCAAAATGAAAAACAAATGAATAAATGAGCTTTTCCTGAAATGCTGTTCTCCTGAGTGACTTGCTTCACCTCTTACAAAGAAGGTGGAGAGATAAAGGAGAAATTAGGCCAACTATAAATTAAAAACTGAATTGTAGATAAGTAAAACAAATTTTATTCTGCTAACCCTTTTCCTTCCAAGAGCTGCCTTGCTTAAAGAGGAGAATATCCTTGTTTATAGAGCAAGGAGACCAATACTGAGTAACAAAATCATTCAATACTAACTCACAAGCAGTTTTTCTGTTTTGCTTTCTGTTTCAGCCGTATTTGGGCATAGTCTGATTGGTCTGTACATTTAGAGAATGGTCCTTGGGTATTCTTATACACAGATGCAACACATTTGCAAAAGGCCAGTTTAAAATCTTGGTTTTCTTGAGTTGCTACAGTCTCCTGCCTGAGAATATAGAGTACTGCTGGGGCTGATTGGCATCCTGAATTGTTCCTTATAGGAGAGAACTTCTACAACATCAAAACACAACTTTTTGTCAACTTTGTAAAAAAAGTTGCAGATCAGAAATATGCCCTCTAACCCTGCTGGTGTTTCTTTCAGTGCAGAACCCCATTGGGGAAGCACAGTCCTCTGCAAAATAACGCTCAGGGTGGCAAAGGTAGGAAAACAGTTCCTCTGCCAGGTGTGGTGGATGTGAACAGGCTGTCTGGTGTCCTAGAGATGCCTGTTTTCTCTAGCTGACCCTTGAACTGACAGGAGGGACAGATTCTCTAATTTCTGGGATGCTGGCTAGATAAATGAACATGCAGCTTTGGGATCACACCTGAAAGAAGAGGAATCAAAAATCTGGCCTGTGCTGTATATGCCTTCCTCTTTGTATTCAAGACTCACTGCAAATTCGGTTCTTGTCATAGGAATTGGTTAGTTATACCTGTATGATCCTTGGCAAGCTGGAGAAGGAACTGCATTCATATTTTGCTGCTTGTTTGTAAAACAGCTAGCCAAATCATATCAAACTTTCTGCTACAAAGATGATGTCTTTTACTTTAAGTTGGCCAAATGGAGGAGTGATCTACTGCAGGAATCAGCAGACCTGCTGGAGCTAAGGTTCTGGGAAAGCAGAATTGTACCCTGCTGAGCATCTTCCGTGTCTGTTGTGTAGGCAGAGAGGCTCTGCCTGGGGAAAGGGAAGGTTGGCTGCTCCTGGCTGACTTCAGACATCGTAGGCCCAAGTGCACACTGTTCTCCTGATCCCTTGCTGCTTCTGTCACAGCTAACACCCACTTATCAGAGTGCACTCTCTTCTCGTTTGACTTTCCTTCTTCTCAGCATGCCAAGTATGTCCTACTGGGAGCATGAGCGTGCCCATGTAGGAGTTGCGAAATAAGATGGGAAGCATGAGGGTCTCTAGAAAACTCTGTAAAGTCCAGGTGGATCTGAGCCTGAGCAGGCTTCACACTGTCTTGTGTGAAATTACTCATGAGCAATGTATAAAAAAAATATATATAAATAAATGAATAAAAGTTGAAGTTTTCTTCCTTATTTCCCCCCACTCCCCTTTTCACCAGATCTAAGATGAAGAATCAGCAAAGAGAATGATGGTAGCCTTAGGCAAAGTACTGTGGAGATGAGACTGTAAAGGAAGAAAAGAGCAGGCTGAAAACTTTCAGCACAATCTGTCAGCCTGGGGCGCTGAATGTCAACCTAGCAGGTCTGGAAAGACTTCGTCGATGACTAACAGTTGTGTTCTTCTCTGCCAACCTTTTGTAATATCTGCTGCAAATTAAGTTTTGATAGTTAAATAAGTGTGCGAGGCAACTGAAGGTGCTTTTTGATCTCTCTTCTGTATGTGCACTACCTGTATTTTTCCATGGATCACACGTCTATACTGCATTATAGCAATGGACAGGTTCAGCATAGCTATGAAAGAGTGGCCGTGTGGGAGCTGATGTAGCCCAACCCTTAGATACATTTTTTTTCTTTAAAGACACCTTATATGCAGGCAAGCCTCCGGGTGAGCTATGAAAGCGTTAGAAGTGACTAAGGTAAGAAGTATTTCAAACTAATGCTGTTGTAATCACAGAATGGTAGGGGTTGGAAGGGACCTCTGTGGGTCATCTAGTCCAACCCCCCTGCTGAAGCAGGATTACCTACAGCAGGCTATAATTATATTATTTAAACATAAATTTAAACAAGAATTATATTATTTAAATATAAAATAATTATGTCTGGTATTGGTTGGCTTAGACTGCTGACTAAAACTGTGCTGCCTCAAAATGTTGTGATACCAGTATATCAAACAACACTGCCTTTGAAATAAGCATGCATTGAAGCTTCTGGACCATGTTCACTGGTACGTTACTTCCAGTTACATTGGTGTAAATGTAATTATAGGTAAAACGTTTATTGCAGTATGGTAGAATAGGTTGACTGTGGTTTAGGGTGTTTGTTTAAACAGGGCTAATATTGCTTGGTATTAGATTTATTAGTATGTCAGTGAGACCACGAATGTAACCCAGTTCCTCCTGGATGGAGATATGCAGAAAGTAAAAATGCACTGAAAGTCTCTGAAAGAGGTCTTTCAGGTTTGAATGTACTAAAAAGGTGAGTTACAGAATGCTTGGTTTTTGTGTTGTTGTTTTTTTTCTTGGAGATTATGCTGTATAAGTGCAATAAAGACCTTGTGGAAACTTTTACTCCTTTGTGCCAGACACACACCCCCAACACTATCCTATTATCTGATTACAGCACCTCTGCTGTAATCTTTTCTGCTTCATGTATGTCTGTCCCAACAAGACACAAAGAAGGTAGAGTAAGAGAAGAAATATAGAGCTAAGCAAAGGTAAAGAGATAATCAACATAAAATATGAGATGGTAAGATAATTTTTATCAATTTGCTCAGAGGGATGAGAATTTTTCTTTTTTTCAGTACCTGGGTCAGATGTCTAGTGTGAAACATGAGATTTTAAAGACAACGTATTTAGTCTAGTAATATTGTGCAATAGTAATTCACTGAACATTATTTAGGTATTGTTAAAAGGTAATAAAAAGGCCAATAAAGCACAGAATCACCATAAAATCATTAAAAACATGAATATTCAGATTTTTTTTTCACCTGATTATACCTGAAGAATCATAAATTCCTAAAATCAAGCACTCCTCCCAAAATTATCTTTGAAATAATTTGTTACCTCTGCTTTCAAATCTACACATTAGGTAGCCTAGGAAATATCGAAGTAAGTTTGTCCTGTTTCTTGTTCCTTATTTTTATTTCTTTGTACTTGCAAGCAGTTTTACTAGAATAGGGGAGGGAAACTTGTATTTTATACAGTGATAACATGATCTGGTAGATTCTTAAATGCAATACACGTGCAAATCAGAAGTGCTTGAAATAATTTCAACTACTTAGAATTACATCAGGGAGAACCACATGAAGGAACTTGCCCACAGTCACTGCACTTATTAGGAAATGTCTCAGAAACCTCCCCAGTGAAATGCTAATGAGATTCATAAGTTGGTATAGGAGATGCAACAGAACCAGCTTGAAGAAGATATGCTTCCTAGAGAGATCTTGACATGTCAGTGTTAACTTCCTACTTGTAACTTCTTTCATTATAAATTCACAAGTCTCAAATCTGTTGCATGTTATGAATTTGTAAGTTGGAACTATGACCTTTTTAATTTAAAGCACCGAAAACCACACAACAAAGCAAACCTGGCATGTAGCGTGTTGATGATAATAAAAGTATGATGTGTTTTTTCTTTTCCTTCCAAGGAAAACCCTACTGTGTATTAAACATACTTTTTATCAATAATATCTAAAGTTAATGTGTTGGTTTCCAACTTACATGACACATGAATTCCAGAAATTTAACATGGGGCTATGGATAATCACTGAGATTCTGCTGTAGGCTCAGATAAAATGTTGACAAGGTGCTTGCATGGCTCAATCTGTTTTCTTCCTTAGCAAAGAGATAGTAGCCTTTCTCTGCTTATCAAGATCTAACAGTCAGCTGCTGAGACTGATACCTGAACTAGTTACTAGAACAACATGTTTGCTTTCGTTCTCAGGAAGACCTATGTCCAGGTAACATACTGACAACGGCAGACATACAGTAGAGCAAGTGTAGGTTTTTTTCTGAAGTTAGGTTTGGGACTAGTGCAGATCATGTGTTTCTAGAATCTCTGTGAGCTTTCTTTCTAGTTATTTACTCTAATATCCATATCTAAATGAAGATTAGAGAGGGATTTCTAATATAGTACCAGATTCTTCATCCTACTGAGAGTTCCTTGAGGAAGTAATGAGGTAAAGAGGCTTTCTTTCTCTCTGCTTGTGGCAAAGATTTGGCAACTGTAGTAATTTCAAATGTAGAAACAGAAGCGCTGGTATGTTTGTATACTGGTCAGCAGATGTTATGTAAATTCTAAGACAGATTACAGGTGAAGCATGTTCACATTTGTCATGTTTAACCTGGCATCTGGCAACTAAGCACTAGACAGCCTCTCGCTTACCCCTGCCTTTCATCCCCTGCAGAATGGGAAGGCAAAATGACAAAGGGGGAAGCTTGTAGATTGAATTAAAGACAGTTTAATATGACAACAAATTAAATACTAATACCACTACTAATAATGATAAAAATGATAATAAGGAATACAGAAAACAAACTATATATAATACAGTTTTTCTCACTACCCGATGACCGATTTGCAGCCCAAAAAATGTTTGAACTTCCAGCAAAGTGAGGATGTGAACTCCTGGAAACACCAAAAAGTCAATAGCTTCCCCCCCCGGCCAATCCCCATTCATAAACTGAGCATGACATTTATGGTATGGAATTTTTCTGTTGGCCAGCTTGGCTATCTGTCTGTCTATGCTCCCTCCCAGCTCCTGCTCATTAGCTGAATATGAGAAACTGGAAAAAGTCCTTGATTTCATAGCAACAACTGAAAACAGTGTTATCAACTTTCTTCTTTTACAAAATCCAAAATGCAGCAGCTACTGAGAAGGAAATTAACTCTATCCTAGCCGAAACCAGGACAACATTGATAAAACGTGTTTTGGGCCAGGGGCTAGAACTAAAGATAGGCTACATAGACTATTTTTTAATTGTTTGGAGTGAAAGGCCATGAATCTTACAACCTGTTCTATAGAAAAGCATTTTGTGTGGGGGTGTGAAAAAATCTGTCATTTTAAAAGAAAACTTGGAGGTGTTTGTCATGGTAGAATAAGGATATTTTAAAGTCTTGACTCACCTTAGGAAAAATGTTCCAACCCACCTCTAGGTGCAGCATCAGATAAAACTTCTGGGCACCATTTTAAAACAGGTTTGATACTACTGATGTAAAAATAGAGCATAGCATTTTAATTTATTTTATCTAGGGAAACAACAGAATAGTAGACTTTCCCTGCGAACAGTAGTGTCTTTTGTGGATTATAATATCTGATTACAATATTTATCACCTAATTTATATAAAGCTAACTACTGCAGAATGAGGAAATAGATAGTATTTATTTTGTTACCCACAGGATATTTAATGATAATTGGATTATCTTCAGTTCAATGACACATCTCTAAAGTAAACCAAGTAAAGGAATTTCAGTGTCTTTAAAAAATCATTTCCACAACGAAAGCTTATGAAATGTCTCTTTAAACAAGCTGAATATTAGCTTGAGTTTTCACTCAAAATGTTGCACCTGAGATGAAGTCCCCGCTGTCAAGTACATGTAAAAATAAGGTAGCTATATAAATAAGTGACAGATAAAAGTATGTTTTTCTAATACTTTCTGTTGAACAGGTCAGCACTGGTTATCTTTCATTACTTTTATACTGAATCTATTCTTCTAATCTTTGGTTCCTCCTGACTTAAATCAATGTGGTGTTAGGGGAGAACTGGAGCCAATTTCTCTGGCTTGGCAACCACTTGGAATGACTAGGGAACTAAATCCTGTTTCCTTTCATCCGTAGTGGGCTGATTGGATTTAATGTGGGGATATTTCAGTTAATTACTTTGCAATTCAAAATACAAAAATATTTACATAAAACATTTTCTAATTATGAAATACTCTATATAATAAGTTTTATGCAGATATTAACTTATTTAAGACGTTAGCAGGAGTGCAATTTTAGAGTATGTAAAAGCTCAATTCTGTAATTAGTTTGGTTACGAAAATAGGTAAGTGTATAACATACACTTCAGAAACATTTTCTTAAAGTGTCACAGGAGCATGAAACACTACCAAGCAAAGGCTGATATTGCAATCTTTACTTCATTTTTTGCTTATTACTCCATACACAGCTCTGTTGACTTCCAAGTACATAGTATGAGGCTATCAGGATCTGGCTGCATAGGTCTAGAACGTGACAAAGTGATGGGAGCCCGAGTTCCTCTTCGTGTTGTGTATTGTATCTGCAAGACCTATGAAAGCTCTTAAGTGGCTAAAATGTTGCTGACCACCCCTTCACTTCTGCTCACTTTGCCTAGGTGGAGAAGCTGAGATGTATGAAAGGCAGTGGAAGATTTCTGTGTTAATAAATGTTGCCTCTCTTTTGATATAACAGAGATACTTAGAAATTGAAACTTAGAGCCAAAGACTCTTCTCTGCTTCCAATTTCTTTCCTCCCTCTTTGTGGTCATATTGCATAGCATGACAGCCAAATGTTCTTGTACTTTGGAATGAAGCTCAGAGTCATTTTAGAGTAGGCTGGTGCAATAGAATTTGTGCGCATAACCAAATTCAAACCAAGACTCTAGATGAATATCGCTGTTTCGTGCTCCTGAGTGGTATGAGGCTGAAGGTTGAAAAGAATATTTTCTGCACAAAATCCTGCAATAAAACTGCATATGTTTCACTGAGGCTGGGATTTCATCCTACTTATTTGCACTGAAGTTCTGAATCTTGTATTCTAGATTGTAGTATTTTCATTATCTTTCATAAACAGTATGCTTTCAGCTTAGTTATATCTCCTGGTTTCATATGAAACCTTGTTGAAGTGAATTCAAGCTGTGAATAGATTATCGCTTGTTGACACTTTAATATTTTCCAGATTGGCTACTATACCTTTTTTTTAAACATATTTTACTTCCGGCTTCTGTCTGCTTGTTTCTTTGACTTGAATTTAAAGTGCAATTTTTTGTGGTGCAAGTAATACATTTCTCTGAACAGCATATCATTGAGATCCTGTGATCAGTCTGATTTTGAGGCTTCAAGAAATAGTTGGCTTAAGCTGCTACAGAAATAATTAGTAAAGGAGATAACACTGGGAGTGGAGAAATTAAGTTCTAAAAAAATTGGGTTAAAGAGGTGAGAAGGAGAGAAAAAAAGAATTAATGAAACCCATAGGCTGGGTTAGGTGACCTCCTAATATGTGCTGTAGTAAGTACACAGGTGTTGAAATGATTGACATAGCATACAGGAGAGTAAGACTAATGTAATGATCAAGCGAATCAAAACTCATGTTAGCCAGAGTTTGGGTTGTTATGTATTATCTTACAGCATCTTCTCCACTGCTGGGAGGGCTGGAGAATGTATGTGGAGAAAAGGGCATCGTCAAGCTTGTATTGGTTTGAACAAAGTAACATTTATTCACATGGTATTCAGCTGTCTAAGCTCTGCTAATGTTGAGTTAATTTAACATTGCTGTGTACGTAGTAACAAATCAAATGGGCTATCTATTTTAGTTTCATACTAGTCAAATATGTGCTTTAAAATCTTTTCACCCTGGTGTTTTGGTCTTTGTAAGTGGCAAAATAGTATCTTTAAAACATTGTGAAAAATGAAATGAATTCTGTGTGCTTTCATTTGGGTAAACTGTTTCAATGCAAGTTAGCACCAAATATGGATATTTGCTATTTAAGGAAGTTCTCTTAGAATACAATCTGTTGCTTCTTATTTTTTCCCCAAAGAGAATGATACAGTACTTCTTTACTCATATTGTACATATGAGGAATAGAAGACTCACACCGAATTACTCAAATGTGGATCTCTGTTTCTGGGAGCAATTATTTTCTGACTAAAGAAAAAATCTTTTTAATGTATTTTGATAGGTAAAGTAGTACCTTTGTACAAGGGGCTGTGAACATACAAGATTTCCTTTTGAAAATATTATCTTGTGAGATTTTTGAGTTGAATGAGTTTTTTCTTTCCCAGAAAATTAATGGGACTTGCGTTTAGGATTGACTTTTGTTCCTGGGCAGGAATGTGTTTTTTCCTGATTACTAGTAGCAATTATGTAGTTTCAAGACGTATTCTGTGATTAAAGAGCATTAAACATGTCATATACTTCATGATGTGCGTAGTTCAGTAAAGCCCAGCTTCTGGAGCAGTGTCACTTTGGCTACAGAAACAGTTTGACAATATGAGTCCTGAATGTTCAAAAGCCAGAAGGTCAGTAAGGAAGACTAAGAAATCGTTGTGAAATCTGAGACAAGAAGTGTATTTTAAAGTGTGTGCAAGTACAGATGAATATAGTCATTCTCATGGCACATTTTAGTTGATTTTTGTCTTGGAGAGATGGAGTGAGTTTGGCTGATTTACATTATGGAACACGATGTTAAAGTGAAGGACAAATACAGACTCCTAAGAGGAAGTGAAGTACAATAGTGGAGGATGCTTCATCTTGAATTTTCTCCCAAGCCTTTACCTTGTCTAACAGCAGACAAGCTGGAAATCTTTACTCTTACAAGTGAATGTACACACTGTAATTCCTTATGGCAAGAATCCTGTCTGTTTCTGTGAAATATTCTGCAGAGCACTGAGTCTGTGCTATCTAAACAGCAATAAATCCAGTAAAAGCAACTAGAAGACCCTCTTATTTTGGATAAGAATCCATCAAGGGAATCTAATGAAAACGAGAGGAAAATGGCATGCCAACTGAGAGCGCTTTTGATGTATCACTGTTAAGTGAGGAACCTGCCAAGCCATATCAAACAGTGGAAGAGAAGGGATAAGGAACCCTTAGAGATGTAGCCTTGCTTTTAAGAAGAGTAGGAGCAGTGCCACAACAGTCTGGTTCTCCAGATTGCCAGAAACGTCATACAACTGCATACCTTCCTGTATGTCAGGCAGTGAGGGAGGCTTATACATCTAAGAGCTGTTGAACTGCTGTGTGGGAGAGATATATTAGCTCTAGCAGGAAAAGGATATCAAAAGCAACACATACCTGCTCTTTGGAGAGGTATATAGATCAAGACATTTGGGCTTGGAGCATCAAACATGGGATCAGAAACTGATCCTCTTACTCATGTTGAACTGTATTGTAACTTCATAATGAATTTTGGCTGTGGAAAGGGAGAAAAGAGGAGGTAGGAGGAGCCTAAATCCTTTGGGTCTATGAGAGCCAGAGCTGTGTATACCCTGATTATCAAAGTTTTCATGAGGTTCCTCTGAATAAAAAGTGTATCCGAAATGCCAATGAGAAGACAGTCCAAGGGTTGACATTCTTTCTCTTATAGGCCAGGCGTTGCACCTGTAAGACCCCTGGTAGCACTGAAAACTTTCCCCAGTCTGTCCAGTGAGGGAAGAATCTTCTAATAGCCAACAAGGGTGGATTTGTGCTCGAAAAGGTACAAGGACAAAAGTTTCTCATCCACCGTTTTACTAATAGGCAAAATATGAAGTAAACCAGGTCTTGTACGGAGTTCCATTCCCTATTGACCTTTTTAGAGTTCTGTGTGGAACTGGCACCTAACTGCAGAATTAGAGACTAAAATTTGCATAGACTGACTTAGCAACTTTAACACAGAATATAATTTCACTTTTCAGTTGCTATAGAAGAGCCTGATCCTTCCTGATTAATTCAGAAGTTTTGCTGTGTTTTTTTGTGGGACAGATTCAAGCTCAAGAAAGGATAGCTGTGCAAACAATTTTCCTATGCTTTTGATAAACATTTTAAAGAAATTAGATTTATGCATATGTCAGCTCTTTAAAATACAGCCTCAGTAATATTAAGGATACATCCCACAGTAAAGGAAATCAATAATAGCCATTTAAGAACACTATCTAAATTTTTCTCTTCTGTGACGCATATATTTTAATTAAAAATGTAAGGTATTTATATTATAGAAGAAAACTAACTGAAGGAATTATGAATGTATGTATAAAGTTTTATAAGGAGTTTCACTTGACAATGAAGTTGTAGCAAGGGGGGAAGAAGTATTGCCAGATGATGCTCTGTAAATAGGGTTCTGCAGTTCTAAGCACAAGGAATGAACGAAGGGAATTTTTTTATGCAGCATGTGTGGATAAAGGCTTTGATATTATGTGTTGTGTGTGTCAAGGATAGTGTTAGTTCTGCCCGGTCCTGGAGTGCTACCTTCCCCAAAAACACTGGTCCAAATGAAGAGTAAGACTGTAGGACTGTAGCTTCCGCATGGATTTGATACAGACAGAGCAGCAAATTCTGATTCTCACAGACTCAAATGTTTCATGTGTCAGTGGAAATGGGTATGAGCTGATTTTCCTCTGCGCTCTCAGAATACTAGGAAATCTGCTGTGCCCGTGAGACCGTTATTTTGGATGATTTTTTAATGTTTCAAATAATAAATAAAAAAATATATCTGTCAGTGTTTTCTAAAGCTGTCTTAGTGCATTAATCCTGTACAGGTTTGAAAAAGGGCATATAACTAAAATGCTGGCTTAACAGATGATAGACATTTGTAAGAATTACTCATTGAAATTCATTCAGACACAGAGGTATCCTGGAGTAGCAACTGCAAAATCAAGCAAACAGGCTATTGAATTGTAACAAAGCAAAATTTGGAAGAAAAGTATTTATATGTTGGAAGTTGGACCTTGTGGAAGCAGGTGGCTTGATCCATAGTGAGTAACTAATGAACGAAAGATTTAGTCTTCAAGGACGATTTCCCATTAGAGCTCTTCCTGTGTGAGCACTTATTGGTTGACCTCAAATAAAGCACTGGATCCTGTTGAAAGAATGGCTTACTTGCAAGGCATTTTATCCCTAGGTGACTGGTGTCATCACAAATGAATAATTCATGTACATTATTTGTATTGCAGTATTAAGTCTTCTTTAAAAAGATAAGAATTCTACTATTAATGTGCAGGAAGGGCTGTGTGGGAGAGAAGCTGAGATGGTGAGTAAAAGATGAGAAAGGACAGAATAGTATGGCTACTAAAAACATCAGTAGAAAAATGATCGTGCTCGTAACATTGTCATCTGTCCTTGTCAGCAGCAGTGAGAGAATCGTTTGTTTTTGCAGACATAAAGATTTTGAGTAATGGAAAACAAAAATAAAAGAATGCAAGTTTGGATTGGATGGGGTGTCATCTGGTAGTTTTTAAGTGTGTTCTAAGTGCGACTTTTTCCAAGGAGTTGGAATAAATTTATTTAGACTTTGAGGTCATTGAAAGCCAAACGTCAGTCTGTGGGTCTCAAAGTACCTCCAAACAGTAACGTGTAATGCTTTGTCAGGTAATGCTGCTGCCACCTGCATCTTTGTTTTCAGCTAACAGTAACAGAACAGGTGGAAGGAGATAAGAAGGAAGCTACAGAACTGCTTCATGCCAAAAAGGACAGAAGTACTTAGCACAGTAACAGTTTAAAATGCATCAAGGTTAGTTCTCTGGAAGCTAACACACTTGGCTGTCTTGGGACCTTGCACAACTGTGAGAGGATAAAGGGAACCAATGCAGTTATGAACAGAAAGAGATCTGGATTCAAAAATCTGTTATTCCATAGATGTGCAAAAAGTTTGGGTGCTCATAAGCCAATGTAATTTATATACAGAGTGTGAATTTGGACACTGAGTTAAACAAAAAAATTATGCAAACTTCATTCTAAAATACTTCAGATATTCAATACAGACTCAAATAATTTGAATTACACTTGAATTGGAGGGTAATAGCAAAGTGAATCCCTAATCCAAGGCATTTCTAGTGATCTTAGCCAAAATCATTGCATAACTACTAGGATTAATATTTTTTAAGGCAGTTTGATTTTTTTTTTTCCCTTTACATGACCGTTTATTTTTCGAGCAGTATGACGTTTTTTCTGAGAAAGGAGTAAAGCCTGCAGCAATCTAGTTTTAGAAACTGCTGTAAAGAATATAGTTGATTGGAATAGTTTGCATGAACTTTCTATGGCTAGCGATGCTATGAATTATTTTTCTGATTATACCTTGCCCTGTCTGTAGACTGGTTAAGTGACCTTCCTACCTGGACACTGCAAGCAGTCTCTGAATAGCTAATGAATGAGATGCAATGGTATCAGCAATTAGCAGTGTCTCAAGAACTGAATGGTTTCATATGCACAGTACAGGCAGACAAGACCGGTCAGCACTGGGGAAGTCACAGTACACAGAACCAAAGGTGTGGCCATGGCTCTGAGTGACGGTGACAGTCATCCTTTCCTGCAAAGTAGAAAAGGTGGTGGACTGCATGGCAGAGAGCATCATGAACCTTCTGAGGGGACCTGAGCAGTGGGAGAGTAGTTAGGGCATAGGAGGGAGTGACTTCAGGCATTGTATCTCTGTAGCACCCCCAAACATGATACTTGGCCTTAATATAAGGTTGAGCCCCTGCAACTATTTCAGAAAAGAAGCTTATTAATCTTAATTTTATAGCTGAATTTTTTTCTACCTGCAAGCCTTCTACCTCACCGAGAAGGATGTAATTATGTTGGTATAAATAGCAGTACTCTAAATCTTTCTCTTTGAAACAATTTATTTTGAACAGATATTTTAATTAATGTTTTAACACAGATGCAAAAAAGCCAAGTTTATTTGGAACTTCGTTAACTAGAGCCAGGCTGTCATTATGCTAAGCATTATATAATGTGAACAAAACAGTTGGTGCCTACACATCTTATGCTAACTGATGCACTTCATAGAAATACAAGTATCAATTTACAAAAGCAAATAACTGCAGAACAAATAGTAAAACACATATTCCCACATTGCAATGCTAGCAAATAACAGCGCGAGTAGTTGTGAACTTGCAGAGCAGTTCAGATGCCAGTGCTTATCCACAGCAGTATAAACAGGTGTGCAGGCGCTAGAATGCAGAGCTGGGCCAGTGACTCCACCCAGCTAACCAGTGGCCTGATTAGCCTCTTATCATAGTTATCTGCAGATACTCACTGGTGCAATCTAGACTACATACTGCAGTTCAGAAATGAAACGCTGATGTTCCACCGTGATTTCGTGTCAGAATGTAATTCCTGTACTATCTTATTGTCTATTATAAAACCAGGGATTATGATCGGACATTATTGTTCTCTGTGTGTTTTAGCCTTAAAGTAGGTCTGGCCTTCAGTGGGTTTGAAGTTTAGAAACCTACTTTTTGTTACCCCCGCACTCTTATGTTGCTTGGGTAGCATCAAAGAAGAGAAGAGTTAGAAATGGTCATACCTCTATGAAATAATTCAAGGCTTACTACTGGAAACTTGACTTTTTTCTTTTTATTTTTTTGCTTGAGATACTGTTGCCTTCACTGTGGTCTCATGACTGTTTTTGGTACGTTCTTACATTCTGTCAACTGTTGTGTATCTGACTTCATATCTCTTGGATTGCTGATCATTTTAGTATAAGACACACAAAATGTGAAATTGCAGGAAAAAAGGAAAGGACTTTGAAGTTTTTTCTTAACTTTTAATGTATTCCCACTGCACATAAGATAAAAGCAGCCAAAAATATTTCCACACCCAGTTGCTTTGTAGTGTTTGCTTGATTCTCGAGAGAAAAAAAAAAGCTTCTGTACTAGATCCCCTTAGTGTTTTTAGGAAATGTAACAAGATTTTTCCAGGAGATTCAGAAAATGGACAGTTTCTAAAAGACTGAACATGACGCTAAGAAGTCCAAGCATGCTGTAAGAATATAGGCCATAAAAAAAAAGTTAAAATATAGAAGTGGGCTACCCTGAATCTTATTTTCAGACTACTTTCCTAGTCTTTCTTCCTTTGCATATTACGGACTTGTTCTGCAATAATCCACTCGAGGTCATGTATGGAATTCTGGTCCAATAAGACTTGGTCCAGCACTCCTAAAATCTTTTTTTCTGTCTCTTCTAGCATATATATATGCATACTTGGTCTTGTTAGTTAGATAAGGAGTTTGAATATTATATGGCTCCTGTATTTTGTACTTTGGCACAGAGCAAAAGTAAAGGCATTTCTGCTGCTTCCTTCCACTGCCTGTGGAAGCAAGATGGGTAATGTCAGAAGGTATAAAAAGGTACATGAATAGTATGATTAAGGAACTGAATTTATGTATGGTCTATGAACGTGCTGTAGAAGTATTTGGGACCTGGATTTTAAAAACAATGATACAGCAGACTCTGTGTTGTAGATTTTGATTCTTTTCTGCCTCCACTCCCTGCCCCCAGCTGATGATTGCGACGGTTAGATTTCCTAGGACTTCTTATTAAGACTGCTAGTGACTCTGGTTTCCATGAACTGATTAGTTTACCTTATTCTAACATGAAATCTTATCGGCACCTTAATATGCATACTTGTAACTACCATTTCTGAAAAAAAAATAGGATTATATAGAAATGGAAGATGTCAGAAGTTTTTCATAAATGCTAAATTTCTGTTAAGAAAATCATGTTAAATTCTAGTTACAAGCATTAGTGGCATCTAACTTTATTAAACAAATATAAATGATCATAGTGTGGCAGTTAATGAGGGCTGCCCTTGGAAGCCTTTGGATTTAGGTGCTGTGATAACCTGAGTCACTTCTTTTCTATTATAAACAAGTAACAAAATCATTCTTAACTGTGAGTATTTGTCTAAATTCCATTACTCAAATTGTCACAATGGCTGAGTTTTCAGGAAATGTTCTTTGAAGTAGCACTTAATAATTCAGTTCTTTGTAACTGATTTTTTTTGGCATTTTCTGTCACTATTTCACTGTGCCTTAAAATAAAAGCAAAGCTTAAAATTCTTAATTTTCTACCTGAAAGAATATTGAAATGAAAGTACATATAAGAAGGTTCTAATTACAACATGCAAAAATAGAATGGTATAATTCCTTCACTTTTGAAGAACTTCATTTTGAGTTGAAGTTTAATCAAATTGCACTTTAAGTGTTTGAGTTAAAACAGAGAGGAAAGCTCAGAGTATTAGCCTCAAGCCTATAAAACCTTTCTCCTGTGGTAAGTCCTTCACCTGAACGGTCTGACTGATGTCTGTGTTTTGAGTCTTCATCTGCCTTAAATTACATAGCACAATTCACGAGGAAATTAGCCTTTGAAATTTTAGCAGACTGTATAATGGCCACATAATATGCCTACATTAGTCTTTCCTCTCTCTACAAGACATAGGGAAAAGTTTCTATGATGGATGCAGTGACAGTGGAGACTCTGGCTGTCTGGAAGGATTAAAGATGGTGATTCTCATGTTTGAGAAGGGTTATAATAAGGTGTATACTGCACGAGGTCTGATCAATATATGTTTACCATGCATATGTTTGCAACCACTGCTTGGGTTCTCCGCAGCATGCTGAGGATTTCCAGGCTGATAGCAGATGCAGGTATTCAACCACTATGTATGAATGTGTAGTGGTTTAGGGAATGTCCATTAAGAAAAACCCACAAAACCAAACCCAGCAAACATATACCCAGGGAATACAGCAAATCCTGCTCTTCAGAATCATTCCAGAGAGATTGCCGGATAGACACGTGACTGGGAAAATAGCAGATGTAGGACAGGACTAGTCACAAATGCCAAGTATAAATAAAGACAGATTTGTTAAGAAGCAGTTATTGATTCTTGTGCCTTTTGCTTCTGCTTTGATTGATGCCTTCTATTCCCTCTTCCCACACACAATTATTTATTTCTCATTTTTCTTACAGCAGTATTTCCATTTTCTTCTGTGCATAAAGCATTGCCCCTCAGATTTCAGCAAGGCTTGCACTTATCCTTCAGAACTGACTTCCCCTGAACAACCTTCAAGTAATGAGGTGACTAAAATCGAGAAATGTGTGTGGGTTTACTTAGTAGAAGTAAGGAAGCATGAGACATGAATTGTATGCTTTAGTCTTCAGGGTTGCCTGTACACTCTATGCATGTTCCTTGTAGAAGTTCTGTATTAGGATTGAAAACAATCCAGATAAAAAATCTGACCAGGGATTGCTTAACTCTGATTAGAGCTGGAGGATAAGTATGTGGAGCATGATAGCAGTGAAAATTAAATTAAAAAATAGATTCTGATGGAAATTTTGCAGCTATATTTTGTTCTTGTTTCTGCTTTTTCTTCTTCTGGTGATATGAGAAAGATGATAAATTTAAATTCACTCTTAAGCTCCTTGTTCTATATGCAAAATGTGCATCTTTGAGTTGTTTTGCTCTCTTTAATTTAATTAAAATACTATTTCAAAGTGGAAAGTATAAAATTAAATCTGAAATGTTTGAGGAATTTCCTTTCCCATATGTTGAATGAGATTATTCAGTAATTTGATCTGAATTTAAATTTTTTCAAGTGCCAAATGCATTTTATGTTCAAAAATTACATATAGTCTCAAAACACCCAGAAGTAAAACAGGTGATTTAAAAACTGAATAGTTCATAGCTTATAGATAAGTACAATCCTAGTGTTCATGTAAGGCTTCTAGCATACTAGAACATAGTACAAATGCCTAAATGAGATGAATCACCCTGATAAAACTGAACTGAAAAATTATTTTAACCTTCTTGAAACAATGCATTTTGACGTTTCCAAAAGACAAAAGCCAAGATTTCATGTAGACTTTTCCCACTGAACCTGTCATAAAAATCAACAAGTTCTCACATTGCATTTTGAAAGAGAATGCACTGTATTCTCTAGTTAGAAAATAGTACTGTTATTTATCCGTCTTTTTGTTACTTGACTCTGCTGTTAAAGAGACTTGAGATTTGGGGAATCATGGGCCTTGCCTTCTAATTGTTTTTGTGCCAGGTATTTCTTCAAATGCTTTTTCACCTTTAGTCACTGAAGTCCTGAGGTACAGGATTACCTTACAGCAAGGGCACTCTTCTGATCTGAGGCTTAACTTCAGCTGGTCCCGAGAACCAGTACCCAAATGGAATGCAGTGGCACGATGGTTATAAAGAACAATTGTATATCAGTCCTGTAAATTTTATATGTCATCCACAATATTCTTCTTCCATGAGAAAGCATTTTAGTCACTAAGGTGGGCATTGACTAGACAGACATTTATTAGAGGAAGACCTCTCCTGAGTGATCATCTGTCAATCTGCAGTTTGATTGAGTATGTGGATACTGGTACTGCACTGCTACACCACAGTTGATCTCAGTTTCCCAGATGACTTTTCATGGAGGAACATGGAATCTATTTGTTTAATACTAAGGGAACTTAATAAAAAATCTGCATTTAAGAGATTACTACTTATTGCATTTGCAATCATGTACAGATGTTGAAGTTACAATTGATAGTAACTTTCTCTCAACTATTCCTCTGTAAAAAAGGTACAGAGCTGTTTCCCTTTTTCTTTCTTTTCTTTTTCAAATCTCAATAACTTATGTTGTAGTCAGACACAAGCAAGTTTGACCGAACATCACCAAGCCTGGTTCTGTTCTCTGATTTACTTGTCTAAAGCAGAAGTCACTCTACTGCAACAAATGCAGTCACATTTACGCAGAACTGGTGTTGGAGCAGATTCAGACTGACAGAGTAGAAGCCTGCTGATCTGCTAATTCCCCGGGTGGTGTTACACAGAGAGGAGAACGACATGTGGCTTTTCAGAGGTAAACCCAGATAATAAATCTTATATTGGTTAGCTCTTGGCAGATTAATGAAAGTGGTTGCAAAGTGAGCGCTAATTAAACAGACTGTTTTTCATCCACTGCTATTTCATATACAAAAAAGAAATACTACCTTTTACTTCTGGTGGCTTTGGTAGAAACAGCTTAAAAGAATACTCTCATTTGTTAAAGATTTCCCACATGATTTCATTATATGCTGAAACACTAAAATCAAAACCCTCACCAATCAGGTAATGTAGAATAAAGTGGCATACTGAGGAAGGCAGTCTGGATCAGATCCAAAGTCCATTTAAATGAATTCAGTTTTTTCCCTTGAATTCTCTTAAGTCTCAGTAGCTCTTACTGAAGAAAGAACTTGAGCATACTTGCTATTGTAGAAGATTTTAAATATTTTTTTTTCTTCTCTCCTGCTTGTTGTTGATCTTTCTAATGATTTCAGGTGGGCCTATGACTGTCTTACTGAAGATGAAGAAGGGGTGGTTGGAGGCCTGAAAAGGACAAGATGTTAAACTCTAAAATGTAGCTCAGTGTGGATGATTTTTATACAGAAACACAGTTTTGGAACGGGGAGATGAATTACTCGGTTTGGGAACTATTTATAATGGAACTCAAACCTTTCAAGATTTGGCATTTTTAAACATGATGTTGCTGGAGAGGATTGTAAGGGTGGCAAGTGATTCAAATATCTGTCAGTAATGATTTAGGTCAGAGGAAGGTGAATGGCACTCACAATCGTGTTGAGCCCTAGTTTATCCCGTAGCTGAGAACTGTAATGAGAATAGTGGTGAGGGAGATTCCCTCTGTACACAGCAGATTTCAACTTGATATTGGAATGCTGCATTTGCTCCCTCCATGTAGATTTGTGAAAGGATGATAGAACCTTGAGTAGAGAGAAGAGCTTTAAAAGTCTTGTGATAAAAAAATCTAAGAGGTCAATTGTTAAATTTATTCAAATCAACCAACTAGGTGTCTTCTCTCCACCTGCCAATTGATTTACATCTGTGGTATCGCAGAAGGAAAGAAATGACAAGATTTAAGTGGGGATCAGCAGAAAAAAGCATGGCAAGAAACAAAGGCTTGAAGCCAAATTAGAACCCATGTCTGCATGTTGAATAAAGAATGACTAGTGCCAATGAGAGATAACAAAAAATGATTACTTTAGACTATAATTTGCTGTGACACATTAGCTATTTTTGAACCAAAACTCAACACAGTGTAAACGATGAGGTTCAGTACAGGAGCATCTGAATTTGGTTTGCATGAGAAGTCAGTCTAGATGGTCTGGCCTTAAAAGCTGTTCAGCCCTTTCATTCTTAAGAGCTAGAAGGAAATGACTGCTGTTAGAGTAACCTGCTGCTCAAAATGAAGACATTAATAATTTAAGAATTATAATTATTTTTATTTTTGTATCAAAATATACCAACAACATAAATCTGTTGTTAAATAAGCCTATTGTACCATCTACACTAATCAAAGCTGTTATTTTACTTGTATCAGACCTCTCAGGCACATCAGTTACATGTTTATATATGCCTTTGGCAACCTGAAAATGCTATGTTAGTTGTAATAAATTTGATCTGCACTAGATAAATTGTCTGTTGATTCAATATCATGTGTAAATTGCTATCTCAGCAGTGAATGTTTCATATTCATATAAGATTTCACCAGAAGAGAGGTAGTGTGGTATAAGATAAGCCCAATGGAACACTTAAGTTTCTGGTGCTCTATTATGCTTACCTCCAAATGCAAAATGGGGTTAAAAATCAATGTGTATATCTGGATTATATTCTGATTGTGATTTGAAACTCCATTTTGTGTTTCAAACTAATAAATTTCAAATAATTATAAGCTTGGGTTTTTTGCTTGTAATGTTAAGTCTAACTCAGTCTGGTGCATTTTTTTACTTTTTCTGCTTCCAGTACTTTTCCAAATCAAAAGTATATTAAAATTATTTTAACCTTGTGATAGTCAAGAAATTCTGTACTTGTAAGGACTCCCAAACTGACTTTTTTATTAAAGGGAACAGGCTGAAGCAAGTAAATTCTTCCTAAATTCGTGTAAAGAATCCAAAAGTGCAGAAATTGTCCCTTTATACAGAGAGATTATGACTTTTACCTCCAAAATGAATCCAGCCCTTGAACCAAATATGCCCCATGGTTAACAGCAGAGAGCAAGACTACTCAGTTAGTTATGCTTTAACTTGGAAGAAAGTAAATAGTTAACGCACACTTGGAAGATTTAAAATTGGTGCAGCCAGAGTTAACGTAATATTAATATGAAGTTAACATAATGTTACAAATTAAAAGTCCCATCTCTTCATTTGCTCCTTGGAGTGGAGAAATGTTAAGTTTCAGATTATTTGACCTGCTCTGCCTCAGCCCCAGGATGTGAGCTCCTGGCACACAGCCCAATACGATATCACAGAATCACAGAATCACAGAATAGTAGGGGTTGGAAGGGACCTCTGGGGGTCATCTAGTCCAAACCCCCTGCCGAAGCAGGGTCACCTACAGTAGGCTGCACAGGA
>Ga0065711_1031109_pt1 | contig 30548 bp, 10 predicted proteins | sample Hoacrofraction12_FD_59098 | JGI IMG/M metagenome (GOLD analysis project Ga0065711, IMG submission 59098) | Hoatzin crop microbial communities from Cojedes, Venezuela - Epithelial fraction 12 v2 (version 2) | ecosystem: Host-associated > Birds > Digestive system > Esophagus > Crop | place... | reverse complement strand
CCTCTTTCTTTTCATTCTCCTCCGCACGCCGGCGGGGGGAGGGGCGGCTGCATGGCGCTTTTGTTGCCGGCGGCAGCCGAAACCAAAACACTAGTAAAACACTTGCTAAATATTTTCTCTTGTTAAGGAAAGCTCCTACCTCATAAATATATATATATATATATATGCAGATACAGGCAAGATGAGACAAATTGGGGGAAGACATTGCTATGCATGTTTTTTATTGTGTTTTTCTACCTCATCTCTTGAAACAAATGCAACTTTTTTACTGGTTACATCAAGTGGCTTTAAACTATCTTTTAATCTTCTAAATGTATCTCAAAAGAAATGGAATATATAAGTACCTACTCTCATGTAAGCTAAGATCTACACTTAAGTAACTCTTTTTTGCAGTGATAGTTAAAATTCATGCCCTCCAAAGCTGTATCACTCTAGAGCAATCTGATAGCTTGCCTTTGAGTAACTTGCACACTTCTTTTTCTGTTGTTGAACTGGGCATTTGTAGTGGTCATGTTCATAGGAGTGCACTCATATAAAAGGTGTTGCTTTAAGAACACAACAAATGCAGTTTACCTTTACTAAAGCAGTACTCCAAATGCGCAGAAAACACAAAGAGAAGGCGGTCCACAAATTTGTATCTTGCACTTGTATATGGATATTACTGAATAACAAAGTCATTCAAGAAAATGCTTCGGTTTTGCAGCAGACAAAATAACATCTTTGTTAATGGTACGTAGATATAATTCCTATCCACAAAACCTGATCAAGTTACGCTAATGTAAGCATTGCCTGGTGATAAATTTTGAAGATTTGGCTATCTGTAATGTAGAGCATGTTAGATACTTAATCTGAGTTGTAATACCGTTTAATCGTTATTTCTGAGAGCTATTCTATTTCTCATTGCTGTAACGTGAGGATACAGATATTTTCTTTTCCTATTGTGTATTTTCCTTTTATATGCACTCTCTCAAAAGCAAAAAAGCAATTTCAGTTTCTGCTTTTCTGGTGTAATGGCTTCTTGCCAGAAAAAAAATCTTTTTTGTGGTATAAGACAGAGAGATCCTTTTGTCCATTCCTGTTACAGTTGCACTTAGCTTAGTAGTATTAATAAATTCAGAGATAAGAATTTTTGCAAACTAGGTAGTAACGCATAAATATTGCACATTTTTGCATTGATTAAAAAATCAATCTCTCTGGAGCCTCAGAAGTCACTGCTGTGAGTTCTTGGGTATTGACAGCCTTTTAATTTGCTGTCCTAGAAGAACAAGTACTGGTCAGCTACAGTAACTTTAGATTTTATGCACTGTTCTGGAATTTGTGTCAGGTAATGTATATATTCTGGATATCAAAATAAATAAAACTTAAAAGCTAAACAGTATTGTGAAATGTTGCTGCGTTGCCCTCTCTTAGCTTGTCTTGTCCATCAGACTTCTGGCTTGAGTTGCGGAACTAGAAATTGGCGTAATTTTTAGCTTGGTACGAAGGCATACTGCTCTCAGCTTTTCTCTGCTTTCAGGACAGTGACAACAAATACTTACTAAGGATGAAATAAAAAGTGTTAATGAGGAAATACTTTGTCTTACCAGTTATTCTGTGATCAGGCTATTTCTATTGCATTTACAAGAATGAACACAATAACATTTTACACTGTTCCTTTCTATAATCAGTCAGTACTGCTCACCACAAGTTTTCCAGCAATTTACAGTAAAACTTAAAAGGGGAAAAAAAAAAACAAAAAAACCAAACCACCAAACAAACTCAAGATTTTAAAATCTCCTAGTTGGGGTTCTGTTGACATTTGAGATAAATTAAACATCTCATGTTTCTCAGATGTGTAGTGACACTTTATTTCTGTCTGATCATTTGCTTGCTACACTTTGAACCCTGCTAAATACATGTTTGTCTTAGAAACTGAACCATTATGTTAAAAGCTGAGCTACAACTTGATAAGCAATAATATGAATTAGTTTCTGATCTACAGTTTTGTTTACTTGCAATGTACAAAACAATGTTTGCATTAAGACTTGGATCATAAAAAGCTTCTTTCCTTATAAACATTGTTTTTAACACTCAATAGATTCAAGAATTCATAACTTTTTCGCATGAGAGTTTGTTCTGTTTATGTGTGATTGTAGAAGTGGCTGTACTGGGACCCACAGAAATATAACTGCGATATATGAAAGAGAACTTCTGCTACAGGAAAGCAAGAATATATGTAAAATAGGTGAATGCTTCAGTCTTGTGAGGTTTTTTGGGTGATTTTCTGTGGTTAGGCAAGGTCAGTTAGCGTGTATGTGAGGAAAAATAGATTGTATATCAACTGGACTCAATTCTCAGTAGTTGATGTGAAATTCTGATCTTTTAAACAGTTGCTATTTAAATGATAGAGAAGGCCTTGCTGATGTCCACTTCTCAAGCCCTGTTCACTGAAACGAAATACATGGAATGGAGACTCTCTTAAGGACTTCTATTCTTGATTGTGCCAAACATTTCTTTTAACAAATTCAGTCTCCTTGGTGACATGAAACCAACTGTTCTTTGCAAGTCAATACCATAGACTCCTCTTGGAAGTGGCCAAGGTATAGCCATGAATGATAATGACTATTTGTTAGAGAATTTTTCCTAAGATTGAGAATAAAGATAGACTGCCATTGTCGGGGAAGACTGATTGCTTAAACAATAAAGCAGAGATACTGCTACCTTTCTATCTTGGATTATAGTTCCAGGAGATGCAGCAAATACCTTGCTTAAATGTTCAGTTCCCTGCCCTAGACTGTTGTTTTTTTTTTTTTCCTGGCTCTCTGTTGCTGCTGTGTGCCTCATGACTGGTGTTTGTCATATTCTTCTTCCTGAGCTAATCTAACTTAATAACCCCCTGAATCAAACAAAAACAACAGAAAAATGGGTAGACTTCTGACAGTTGTCAGTGAGCTAAAATCAGATCATTAAGAGGGTTAGATGAGGAAGGGATGAAGTGAGACCTCCCCTTTTTAGCAAGAGTGAGCTATTATTTCTTTAGCAAGCAGTTAATTTCATAGTATTACATGAAACTACTTAGAGATGAAACTGAGTTTTTTTAATCACTAATAGTGATAGGAAGTTCATTCTACTAGTCTCAGTAGTCACTCAATGACAGTCTGTTCTTTCTGTCTTCGTCGACCACGTTGTAGAAAAGCTGCAGGAGAAAATTATCTAGCATGTTACCTAGCATAGTAATTCTGTGGATAATTTCAATACAGTTTTAAATCTGTGTTGGAAAACCCTCATCTTCCTTTTGAAGTCTCGTGGAGAGGAAGGATTTATTTTTCTAAATCTAAATGTGAGTAGGTAATGTGTGTTAGACTTGAGAGGCCTGAGATGAAGAATACTTCTGTAGCTGCTCTAAGTCTGTAAAAGTAGTTTTAGATTTCCTGCATGTTGACAATTATATTTGTACTGTTAGATGCTACAAAAGTAGCTTCCTTTTGAATGAATGCCGTATACCCTGTGTTACTGTAAGGAAGACTTCGAAGGCTCAGAGCAGATATAATTGATTACTTACATAGATAATGAAAGCAGTATCAGAAGGAAGAACTCTTGTAGTGCTCTATGGTTTTGTTTAGAGGCATCAAGAAAAATCCTAAACCTTGTTCAAAGGCTAATAAAAATAGGTTAGCAAATATACAAGAAATTCACTGTAGATTTTTTTGTAGAAATATCCTAAAATAGATTTTTATTTTTTTTTTAAATTTAAGCCCCAGTGTGGGTTCAGTGTTTTGTCTTTTGTTTGTTTGCAGTAGCTCTTTGTTCTTCCAAATATTACCATTAACTTAAGAAGCATGCAATTGTTTGGATATATTGGAAATGAGCTTGTAGCAGTCTTTTGGGTGGGAGGCAGGAGAGGGCAAAATGAGGAAGGGTTGCACTTAAGTTTCCTTGTGAACACCTTCATGTTTTCTCCTCATCTTTCTGTTAAAGCTCAGATGTTCAGAGAAATGTTCAGACTTCATTTTAGTCATTTAGATCTTTGACTAAAGATCACATAGATCACGTTGTATTCTTAGTCTGAAAGACGTGCAGTCATTCAAAATTCACTCACCTCCAGTATTTTAATGCATTAGACAGAATGTTCAGCAAGTGATGCTATGTGTTCTTTGTTTATCCTCATATTTCTTCTTTCTTTCTTTCCCATTTGACTGCAGCAGCATCATCTTACTGTGTGCGTCTTCCTTTCCTTGTATTCTGTCCTGAATTCCCCACTCTCATCTAGTAAGATTCCTTCACTTCACAGACTTCATAGTGTTCTTTTTTGGTTTTCTGATGTCAGGAGTATGAACAACCACAAAAAACTCTAAAATATTTGTTTTTTTCTTGACTGAAACTTTGTGAAACCTGTGGAAAGTAGTTGATGGGTAACTCTTTACACTTAATATATTGCATGAATGTGTAAACTTGGTTAAGACTTGCTTTTCACATATGAAAATATATTATTTGGAATTTAGTGTTTATTTTTTGGCTGTAATCTCTGTGGAAGTAATAGTTGTTAGCTGGCAAGTCATCTGCTTTTCATGGACGAGAAGTGTGTTCAGGACAAGGTCATGTTGCTACGTTCATTGTGTTTTTGCAGAGCAAACTTTACTTCAGCCGCTTTAAATACAGGCACCTACAAGCTTCATTAAGCTGTTTAGAGAAGTATATGTTTTAACTATAGATGAGTGATAGGTATTGTAGTTTTACTTAGTCAGAAGCTAGTGGGAGAGTCTCAGGAACTTTGAATACCTGGTATGATCTATCACAGGTGAAAGTCTTGCTTGCTTCGGTTTTAACTTCTAAAGGTCAGTGGCAGTGCTTTTCAAGAAAGGTTTCTACAAGCTTGTGATTTTTATGTTGCAGGAGAGTTTAGTACTTGTTTCACAGAAAATAGATTCACTGGTGGTGTACTTTCATTGTATAGGAAGAAAACTGGATTTCCTCCAAATTTGTTTTCTCTAAACTCATTCTTGAACTCTCTCCCATTAGATCTTTAGATAATGTCTTTAAGGTGACTCAGCCATTTTTAAAATATACAGCTGTAAAGGAAGAGTTACATGTAGTACACTCTACATAACTGTATATAAGGATGCAAAAAAAAAAATCTTAAAAATCAGAAAGTTATCTCCATTTTCAATAGAGTATCAGTTGTATTAAATAAGCAGTCTTCAGAGAATGAAGAATTTGTCTCTGTAGCTTATCTGAGTAATTAAGCATTACTTGAGTCTAGGCTTTGGGGTTTAAAAATTGCATGCTTCAAAACTTACTTTACAGTATTTAAATAATCATATGTTCAAGTTAATAAGCTATTAAGCATAGGTTTTATAACTAGACTGTTAGTAGTATAAGAGTTGGCTCAATTCTGTTGACTCATGAAGGCATTTGTGTAAAGCTTGTTACAGTAATTGGAGTAATTGGTCAATGACGTTCCACATCTATTTAGATGTTTTTAAAAAATTGATTTTAAAAGACCTTATGTTTTTTATATTTATTTACCTTTTTCATTCTTCTCCCTTAGTCTCAGACTATGAACTACGTAGGACAACTTGCAGGACAAGTCCTGGTTACTGTGAAGGAGCTGTACAAAGGCATTAATCAGGCAACCCTTTCAGGATGCATTGATGTCATTGTGGTCCGGCAGCAAGATGGTACATACCAGTGTTCTCCTTTTCATGTCCGATTTGGGAAGCTTGGTGTATTGCGCTCTAAAGAAAAAGTGGTAAGTTCAGAAAGTGGGCAAAACAAAGTTTTGAATACCAGTGCATTCCCTTTTTTCACCCCTCTTCCTTCCCCAGCCCCCCACATACCAAGTTAGCAGGCCAATTTAGTACAGAGCAGTTTCTCATGTATGTTTTAGAGAGTGATAGTTTGGAAATGCAAAACAGAACTTCCTGTGGTAATCTAAGGACTCTGCAAAAAAATACTGTGAGAGGAAAGCTTTGACAGCTCTTGAGCTGTAAAAGAAGAATAATATAGACATATGGACTTCAGTCTTAAAATGTTTACATGGCTATTTACTCTTAAGTATGCTGGGAAAGAAATGCTTAATGCCATTCAACTGATCCCTGATGTTGCAAGCAACTATTTTTGGAATGTCTGGAGGATGAATAGAGCATATCTTAAGGGTTGGTGACCTATTGTAAATATTACTCCTTGTTAGCTGTGTTCAAGGTTGATATGCGGTAGTAAATGCAGTTATTAATATCCACAAGCAAATAAAAACTGGGACTGATGTTTTATTCACTTATGGGCGAATTTGAAAGAGAACCTGGTACAACTCACTATCCAACCAGTCTGAGACTGTGGTGCTACCAGAGTGGATTGTCCTGCCACCACCTTTCCATAGGCTTTAGTAATCATGCCTAGGGAGCGAGTCGGATTAGGTTGTAAATTTGACTAAAACATGGACTTACTGTGGAGAGACTTTACATTACTTTCAGTAGGGAGTACTCTATATGGCAGTATTGCCTGTGGGAATGCTGCCAAAGGGTGGATTGATTTAAACAGATCATAAAACCTTGGGATTATATGCTGTTTTTCTAAGAAGTGAAAGGACGCTGCAGGAAACTACCTCCATTTTTATATTTTGGTTGTAAAAGGAGAATAAAGTGCAACTAAAAGAGCAGTTATGTTAGGGCATTTTTTTGTTAATGGTCAAACTGGGAGTTATGTGCTTTAAAGTTGTAGGTTTGTCGTAGTGACACAGGCTAGCAGCAGTTTTCTTGTTCCATTTTTTTGGTTTTGATTTCCCACTTGCTAGTGGTTTTCTTAATGAGCACACTGATGACAGAAAGTTGATTTTCCTAAACAGTTCTGCAACAGGTTTTCAGCAAGGTACAAGAGAGGTGATACAGCTGTACTTTTTCTAATGTCTGAGCAAGTGAGAACTTGGAACAGGAGCGGTCTGAAACTTGAGCTTGCTTAATGTCTTTAATTACAATTCTGAGAAGTTGAACAAAATCTGAGAGAATTTCAGCTTCTAGTTACCTCTAGAAAGCTGTTGAATAGTAGAAACATCTACTCTTGGTACCCGCTTTACTAGGCTGTCAGCGTAGTTCTCAGTGTTCGCCTGAGTGCATGGCTGCTGCTTCTTGCTCCCTTCATCCTTGGAGTTGCCATTCTGCATTTGGCTATTCTCTCAGTAGTCAACTGAATGTTTGTTGCTGTGTTGTGTATGCATTTTTCTTTGCCATGTTATGAGGCTAAGACCAATTAGTAGTCTCAAGATTGGCATTTTCTACAGTAAGGCAAGTCCATTGTGTTTCGACTTGACAAGTATTAAATTATTTTTAATTAGCTAAGCTAAATGCAGAGATACTTACACTATTAGATGAGCAAATTCACTGAAAAATAAGGTAATTTTACCTGAATATTTGAACACATTTTCTCTGGAAATATTTGGGGTGGAACTTAACTGGAAGCCCAAGATTTCACAAAGCGGAGGAAGTAAAGTAGTTATATCTTGGTTTTAGAAAGACATTTGGCTTTTCATTTTATTGTGTATATGTGGGGGAGGGTAATCTCTCCCTCCTGTGCAATGCAATCTCAGTTAAAGTACCTTTTTATAAGAATAAAAACATTCTTCCTCTGACAAAAGCACTATGGTCACAGAAGGATTGTGGTCGTGTGTCATATCCCCATAAACCTACGAACAGGAAAATCTGAAACAACGTTACCTGAGTTGCAGAAATAATTGTGGCAAATCTCTATCCCACTGAAGCAAAGTCTGCCTTCAGGAAGCTTCCAGTTTGTTGTCTTGAACTTTTGGTACTCGGAACTCAGATTCTTACTAGAGCTCCATTCAGGTTGAACCTTAAACGTATGAACACGAACTGTCTCAATCATTCAACATTCTTCCAGGAAGTAAAGACTAGATCAATTATTATTATTTATGCTTGTAGCTCTCCAAATTAGTTGAACGAGATTCAGTCTTCAGGTAGTTTGGTGTTTTCTCTTTCCAGTCTTGTAGGTGTTAGGTGCTCTGCTAGGAGCATGGTGTATTTTGCAGGTTAACAAAATAAAGATCGTTGTTAAGCAGACTTCCTTCAAAAAACAGAGGGAGCAGAGAGAGACATGATTATACAATGGAGCAAAATTTACTCTGAGTGAAGTGGGCCTTGAGGTCCGTGCTTTCCCCTACGATGAATTATTTACATTAAATTGTCTTTTTCCGCAGATTGATATAGAAATTAATGGTGATGCTGTTGATCTTCATATGAAACTGGGTGACAATGGAGAAGCTTTCTTTGTGCAAGAAACCGAGGAAGAAAATGTAAGAGCTTTGTGCTTCATGATGGCTAGAATGCAGTATTAACAGAGTAATGTGTAAAAAATGCTTAATATAGTATTGGCAATATTGTAACTTTAATGAAAGCTGGATTTTCTGTGACTGAATCTTAACATCACTTTCATATGCTGCCAAGATGCTTGGTGTTTTGTACAGTTCTGCTACAAGTGATATCAAATATCACAGTAAAAGTAAACACTGTAAAGTGACTAACACTTTTTTTTAATTAGAGAATTATTTGAAAGATTTGTTGGGGTTTTTTTTACGTTGTTTTTGAATATTCATTCTTGTTGACTGTAGTTATACATACTGCAGTGCCTTATAATTTTTGCCTTAAATTCTTACAGCTTGTGTTACTGACCTCAATACTAGTGAAGGTTGTCTATTTTAGCATATTTTTAATTTGTCTTACAATTTTTAGCATGGTTTTTCACAATTTTGTCTATGAAACTTTCACCAGTTAACAGTAACTTCAACTTGAGATTTCTTCTTTTATTCTAATACAGTAATTAATCTCCCAAGAACGTATTGCAGCTGGAAGCTAATAAGCCTCTGAAAAACAGGAATAATGGTTCATTTTTAGTGTGATTTCCTAAGGATATGGGACCTATGTAATCACAATATTTGTCAGTCCTGAGCTTTTGTTTGATCACTTTTGAATCTGTTGGTATTTTTCAGCAAGACAGAAGGAAAGAAGATCTAACCAAAAAAGTTTCAAGATGTTTAATGAAAACAGTCAGAGGAGAGAAAAAAAGATTTGTGTCTCTGTGAAGCTGAAGTGTTAATTTTCTGTTGCTATTAGGAATCAGGAGTCTTTCAAGGAAATGAGGTTGATCCACTTTCTAGTTTAGGGCACTACTTCTTTACTGTGGAGGGTTGGAGGACACTCTCATTTTTAAAGGAGTTAAATACAATTTAAAGTGGAAGGAGAAAATAAGCATTAAGACCCTGAGTGGTAAGTTGGGGTAGGGATTCATAACACTTAAGGGAAAGGAAGATTGGGTTCTGTTTTAGCATACACCATGATTAAAATCAAAACCGAAAGCAGTTTTTTATAGTTGTAGTCTGTGTCAGTCATTGGTGGGAACTGATCACTCTTAAGGCTTTCAGGAGGTGAGGGTGTTAACCACTACCTTTGTCCCCAGTACAGTGTTTTAAAGAAGCTATTGCCCTTGCTTAGTATATTTTAATCTAGAACAAGAGTGCCTTATCTGTGTATGATCTGTGTTCTGGAAAACTGGTGTTTCATGCTGAAACTGTAGATGGAGTTAGTCACAAAGCAGAGGACTGAGCTATTTTTAGTGCTTTTATACATTTTCTTTTTTTTTTCCTCTCAGTATTTCTAGTACTGATCAACATGTCTGTGGTCACCTCTCAAAAGCTATGTTTAAGGTATAAACGATGAACCTCTCATGGAGTTCTTGATGCATTCAGAAAGGTTCTTCCAAGTGGTCAGTCTTTGCTGTTTGCATATCTTGACATTTAAAAGCAACACCATGTGCCTCAATTCATGTAAATCAGGAAGTTCAGACATCTTTAGCCAGTTTTCTTTTAACTTTTCTGTTTTTTTTTTTTAATTTGGTCTTGTTATTCTGGATTATTTATTGCTAGTTGTATAGGACATTTGCTTTATTTTAGGTGCTACCGTTTTGTTTGGAGATTTTTCACAGTGCAAAATCTGTGAGTTACTAGTGCTGTCTGTATATGGCTGTATTTTGTTCTCCTTTCTCCACTTTTCCCTAGTTTATAACCAGTGGAACAAAACTTGGTCGGTAACTCTTAACTCCATGGAAAAATTGATTTTCATATTCAATAATAGCTGGCAGTGTGCCTTGGCAACAACGGAGGCACATATGTCCTAGGCTGCATCAGCAGGAGTACAGCCAGCAGATAGAGGCATGTGGGATTCTCCTACGCAACTTCCAGTCTCTCTAGTTCAGGGGAGTTATAGAAAATTGGAGGGAGTCCAGCGGAGAGCCACTAAGATCATCAGAGGTTTGGAGAAGTTGACATAGGAGGAAAGATGGCTAAATACAGGCAATTCCAGCAAAGAGAAGGGAAGGTTCAGGGCGATCTGACCACAGTCTTGCAGTACCTACAAGGTAGTTGTAGAGCAGATGGAGGCACTCTCTTCACAAGGATGCCCAGTGGTAAGACAAGGGGGAAATTCCATCCAGATAGAAGAAACACCCTTCACCAAGAGAACAAGATAACAAAGGAGCAGGTTGCCTAGAGAAGTGGTAGACTCTCTGTTACTGGAAATACTCAACATTTGGCTTGACAGGGCCCTGGATAACCTAACCTAAGGCCCTACTTTCAACAGAAGATTGGATCAGATGATTTCCAGATGTCGTTTTGAACCTACACCTTTCTATGGATCTGTTTCAAAATAAATAGGCAGCAGTGGATTTAATTAGCCTATTTTTATTAACATGTTTACTAAGCATGGATAGAACTGGTGTGCTCAAGGGCAGATAATTTAAAAAAAAACAAACCAACATTCCACTGACTGTTTGTTTTGCTAGCAAAATCAGTTGTATATGTCTGAAAGTGTAAGAATACTAACATTCATTTTTGTGAACTTTTTGTAATCCTAGTGAACTTGGTTTCTTTCTGGATGTCAGCCTCATATCACTGGGCTATTGTATGGTTTCATGTCTAAATATAGATGCAAGGATTAACCTGTGGCTGATGACTGTCCTGTATGCACAAAACAAAGTAAAAAAATGAGGCTGTTCTTTGTTTTCTTTTTTCTTAGGAAAAAGTTCCTGCATATTTGGCAACATCTCCAATACCCACTGAAGACCAGTTTTTTAAAGACACTGACAATCATTTGAAATCAGGTGAAAATGAGAGGACGTGTGCAAACTCAGAAATTCCACACTCTGTGGAGACAGAGACTGTATTCACCCCTGGTTCTGTGAAAAAGAAAAAAAGAAGAAGAAAGAAATACAAACAAGAGAGCAGGAAGGAAGATCAGATCTCTTCTACTGGGACGGAAGAGATTTTTGAAATGGAAATAAGCTCAGATGATGAAAAAAGTGTTCAACCCCTAAGGTAAGCTATCAAATACTTGGTGACTGCTTTCAGTGTTATCACTGAACATTTAAAAGGTGACTTGTACTTTTTGTCTATGCCAGTAATGCATAAGTTTCAGTAGGCTATGGGTAGGCTTTTCCTCAAACAAACGAATCTCCAAACCGTGATCTTCCACATCTTTACAGAATACTTCGTTTGGCCATTTTGTTGTTAACATGAAATCCAATTAAGTCCATTTGGTGAAGATGTGTTGTCATGATCTGTTGTGTGACTGAGAAGTTGTTTGTGTAATTTCTCTGAGGCAGAGTGATCTTGTAGAGGTTACCAAACATACTACATAAACTGCAGTGTGGAGTGTCTGTAGTACACCACATCTAAATTTGACTTTTCTGTGACTTGAGGTTTACTTTGGTAACTGAAAGCTATGTAAATGAATGCTCCTTCACATTATTAAAGAGAATTCTTTACATATGTGTAGCCATAAAGCCGGGGCGGGGGGGGGAAATCAGTCTTGTATTTTGAAGTGGATAAACTATTAGTAAGTTGGAGCTTGCAGTAAAGTGGTAGCACATACTACAGTAAAGAAGTTTATGTGAGTAATTGGAAAGATTATAGTAGTAGAAGAAAGCTATCACGCATATAAATGCTTAAAATCCAGGAGAGACCTACTCATCAGTTTTCGGTGGAAGTTTCTTAGGCTGATTAACAAAAGAAGTGGACTTAGTTTTTAGACAAAGCTAGCATCTTTGTTGGACAGCATTACTGTTAAATGTAGTACTGTCTGAATAAATTGAAGATTTGGTCTGGGAAATGGAAGAATGTTTTGGTATAAGAGAATGAAGTATAACTGAAAAAAATCCTTCAGTATGGGTTGGGTCTTCAAGGGAGTCTCAAATTTAATAAGTACCAGTCAGAAAGGTTAGTGCAACAGAAGAACATGAATCTTATCAAAGCTATGACCAATAAAACACAACCAACAAAATTTGGATTTTAAAGTGCTTTCTGGAATGTCTGTGTCTTTCTTGGTTCATTTGCCTTATTTTTTCACTGTCGTATTTATGTCAAGGAATTGTCATTTAGATATTCACTGCTCTGTTGAAGTCTGGGAGTTGGCATTTTTTTTAGTTTGTGATGTTTCCTTTATTCCAGTTTAAGAAAAGCCAGATCTTTGTTCAGTCTTCAGTGTGAGAATATTAAGAAAATAATAACTTATCATAGTGAAACCATCAAAAATAAAAATAACAGTCAAGTACAGGAAGAAAGAAAATATAACCCGTGAATTGTTTATTTCATACATTATTATAAATGTATGAAGAATTTAGGAATGTCATGCCAATAATGGCTGTTTTCATCCAGTGTTCAGAATTCAAATTGCTGTTCTAGCAATTATCTTAATTTGACTAAAGCTGAATAAATGATTGTAGGTTTGACTGAAATGTCAAATGTTTAGTCATTGCTGAGCAGACCATGGTGTTTCCAGAAAGGTTACTTTGGTTTTATTTTCTGTACTCTTTAGAAAGGAAGATTGAAAGTGCTTTTTATTTGTAAGCCACTTCTTATATATATAAACAGAAATAGCAGTAGAAATGCATTCTCAGAGAAGAGCATTATGATGTGAAAGGAAGAAGATTTTGTAAAAGAATGCTATTTTCTTGTGACTAGCAAGTAAATGCAGGACTGAAAAATACATTGTAGTAATGGAAGCCCAGAGACAGTAGGTTCGTGCCTGTGTATCTTAGTGGAGTTCATACACAGTCCTTCCAGTGGGCTGCCAAGGCAGGAAACGCAATGCCTTGCAATAGGCATACACCATTTTCTTCCCAGCTAAAGATATGGTTGTGGAAAAAAGTTCACAAGCTTCTGTTTCACATCCTGTGGGAATGTAAGGTGGTATCAGCAACTTTGGTTTGGTTTTCATTTTTTTACTTATAAATATGTGACTAAAAAAAAAGGGAAATGTAACTATTATTAGACATAACTTCAGATTTCAAATTGAAACTGGGAAAGGAGAAGGGAGGCTGATGTTCATACAGGAAGGTCAAAAATTCAGCCACAGGTTCCAGTATATAATGTCTTATCTAGTTCTATTCTTATAAAGTGGAAAGCATGCTGTTTCCTGTTACTTGGGAAAAACAATTTCCAAGTGTTTATGCAACTTTTCTTAAAATATGTCCTTTGTTTTTTCTCACTATGATCTAGATATGTTAGTAAAATCTAAACATTTACATATTTTAATAGATAAGGTTGAAATATTTCCTTTTCGCAGTCCAGAAGAGAAATTTGCATTCCAGAAGTCCAGTGCAAATGTACTGCTAATGGGAAAAAATAGTTTTTCTTTTTTCTTTCATAGTAATGGCTTAATTTATATTGCATTTTACACTCAGATTCCAGGCTTGTCTTCCTGTTATTCTGTTCACAGTATAGCCGTGATGCCCTTGATCTAACATCAAAACAAGTTAGTTGTATCCTGACAATAGCTAGGTATTCCATTAAATTCAGAAAGCTGTAAAAAGATCTCAAGTACTTATGATAAAAGGGACTTCTGTCAAATACAACGCATGTCTGCTGAATGGGTCTTACTGTTTGTTTAGGCTTTTGCACTTCCCAGTGCAAAACAAACACTCAAACCCCACTGTTCAGAAAAGTATACTACTTCTAGCTACTTGTTGTAGTCTGTGTTAATTTGTAAGCTCCTGGGTAAATTGTGAGGCTAATACCTACCCCTGTGTTCTTAGTGTTTTTAATTTGTGAAATATGCAGCCATAAAGTGCGTTGTCAAAACTACCTTTTCTATCAAACTTTTTCAGTGATTCTAAGGCTTACATAGAGAAGGTTATGTGTAAATCTCTGTGTTCATCTTTGGGTTTTGGTAGTATTAGCTGGCTGTAGAGAGTGATACCACTTATGTTATTGTGACTTTTTCAGTATTAACTTACTGTGTCTCAGGTGTAGTAGATTTTAAAATTCTTCCTGTATTAATATTTTTGTATACATTTTAAGTTATATAAAGGTGTGTTGTAAACAATGAATTCTTTACGCTACACACTTCTTTATATTGATTTTGGATTTTTAATAACATAAGTAACTTTTCTAACTGAATTATGCAGGTTTCTTAAATGCAGATTTCTTATAGCTGACTTATTTAATGTCTCGTGTATCTCCACAGAGGATCGTCAAATTCGTCACCAAAGGGTGAAGAGCAAAAAGAATCTTTGATTTATCACTCAAAGGATCATTACCCGTTATCTGATGGGGACTGGTCCCCTCTGGAGAAGTAAGTCACTTTGTAATGTCATAATATGTATAATGATGAATAATTATAAAAACATGAATGCTATGTGCCTTTTTATTAATTTCTCTCCCTGATCTGTAAAACTATCAAACAATGCCTAGCTTTTGTGGTGTCAGATGCATCATTTGATACTTGGAACTTTGGTAATTTTACTGTATGTATTAAACAAAATTTATGTCTTTTTTTCTTCTCTCAAATAAAAAAACTTTTAATAATAAAATTCACTGTTAAAGAAAGAAAATACAGTTAATAAGATTTCCTTAGGTTGAGAAGAGTATGGAAGATGAGTATGTTCCTTATGATTCATCCTAGCAGAAGCAACAATTGATACGCCATAAAGCAGAAGTGTTGAGTATATAAGTTAGAATTTGACAGGTGAAATAATGCAAATTACTGAAGGTAAAGCTGCATCCTAAACTTGAATCATATTCCTCTTCAGAGCAGAGGATTTGCTAATTACTGGAGTTCTGGTGTCTCTGGGTACCCGGAGATGCCAGAAACGGTATCAGTTGATTGTGGATTCTTACAAATGACATAATACAGCTCGCCAGTCGGTTTTCAGTTACAGTGACTCAGACACTTCTGTTTATACATTCGAGCTCTTCAGTTCTGATGTTCATGCTATTATATTCCTCTTGCATTCAGTTTCTAGATTTTTCAAGGCTCACTTTTTGGGCTTCACCACTCTAACATCTGTCTGTATTGGCAGAAGAAAACATTCTGTACATATGTGGTAGTACTTCAGGAAAATTTTGTACTTTTCCTGAGGATTAGGTGCAGGGAAGGGCATATTTATATAGCACATAGCATGCTGAACAGTATCTTGATTCGTCTTAAGTCTTGGAGTGTCTAGTTTTACTGCTTTTAAGTTTCACTGAGGACTCTACCTCGTAGCAGATGTATTCACAGTGTCAGTGAAGGTTGCTGGTCAGCCTTGCATGATGCCCGTTATTGCATGTTAGCTGCTCATTGCACAGGTGCCTGTTCTTCTGTATCAATAGATGGTAGTGCAGAATAGAAGAGGTTAAGCTTCAGGAAATGCTTTTTGAAGTGCATATAACCTCTCTGCTTCAGGTGTTTCCAGGGCTGTGGCCTCAGAGTCTGAACGCCCCACGCCATGCTTGGTGCCTGCTAATTCCCCTAGTGAATAGCTTGTTAGTGAACAGAAGCAGTTGGACAGGAAATCCCATTATCGTTCCTTTTTATGGTTTGGACTGACAACCACATCCTCAATTGTACTTAATGAGGTGTAGTCTTCAAATGTTCCCGAAAGTTTTGTGGTTTGTGACTGCAAAGCAGTCACAGTGTTTGACCCAGAGGATTGACATGGTGTCATATGGATTATATCATCTAGCTAATTGTAGCATAGAGACCTTCATCAATGTAGGCTGATGCTCCTTTTCAGGTTATAAAACTCTAGCTAACATAGTCTAGCAGGTTACATCTGGGAGACAATGGTTCATCCCTTTCAGTGCTATTTCCTCTCTTTACGTATTTAAGGGATAGTCTGCTCTAACAACTTGCCTGTGCATGGTGTGAGATGCCTAGTCTGTTGTGGCTGGTTTGTTTGTTTTTTAAACAAGAAGCTGTCCAGTACTGGATACAGTGTTAAGAGAGAAACTGGCGATTTTCCTTCTCCTCTTTAGGAGGGTTGTGTGTGTTCGGTGGGGGACTCTCTCTAGAAGAAGAGAAATATTGCATGAAATTATTTCTCCTAGGCCTCCAAGAAAAGATTCTGTAGTGTAGCCATTGTACAGTGAAAGAGAAACAGGAGGTTTTAATAACCTCCTTTTTGGCAATATAGAAAAGTTAACTGCCTTTTAGCTGAGGTTGGTTGTTGTGCTCTTCAGAACCCACAACAGCAGGGAGCTAAGGGAACATAATAGCCTCAGTCTTTTCAATCAGGACACTTCTGTTTGTCCTACTTGCTATAATAAAACGAAAAGGCATAACCATTAACTGTTTGATATCTGATACCATCAATGTTCTTCTTGCTTTAACAAGCTATGTTAGCATGGCTAGATTGCTATTACAAGCATGGGCCTTTTGACTAAAGACATCTCCCTGAGAATGATAATGGAAAACTTCTGCTTTGGGGGAAATGAAACACACCTAGGTTCTGAAAGCCCTGAAGTGTTTGGTCATTTGCAGGTACTGCTAAATATTAAGAATTAGGCTTAGAAACCGGTTAATATGTCTGCATGCCTTCCAGTTGACTTGTGATGTAGGCGCAACAAATAATTCTGTCCATAGGGAAAAATTAGTTCATGTTCTTCCTGAAAACAAATATGTACATGTGTTTTCATCAATGTGTTATTTTAAATAAGCCCTTCAAACAGTACAGAAAATGTAATTTCTGTATGAAAATGTCAAAAGAGAGCTAAGGGGAAGAAATCTAAGTGGTTTTCTTTTTGTGTCCTTGGGTGATGAAGGCTGGAAGTTGACAGTGAGATGATGAATCATCACTAGACTTGTTTAAATGTCCTGCTATCTTGGATTTTGTGGTGTACCTCAGAGTAATATGAGGGATTCTTACTGTCTGGGTTGTGATCTGATGTGTGTACTGTCTATTTTTACAGTCTGAATCGTGATCAGTTTAGTCTTGTATGACACTGCAAAAGCCTGGCTCCACAAAACTCCAGAAAGTTTCAGATGTGATACTCTGTTAGGTAACCAATTCTTGCAGAAATTTTGTAAGTGGAAAAAATCCATAGATTAAATACCTGTAGGGGTTACTGCAAAATTTTAAGTATTAAATCATAGAACAGCCCATGTTGGAAGTGACCTCGAAAGATCATCTGGTCCAGCCTTTCGTGGGAATGGGAGACTAGATGAGATTATCTAGCACCCTGTCCAGACACAAACTGAAAACCTCCCGTGACCCTGGGAAGGTTGTTCCAGTGAAGGATTATGCTGTAAAAAAAAAAAAATTCTTTCATATAAAGATGAAACCTTTCCCAGTGCAACAAGTATAAAGATAGCTGTGAAGTCCTGTACCTGGGATGAGGTAACCGCAGAGTCCAGGATAGGCTTGGGTCTGTGTGGCTGCGGAGCAGCCTTGCTGAAAGGGACCTGGGGACTCTGGTGGACAGCAAGCTGAGCATGAGCCAGCAGAGCACTGCTGCAGCAAAAAAGGCAAAGCGGATCCTGGGCTGCATCTGCAGGGGCATTGCCAGCACAGATGGAAATGTGACCATCCCACTCTACTCAGCGCTGCTCAGAATGCTGCTGGAGTGCTGCGTCCAGTTCTAGTCCCCACAATTCAAATTAAAACATTGAGATTTATATATATATTAAACCAAAACAAAATACACTATGTATGTCAAAATGTAAAAAGAGCAGCATTTCTACCATATGCAGTATAATTGTCCTGTTTAAGAAAGGGGTAGGCTTGGACCTGTCCCAGCCCTAAACACTACTTCAAAACAACTTCTTGTGTTTCCTTTTCTCCCTAAAGAAGGAGGAATTCCCCTAAGAGGAAAATTATTTTGAAATCACATCTTTCTAGCATTTTGTAGACTTGAGTTTTTCTGGCTTAAAAGTAGTCTTGGCTAAAACAAACTTCAGGAGTCTGTTTCTGAGTTATGGATAATAATCACTGTAGGAAAAATAGGATGGAACTTCAAAAGGTTGTGTAGTCCAGACAGACCTGAAGGAAGTTTTCAAATAGTCGCCCTTCCCTCTCCTAAGTTGTCTTGTTGATGTTTTCCTTGCATTGGGAACTGGTGATGTTTCATACATTTGTGAGTTAGGTTTGCAGGACTTTCATTACTCAGGTCTTGGCATAGCAAGTGTAAATGCTGTATTTTAGCAGAGGAAAGGAACTTGAAGCTAATTTCTGTCTTGCTTTTAGATAAATGTTTCTGGTTTGTTGTGTTCTGTTTGAAAAATGGAACATGGGCTGAGGGGAGAGGTACACCTACACTGCAGATATAGTGGAGGAGTCTGTTTAGGGTGATTGCTATGTAATTCCTGTAATGTGATTTTGGTTTTAACCTAATTTCTCACTGTCTGAAAACCCTGCTGGGCTTCTTGCCATGTTGCCGAATAATTGAAGCTCTGTTAAGCTGTAGAAAACTCTACCAACAGTAGCTGCACAACAAATGCATTTTAAACACTGTGGCTTTTTTTTGTTCTTGTTGATTTGCTAGCCCTTTCTGTGAGCCAGTCTGCCCGAAAAGTGATTCAGAACTAGAAGTTAAACCTGCTGAGAGCTTGCTCAGATCTGAATCTCACATGGAATGGACATGGGGAGGATTCCCAGAATCAACCAAGGTAAATTTATTTATTGTGTCTAACTTTGTGAACGGAGTTTTGGCATATCTGAAATTGTGTCCTAAGAGATTGGAAATCTGCTGCTGTTCTCAGAATGATTCAGCTGAAATAGGAAAGCAGCACCCCCTTGTGTCTGGCAGATAGTCGAATTTGTTGAGTTCAAAAGCTAGTCAGCAAAGTAATTCCAGAAAACTGGCAGTAAAAATTTGAATTTTTTTGATTTTTAGTTAGAAACTGACGAAAGCAACTTTAGAAATTAATTTCCTTTATCTTGGGTGAAGTTCTAGTTCATTCCAGAGGAATTGTAGCCTTGCTAGTGTAAATTTGGTATTTAACACGTACAGAAGCGCTGGTATGTCCACATTTATGCTTTTTTCTTGACATGGTTTGGTCAAGTCAGCACTTCCTCTATGCCAGTTTATTTACTGAACTTGTAAATAAGTTTGAAGCTTCTGTTGCTGGGAATTTTACTAATAAGGTGGGATGTGTTTTATGTTGCTAAAACACGTTTACATTCTCACCTGGTTTACTTGTGACCAGGACTTGTACCAGGAGTACAAGTTTAATGTTTAGAACAGAACAAAACAAACATGTGAAGTGAAAGGATTAACCAGAGTGTTTTTCAGATAAGCAAGAAAGAGAAACTGGAACATCCCAGAACAGCTACCATTACTCCATCGGAGAAGACTCATTTTAGGGTCATCCTCAGCTCTGATGAAGTTGAAGATGATGATGATGTGAAAGATTCTGTCTGTACAGTACTGAAACCTGAGCCAAGAACTCATCCTCTGCTTAAGCAGATGGATGTTAAAGATTCTCTTGCTTCTGCAATCGTAGAACCGCAAGACCCATTGCCATTAGATGCTGATCATCATTCCAGACTGTTGGTGGACCCTTTACCAGAAACAAAGCCAACAGCAAAAGTTGACTCCCCTTCAAAAAAGAAAGGTATGTAATAAAATTGATTGTTTTCCTCATTGTGATCTACCAAATTTGAGGCCATAGTGGAAAAAGTATAAATGTAATTTTTTTTTCAATTTTTGCTATGTGAAGTGTTATCTGACTAAAATGATAATTAAACTCTTGGATTTATAAATGCTACAAGTAAGTCTGAATCTTCCACAACTATGTTTTTTTTAATGTGTCTGGATAGCTTCATCTTAGTAATCTTAATTGTGAAAATTAACAGGGGTCCACAAGCGAAGTCATCATCAGGGGCCTGACGATATTTACTTGGAGGACCTAAAGGCTTTGGAACCTGAAGTTGCAGCACTTTACTTTCCCAAAAGGTAGTTTTGAATTAAGGTTCTGTGGATCTAGGGTTATATTGCAATTGCACTATGTGAGTTATTACCTGTATGATTTAGTGTTTATGTGCCAGTTCTGATAAAAATAATTTGATTTCAGGTTTCTAGGCTTTTGTGGAGTAATCACTACTGATCTTACTGTGAAAATCTAGTTCTGATTTGACAAAAAACACATTGAAAGATCATGTGGAGGTCTTTACTGAGAGTTTTCATCTTTGCAGAATGTGTACGTTCTGCAAATACAGACAGGGGGAAAGTTTAAACTGCACACTCCTTTTGCACCAGTACTCTAGTTTGCCATATTGCTAGCCCTAGATAAGCACACCTTGAGTTTATTTTTTGCATGCCCTGTACCTCCCTTCCAACATTTTTTTAATCAGTATCAAAAAAGACCAACAAAAAAAATTCCATGACATAGTCATGCAAGGCAGCTCAGTCTCAAAATTCACTTTTGCTTGTTTTTTTATGAAATCAAGCATTTTATACTCCTAAAATACTCTCCAAAAGAATAAATGTCTAGGAAGACTTCTGTAAAAATACATCTTCATAAGGAAAAAGTGTTTGTTAGTTCATGTTAGAACTAAAATTCTAAACTTTTCAGTACCTACTGATTACATTACTTGGCATCAACTACTAACTCTAATCTTAGATGACAATGCAATATTTTTTTGTACTTCTCCGAAACCTACAGTGTTCTAAAAACATTAAACAATGTCATTTTTCATTTTATTTGTATTCTACAGCTTTCTAGTAAAGATTGAGGGACATAGTATTGTTCTGCAAAAATAGAATGTTGAGGATCTTTTCCTCATTTTAATCCAATTTTGTTGCAGGCAAGAAAAATGTGATTATTTCCCAATTAGGTGAATGTTGGGAGAACTGGAAACTGTCAACCTGCCAGTATTATGAAGGGTTGGGCCGGGTGTTTGTGTCTGTTTTTTGTTTAGTTGGTTTTAAATGTATGTTGCGAAATAATGTATGAAAAAATGAAATAATAATCTTAAAAGAAATGCAACAGCAACATGATTTTTGTTTGAGTAATCGTGTGTTCTGTAACCTAAAATCTGTCCAATTTCTTGCAAGTGAAATACTTACAGGAAATGTGGTCTTCTTTTCTTTAGTGATTCTGATCCAGGCTTCAGGCAGTGGACAGAGTCAGACACTCTTTCTGGTTCCCAGTCGCCCCAGTCAGTGGGAAGTGCTGCTGCTGATAGTGGTACAGAGTGCTTGTCTGATTCTGCTATGGACCTGCCTGATGTTACGCTTTCACTTTGTGGAGGTCTCAATGAAAATGGAGAGATTTCTAAAGGTATGTGAAAGACTAAAATATAAACAGTAATAAAGCTCAGGCAACTAAACACATGAAGTGGCTTGGATGCTCTGATTTCCACTTTACAAAGCTTTGGCTTATTATTGTGCTCCTGTTGAGAAAAGAAAATTCTCATCGATTTGCCAAGCAGAGATAGCAGAATTTAACCTCAAATTAATCAAGGGCACTTGATGTCTTGAAGCTTTCCATCTCCTTTTTTGCACTACATATTGCATATCTGACCAACCACTTTTGTTTCTGGCTGCAATTGCATGCTTAGTCCTATATAAATCTTCACAATTTGTATTTTTTCCAATTGCCTGATAATTTTTCTTTTTTTTACGTTTTTTTAAGTGGTTAGAAAAGTTTTTGACTATAGTGTTGGACTATCTTTTCTCATGTTCTGCTTTTCCTATCCTAAAAGTTTAACCCGGAGCTTTATTACCAGTTGATTCTTCTGTCTTAATGCTCTGGTTAGTTTTAATATTGAAGTCGTATGCATTTTTGAGGGAGCTTCTAGGAGCACATAATTTTCATGAACTGCTACGGTTTTAGTATTTTTTTTTTTTTAAATGGTCATCCAGTCTCTAATGCGTTAAGTGAAATTGAATTGCTTATTAATAAAGGCTCAGAACAGCTCTTTCGATAAAGTGGTAGTAATATTGGATGTGATTCAAAAAAAACTACGTCTTCCTTGCAGGGGTCTTGCACTGAATCATGATTTTCTGCAAACCTGTATAGTCACTAGTCATGAAAGTGCGATTAACAGTCGGTGACTAAAAAAAACCCTGAAAAGCTGACAACATGCCTCCCCCTCCACTTTTAGGGTAGTATGTAGGTCCCTTAGCTGCCATAATAACTTTTAAAGAAAACTTAGACAAGTATGGCTCTCTTTTCCAGCCTGCAAACTGAATTAGTTCCTACCTCCTCCTTATCCTCTCTTCTAATTTCTTAATTTTCATTACTGTGACTGTTGAAGTAAGTGGTATGAAGCTTTCCCTGTTACTGAGGATTCAGTCACAAGACTCTTGACAGGTAGGCCATATTGGCAAATCTTGAGTGATATTGTAAGATCAGCAAAGACTCTGAAATGACAGAAAGCATTTTCCTAGATACAAACTAACCAGACATCTTGGGATTTTGTATTATTTTTAATTAAAATCTGCTTCTATTGCAGAAAAATTCATGGAGCATATTATTACTTATCATGAATTTGCTGAAAACCCTGGACTCATAGACAATCCTAATTTGGTAATAAGGATTTATAACAGGTAAACTCTCTATAGTGTGTAATTAGATCATAGAAGATCTCATTTAAAAGCTTCCCTTTAAAGCGAGTGCATTTCTCAGCTTCCATTGCAATTTGTGTTTTTGATGGATCTGTTTCTCAGTCTCAGAGAGAATGATTTTTGAACTGAAGATTTGTATTAAATGTAGCTTTAACTGAAGTGAGGGAGTTCTTTCAGCAATTACCACTGATGTTGAATTGTATATATTAAAATAACTCTGCTTGCAGAAAACTTTAATATTAGTTGTTTACAGCAAATATGTATTTTCATCAACAAAAGGGCAGTTTGCAGACTGATATTTATTGACCTCTAATCAGGTTTTGTAATATCTTATCAATAACGTGTTTTAAAACAGGTATTATAACTGGGCATTGGCTGCTCCAATGATTCTGAGTTTGCAGGTCTTTCAGAAGAGCTTGCCCAAGGTAAATAGATGCATGTATACTTTTAAAAAAAGATTTTGTATATAATAACACATTATTATCTCTTTATTTTGTTTTTCTATACCAATTAAAAACACGTCTAATTTTTCAGGCTACTGTCGAGTCTTGGGTCAAAGAAAAGATGCCAAAGAAGTCTGGAAGGTGGTGGTTCTGGCGCAAGAGAGAAAGCATGACTAAACAGGTAACTGAGACCTATTTTGATTCTCTCTTCCCCCCGCCTTTCCTTAGCTGTTAAAAAAATTTAAAAGTTGTAATTTGTCAGAAGTGCCTCAGAACACTGCTCACATAGCTCTGTCACTGATTGCCAGCTGAGGGTTACTCAGTGTTGCAGTAGCTCTAGCTGCTTCTGTATATTTACTCTTAAATATTACATCTTTATTCACCATTACTAGTTGCTTCAACAAAATTTATTGTATTCATCTGTGGCATAGTATTCTTAAATTCATTATTCATCATATTATATCATTTATCATATCATTATTCAAAATACAGTATTCTTTCTTGTAAGCCATAAGCAGTTGTCAGAACTACTCTTCAGTCACTGCAGTATGTTTTAAGAATGTATACAGAAATAAACAAGTGCTGTGCTGCATAACAGATGTTATGCTGAGACACCCCATTTTAGACTAAATTAAGCTTTCTTTTGTGCCTTAAATTTACTTTCCTGCAAAAAAAGTGAATTTTATAAGCTTAGAGGTTGACAGCTCCTTTAATGCTAAATTCATCATGTTAAACTAGTAGTTCTCAACTTCAGGCATGCAGAGTTTTGTTTCCTGAAATAATAAAAAGCTTTGATGGAGCATTTATTCATAAGCATCCTTTTGCTGAATAATTTACAGAATGAGCAGTTTTGAGACTTAATATAGTTTATGTACTGTATTGTTAGCTGTTTGCTTAAGTGTGAACTATGAATTCACTTGGATCAGTTTAAAGTGCTTAAAATGTCAGTACATTTTTTATTGTTATGTTGCTTTAGATACCAGAGGCAAAAGAGGGGAAAACTGAGACGCAAAGAGCGAGTGAACTGCCAGCAGCTATAAAAGAGCAAGTTAATAGTAGGTGTGTTCCTGTCTGAAGACTATTTTGTGGACTGAATAGTGTCTTTTTTCTTTATTTTTTTTTATTTTAATTTTTTTAATGAAGAATTCAGTAGGAATTTACTGTGGGAAGAAACATTTTCCTTTAGGTTACTGAAGAGAAACCTGACGTGTTTGGTGAACAATTCAGCAAAATAATGTGGCAGCTAACATTGCAGGAACTACAAATACACTACAATTATTTCCTAAATGCTATTGTGTTTACTTCTTAAATGATAACATACCTGACAGAACAACAAAGATATATGGTAACCTTTAACAGTGGGCCACCACTCTGTAAATGTAGTGGCATTGTTTCTGAGATATTGTTTGTAATTGGGGTTTTTTTGGTGTAAAAGCCTAATATTGTATGAATAATTTAAACTATATGCATTTTTTGGTAACATTAAATAATTGAAACAATAAAATAGCATTAATTACAGTGCACAAGTTGCCTAAGATTGTGGTTGAAAACTAGTAGTATTTAGCACAAAACTGTCCCAGTCTAGATAATTTATTATACATATTCATATTCTCCCATGATTTTACAAAGATACTTGTGTTGTTGGTGTCCTTAAGAAACTAAATATATTCGTGATTGAATACTGCAGAGGAATTAAATGCTGCTTTTAATCTTGAAATCTAATCATCAGAGAAATAAGTCTGTGAATAACCTTAAAAGCTGAGGTACTCCACTAACTTGCACCTACAGTTTAAGTTACATAGTCGCTGTAGCAACTTTTTTAAAACACAAAACACTGTTACTCATTCAGTATCCCTTTTCGCCTGCAGTTTCCCTACTTCATCAACACAGTGTTAGTAATCACTTGACCATGTGTCTTTACTAAACTCATCATGTGTGGAGCCAGCTAGTAATTGTAACATTTAGAGCTCCACCAATACTAGCATGCATTAGAAGTCTTATTTGCTTTTTGGCATATACTGGCTTTACCTGAGCATTCACTAGACCGTGGTCTTTGTTAATCTGTGCTATCAGGCTAGTAGCAAATCCCCAGCATCAGCAGAAATTACTCTTGCATAAGAATCTTACTCCATTAAAGAAGGATTTTCTGTAGCTTACATTTATTCTGGTTGATGTCATATTAGACCTCCAGAAGATGATTCTTCTAGTGATGAAACCTCACAGGAGTTGAAGGAATCCCTGAAAATAGATTCTGCCCCAGTAGAGCACCCAACCCATGGGAACATTACATCTTATAAGAAGTCACTTAGACTGTCTTCAGACCAAATAGTAAGTGGCATGTCTGTCTTGTACACAGGATGCTTCATAATTCCACTCTGTGTGGTTCTAAAAGTTGGACATTTTCTGCTTTTCAGAAATGGCATATAAATACATATCACAAAGTAAGAAATGATCGTTGGGTTACATTTCTAGCAGCAGAAAAAAAGAATGGTAGAATTTATAACTTAGAAAGGTATTTAAAGAATTTTCCAGTGCTAGTGTGGGCAGCTGTAGGGAATTTTTGATTTTTTTAAAAGTTTTCTTCCTGTTGTGTTTTTTAAGAATCTGTGGTTGGATTTAAAAATAATAATTTCTTACAAAGTTCTCTAGTTAAACTTCTATATTAAGATGTTGCCAAGGAAGTGACATTGACTTCCGCAGTTTGGATATCCTGGGATCTTACCACTTCAATAATGCACATTTAAATTGGCATGCAGTTTATTCATTGTAGACTAACAAGCTAGTTCTGCTACTGTCTAAATATCACAGAATGTTCAGGGTTGGAAGGGACCTCTGTGGGTCATCAAGTCCAAAAATATATGGTCTTTATCAGGGAAGAATTTTGAGGAAAGCATCCACTAAGTAGAAAATACTGTTGTGTACTGCAGCAAACTGGGATTTCCATTTGATACTACTGTAAGTCCACTGTAATGGCAAGAATTAAAGTACACCTGCTACAGTGCACCTGTAAGCAGCTGTTGGAGCTATGGACAAATACATGTACCCAGACTACAAAAGTGACTTTACCAGCAAAACTCTGCCAGTGTTAAATCATGGTTTGCTTTTTGATGAGTTAATCAAAATAGATGAGGAAGAATATATGAGTCATTTTTTGTAGCTTATTTATGATTCTAAAAATTTTATAGTGAGGGCAACTTACATTTTCAGTTATTTTGGTTGATCCCAAAGGCGAAGTTGAAGCTCAGAGATGGCCCTAATGATGTTGTATTTAGTATTACAACCCAGTATCAAGGGACTTGCCGTTGTGCGGGAACAATATATCTCTGGAACTGGAATGATAAAATCATCATATCAGACATTGATGGAACAATAACCAAGTAAGCATCACTGGCCTTTTTTCTTTTCTTTGATATTTTTATCTTTCCTTATTGATCCTGTCCTGCTTTTCAAAATAAGATAGACGTGGTTTAAGAAGACTACTACAGGATGTTCATTAACATAATGAAAAACACTTGTTGCAAGTACAAATTAAAATCAAAGCATTTACAGCAAACTAAAAATGCTCTTTTTAAGAATCATGCAATGGTGATAATGTTTACCAGTGACTGTTGCCCTTACAGTTAGACTTCTCCAGGTTTAGCAGCTGTAGCTTAACTTGGAGACTGACTTGTGCTGTATGGCCTCACTAATTGCTCTGCCTAGAGAAGTTACTGATTTTTTTTGAAATGGTTAGGGGCCTTCTGCAGGATATTTCTGTAAATACTCGTTATAAATATATATTCATTAGTAATTGTCGTTAACAAAACTCATATACTTAGTATCAGCTATCTCTAACTTTGCTTTTAGGTCTGATGCTTTAGGACAGATTCTTCCTCAGCTTGGCAAGGACTGGACCCATCAGGGCATTGCAAAACTCTATCATTCCATAAATGAGTGAGTATGTAAGCCCTGAAGCAATTAGGGTTTTCTGGAATTTGGGAATTACTGGGCAGGCAATTGGATTGTTGTTAATAATTATGCAATCTAGTACAATTTGTTGGTCTAAATGTTGGGAAGTGAGCTACTTCTGTCATTCACAAACAAAACAAAGTATTTTCCCCAGATGTATACATTTAGAGGAATTGAAGCCACCATTTTTATTAGTTCCCTTGTCAAAGGTTTGATTTTGCATTTTAGTTTTTAAAAACTGTCTGTAATACTGTAATACTGTTGTGACTACAAAAGAACCGTAATAGCAGTAATTTCTCAAACAGTCGTGTATATGTCTGTTTCCACCAACTCAGGTGAATTGCAGAGCCTATTACAAACACAATACAGTGCAAGTTCAAACTTAAGTAATGTCCTTCCGATGCATCAGTATTTTGTGTTCTAATGTGTTTGCTGCTAAACTCAAGTGAATGCTCCTTAGTAGAGATTTCATGTTCGGAAACAAGCCTAGTTAACAACTTGCCACTGCTACAAAGGCAAGGTTGGTGGCCTGGTATGTAAGCCGATGCAGTTCAGTAGAACAGTAAGTTGGCAAAAGGGCAATTTCCCCTTCCCCTCTCTGGGTTCGTCAGCTGAATGTGCTCACCTTGTGATCTACAAGAACCTGCAGAGGAGCCCACGCAACTGCAGGAGAGGAGGAAGGAGAGGAAAGATGTCTTCCCCCTTGCACAGGCGGTGAGGTGTTTGCTTAGTTCAAAAGTGTTGTGAACCACACCCTTATAAATGTACTGTTCATCTGGGAGGTATATAGACTTACAATATTTATGTCCAGTAACTTAAGGAAGAATAAGCCTACATTTTTTTCCTCCCCTTTCAGATTTGGTCCTTTGTTTAGCAAACTATTTTTCAAAAAATAGTGATGCCAGAAATAATACTTGCTACTGAGGTTCACAGGGTGATCAACTGTTAAACACTTCATTGTCCACTTGAAGTAATCAGCTTTTATCTTTGTTTTTAAGTTTAGTAGTCTTTCTTCCGCAAAAATATTTGGGGCCTTGGAATCTTTTGTTGACCTTCATGCTGTTACATAGAGCTAAGTTTCGTCTGTGGCCCCTTGTAGTCCATGGGAGATACAAAACAAATTTCAGGTTATTTGGTGCATAACAGAGGAGTAGTTTGGGAATTATTTGCCAAATAGAGTCAGGTTTTTGAAAATACATGTAAACACTCAAGCTTTTGTGCAGGCAGTAACTGTGTACAAATCTGTATAAAAGATGAACATACAAAGTCTACAGGATAAGTTTAGGGGCTTGATGAATGCTTTTTGTTATCAGTCCTTCACACTCTGATGCAGAAGCTGGATAAAACCAATGGCACTTATTTAAACGCAATTGAATCCATCTAATTGTGTAACTGGAGTATTACCATCCTGTTCTTTTTGCGTTTCCTGTTCCTCAGTTTTGAGTCGTGTATTTAAACCATTATATGCCTTGCAGATTTTTAGCAGTGGAACAGTGTTTTCCTTGTGTGTGTGCACAGCACCGCAACGTGTCGATACCTAAACTGGTGCCTCGGGACATTGCTGTTACCGCATACTTAAGTTGGCAAAGAAAGTCTTCAGCAGGAACAAGACCTGAGTTGATAATTCTTTTCTAGAAATGGCTACAAGTTTCTGTACTGTTCCGCCCGTGCCATTGGGATGGCAGATATGACCAGAGGATACCTGCACTGGGTGAATGACAAAGGAACAATTCTCCCCAGGGGCCCTCTCATGCTGTCCCCCAGCAGTTTGTTTTCTGCCTTTCATAGGTAAGCATGTGGGATTCCGTACATCGGTTCACTCCCCATCTCGGAGAGAGAAGCAGATTAAAAAGATTTGGCATGCTGACCATTATAGCTGTGACCAAACGTTCCGCTCTGTGCTAGATTTGCTACTGAGACTTGATGTTCCTCTAATGATCATTTATAAGCTATTTGTTTTCTCTGAATTTCACTTGTAGAACACTTCTGTTTCTGTGGGCGTGTTAGAAGTGGCTACAAAACACAAAATACCAGTTACAGAACAGCTCACAAACTATCAGTAATAGAGCAGCTCAATTCCTCTTTTCTTCATTCTTCTAGTCCATGACTGATTACTATTAGGTTTTGCTTATATCAGTACAATTTTGTCTTTTCAAGTATATCTGCCAGGATTGTAGTCCAATGCTGCTACACAAGACAGAGGGAAAAGAAACAAAAGCTGGGGAATACAGACTGTCATACGAAATGGTCTGGCAATATTGGGAATGCTCCATATATGACTACTTAGAAAGCAATATGGAGTTCAGCTGAGGTTCAACTCTGCTAATCTTTTCGAACCAGCCATAGTCCCCCTGCTCTTGATGGGAAGAGCTAATAGTGGAAAAGTGTTTTTTGGTTTTGCTTGGGTTTTAGTAAAAACAACTGATTCATGGCTACCAATGGCAGTAACTTCCACTAAAGTCACTAGTAGGCCTTCCGCACTCTGTTGTCAGAGACAGGAGTCATAACAAGCTTATCTGTACTTGGTTAGGTTTTGTGATTCAGATGGTCATCTACAGTGAAAGCAGTTCTCATAGTGCTTTCACAGCTGGGAATTTCATCCCATTTACTTAGCCTGCACAGGGTTATTCACCTGTTGTTTACTGTGGATGTTGGAAAATAGCAAATGTTTTGTTGTCTCTTGTATCACTCTTGGAAAACCAAGGTATACCAATGTCTATATAACTACCTATGCTAGCAACAGGAAGCAACGACAATGTAAATATCAGATAAATGGGGGAAGGAGGATACTCTCTATCAAATCACGATGTAGAATTTGACTGTTGTAATTTTATTTTAGGGAAGTAATAGAAAAGAAGCCTGAAAAGTTCAAAATCGAATGTTTGAATGATATTAAGAATTTGTTTGCTCCCAGTAAACAGCCTTTCTATGCTGCTTTTGGAAACAGGCCCAATGTAAGTCTGTGCCTTTTTAATTGAAGCGTTAAAACACATGAAGTACTTGGGAACAAAAAGAAATCGGCTTTTCTTTTTGTGTCTATTTAAATTTGAATAGGGAAGTGGGACACTGGTGCTTTCATGGTTTGGTCAGGAAAACCCACAGGCAGATACCTTAAATAAAAGCTGCTAGAACTGCTTGTATGAGAAAAGTTATGAAGTTGTGTTAGTATTCTTGGGATTTTATTAAATATGTGCCACCTTTCCATATTATTTTTCAGCAGTTTTGACAGCTTTGTAACCTAAGGGTATTAATTCAGTGCTCCTCAGTCTTCAATCCTTTTTGCTATCATACGGTTCCTGTATTTTCCCTGCAGCTCAATGCTATCGTCATTGAACGAGGGGGGGGGGGGG
>Ga0065711_1031108_pt1 | contig 30548 bp, 15 predicted proteins | sample Hoacrofraction12_FD_59098 | JGI IMG/M metagenome (GOLD analysis project Ga0065711, IMG submission 59098) | Hoatzin crop microbial communities from Cojedes, Venezuela - Epithelial fraction 12 v2 (version 2) | ecosystem: Host-associated > Birds > Digestive system > Esophagus > Crop | place... | reverse complement strand
CGCAGCCTGGCCTCGCCACGCTGCTCTTAACCTTCAGCCTGCCCTGACCGCCCTGCTCCCCGACCCCAAGTCCACCCTGACCCGCAGCCTGCCCTTCTCACCCAGCTTCTGATTCCCAGCCCGCCCTGACCACCCCGTTGCCCAAGCTCAGCCCACCCTCCCCTCCCTGCTCCTTGACCCCCAGCTCCATCACCCTGCCCTTTCCATCCACAGCCTGGCCAGTGGTGGAGAGCTGGCCGTCCTAGCCCTGCTCTTGATGCTTCAGCCGCACGCAGACCATGTCAGGGCCTCGAGGTGCTAGAAAAGCAGGATCCTTGGGGCACAATGCTCTGCCATGGGAGCCAGGCGTGTTACAGATGTATCCATACCTCACCTGCTAGTTTGTCTTTAAGTTGCTCATAGTGTAGCCCCTAGCCTTGCCCAGCTACCTGTGCAGCCCAGCGCTAGGAGGCTGTACACAGCATGAACCTAGACTTGCAGAGGGGGCTGCTAGCTCAGGGCCCTCCCTGACTACAGGGAAGCCTGGTAACAGGGTGTTCTGATCAAATTCAACCCTTCCCTCTCCTCATTTTCCTCATCTTCAGTCTGTTGAATAGAAACAAAAACATAAAAATAAGAGATTAATAGTCCCCAGCTCCTGAGAGTACAGCTCAGCTAACTCCCCTCGAGGCAGACCCGGCTGAGCCTGCTGCCTTTCTGGAGAGACCTGTATGCCTGTTACAGCACATCCTCAACCAGAGCACCAAGAGGGCAGCAGCAGGGCTGGGGGTGGGCAGGCAGGAGGGTGAAGATGCTATACAGCCATCAGCAATGGGCAGAGGTTGTAGCAGAAGAGGACAGTGCCCAGAGTGTGGGATTTCTTGGATATGTGGGTGGAACCCGCAAATCCAGCACTGTTTTCTTGCTGCATGCAGCACCAATAGGACAGTGAACCTGCAACCCGCTGCCTCCACTGGGGAACAGCTGACTGCAGAATGAGACAGCGCTACTGTTTGTAGGGTCTGCTACTGGATGAAAATAACAGCAGAAAGTTAGGACAGAAAAAGAACTGCCAGGGGCTTTAAGTATTTCACCACGAGTACAGCAAGTGAAAGGGATTTTTCAGAATAGGTGAATTCTTTACCCTTTCCTATACTAAAATCCCTCATCAGGTAGTGACTGATGATTGCTGATTGGTTTCGGCTGGATTAAAGACATCCTAAAAGGTTGTTTGAAATAAATAGGAGTTGTACAGAATGAGCAAAATAAAGAGATAATCTAGGCATTGCAAGAAGTGATTCATGAAAGCAGTCTTTTGTTTGTGTTTTGTTTAGCCCTCTGAATAACTGCCCACTGTTCCATTGTTTTATTCCTCATCTTCATCTGCCAGATGAATTGCTTCCCACTTTATTTTCAGGTCCTAAGAGTGGCAAATATGATAGGAATTTAAATAAATTCAACAGTAGCACCAGATGGAGCTTGGTATTAGGACACCTGGAGGGTGTGGGGGAAGGAGATAGAAAAGAATAAAACATGTACGATTGCTAAATATAATCAACACCAACTTTTCATAAATGTCTGCTTGTCACAAGCTTGAATAGCAGGTGTTAAAGAGGGCTATAAACTGTGATTACCAAGTGACTTAACAGTGACCAGTTAATCACGTTAACTCCAAGAAGACTCTGTGTAGAGCATGCCTGAAAACATGCTGGATTTGCTGTATGCTGTGAAAGTCTCCCATCCTGTAAAGTGTTTTTCCACAAATTCTTTCAGGAAAACCCAAGGTATATCAAGGTGTTAGAGTAAAGATTACAGTTAAGGAGTTACTGCAGCAGAGAAGAGCACGACAAGCAGCAGCTGGTGCAGTGGTAAGTAAAAATCTTCTGGTGTCTGCTTTGTTTCTTTCCTCTTAATCTTTTTTGCCAAGACCATAATCTCTGGGCCAAGAAGACTGCCAAAGTTCTGAGTGTAGCAGGCTGGTGAGGATGGGGGAGAAGAACATTCAGCCGGGGTATCTGCAGCAGTGATCTAAACCGGTTACGGTCTGAGCCATTAGTGCAGGGAGAAAACAGAGCTGGTGCTCCAGAAACATAACTTGCTCTGGGATGGAAGGCCCACATGGACAAATTTTAGTTCAACTTGCAGTTATCACGGCAATTCCAGTATCATTATACTGCATGAGCAAGGCAGGCCATAGTGACTGCCCCCCATTTAAAATGTGGCCTGGCCAGGCTGAAGCATGCACCAAATTCTTGCAGCATCAGGTGAAGCGTATGCCCAGGGTATGCCTTCGACCTGACCTGTGCAGCTCTGAGGAGCAACCAGTGCAAAGCTCTGTCACACTAAATCTCCCCTAACCTTCCCCTTTTCCACAAGTCTCAGCCCCCCAGGAGCTGCTTTCAACCACCCCCTACCCCTGGAGGCCTTCTTTTGCCCAGATAGACCAGGTAGAAAGCAAAGGCATGGAAGGTACAGTGCCTCCAGCAGCTACCAGGCAGTGGAAAGGGTTTGGGAATTTTGGGACTTGCCAGCGGCCCCAAATTTTGGCTAGCAGAAAGGAAGAAAACAAGGCATGAGTGAAAACCTCTTAAGCAGGCCTCCATTCTGCACCATTAATGCTTGACTGAATTCAGGTCTCCAGCGTTTTTCAGTACCACCTGGGCAGCTCCTAGCCACATCCCTTCTAAAGGAAGGGATGGAGATGTCTGTGTGTGTACACACACACATGTACACTCTGTCTCTCTCACTCACTCTTCCAGTCTTTGTAGGAGTCCTCTAGCTCCAGCCACTCTAGGGATTTGCATAAAGAGGTTGGTAAATCATTACTTTTTCCTGGTTCATGACATTACAGCTTTGGATGGTTTTCAGATTTCATCTCCCACCTTCTGTACCTCGTTACAGCTGATTGCACAAAAAGCTGATCAGCCTGCAAGCCACAGGCAGAGAGGCCTAAGTGAACAGTGCACAAAACTGCTTTGGAAATGCTGGGTTGCTCCTCCCTTCCAGACCTACTGGAAGCAGCCTCTTCATCACAGCTAGGCATCACATGGCTGCGTGGAACTGGTTTTCGCTTCCCACGTGAGTTTACACAGCACAGGTTTTGCTCACACTGTAAAAACTGAGAACTGGCGGTGCAGGAGGTTACCTTTGTGATCTGCAAAAGGTACGTGTTGTCCTGGAGAGGCCCCAGAGGTTAGGGCCAGCAGGATAAGCTGCCTCTGTACACTGAAAAAAGCTGAACCTGAAAACTTCTGCTGCTGGTGGTATGGCTCTGTCTGCCTTGTTACACATCTGCAGCCAAAGAGGGGTAGTCCTGCAGGTGCTTTCAGCCCAGAATAGCCACTATTTAATGAATTAAATACATGGAGAAGCACTAGGAAGTTGTTGTTAGGAAAGTGAGCCACTAACTGGAGAGCATTTTGAATAAAGGAAATGAAGTGGAAGTCTTTATGAATTAAAACTGAGGAAAAAAACAGTATTTGTATTTGCAGAGTAAAATCCTGGTCCCAAACAACAAGCATCAAAACTCCCGTTGCTTTTGGGGTGGATTTCTCCCCTCTGGCAGGTCAGTTTCCTAGAACAGCTTGATCTGTCTGCTTCAGCTTCCAGCATCTCTTAGAAAATGAGACTGTCCGTTTTCACAGAGGCATATAGCTGTGTGAGAGTGGGGAGCAATGTTAGAGCTGGTTCTCAAATGACATAAACACAAGCATGGTGACCCAGTATGATGCCCAGACATAGGGATACCTGCAATTGTCTTTAGTCATGTTTTGAGAGTTCTCACTACAATTTGTCAATTACTGATTCTCAATCATATTGACCCCTGCAAATTCTTTGGGATCCCTCCACTGTGGAATTTACCATCCTAGAAATTAACATACATTAGTTTTAAAGGCAGGCACATCTCTGCTGAATTAACAGTAATAACACAGTAAGAAGAGCACACTAGCAAGGTGCTGTATCAAGGGCTTTACACCAGGTTGGTGGTGTGCTCCTGTGGTGCCGTTACAGGCTCAGGGAAAGATCACGTTTTGCACGTTAATCTTGTTCTGTCCATGCTATGGAAGTTTTCCATGTCACAGACATCAGGTAAATAAGGTTTACAGAAATATGTTGAAGCACAATCCTGACTTACCTCAGCATGCAGAAAAATGCTCCCCTGTGTCACAGTATCTACAATTCCCTTTCTTCCCTTCTCTTTGGTCAAGGTTTCTTGGGGCAGCAGCAGCAGCATCCAGTTGTCAGAGTCTGCGTCTCCTCCTCACCCAGGTTGGTACAAAGCCCATCCACATGTCCCTTCTGACCCTCTGCCCCATTTTTCACACAGCCCAGAGTCTTTCCAGCCCTTGGTTGAGGCAAGCATTACCAGATAACCAGCAATGCAGCCAATCTGCACCCGAAAGGAGCCCATGAAATGCTCATGAGGATGCCGTGAGGCCAGCAGGGTACATACTACCCTGTTCAGGAGCACGCTTGCATGCTCTCATTTGTGTGGGTTTTTTTTTCCCACAGCAAAGAGAGAGCCCCTTCAGGAACGGGAGCTCATCCCCCTGGGAATAACACTGCTGGCATCACCTTCTCCAGACTGCAGTTTGTAGATCTGACTGGAGCTAGAGGGTCAGATTGCCCTGGAGCACTTTGCTGAGCTCCAGCAGAGTTGGCTGTTCTCACTCTCCTGGCAGCATCCATAACGGCGAGAGGAGTGTCAGGTTTTCAGCAACACAAAGAGTTTGTTCCTCCTGTACGTGAATATCCAAGGAAAGCGGGAAGGTGTGGGGGAAATAACACTTTGGGCTCACAGATCCTTCAATTATTCTGCAGCCAAAGCAGGGAGACCTAAATGGTTGGTCAGGTGTGAATATATACATTGTATGGACAAGGAAATGATTAAATCATCAGTATTTGGGAGTCAATTTGCTTATGTTAATACAGAAACGTGAGACATACCAAAGCTTTTTCAGGCTGGAAAGTCTCCATCTGTTTACGTATTTTGGGTGCTTCTCACTTCCTCCCCACATCCAGCTAAACACTGCCACCTTGAACCCGCAAACAATTATGACTCTGAGTGACTCTCTACCCACATGCAGTTCCATTGCCTTCAGACCTATGCCCCTCCATGTGGACAGGGCTTTTCTTTTAACCATGTTTGAACACAGCATGAGAAGAAGGTAATTCTGAAAAGTCAGATCTGCTGTGAGCTTTCATAGTCCCAGCAAGCATATTGCAGTACAGTGAGAGTCTGACCCTACAGCTTTCTAAGAACTTGCACTTTCACCAGTAACACTATGTGGATGAAATGCTGCGTTATCACCGACTTGCTCCATTTTGTCTGCTCAGAGGTTTGTCTCCTATCTGGCTGTCTGGAGGATAAAAGAGAAAATTATTCTTCTGTATCCCCTCCTTCCTGCAGACGTAGCTACCCTGCATCTGGAGACTGGGTGAGGCAAAGGTGCAAGCCGTCTGCCAAGCTGTGAAGCACAAATCACTGCATGGCAAACTTCTAGGTCTGTAAACAGTTGACATTTGAAGGGAGACCAGAGGGTCGAGTCTGAGGGAGTTTCCAGCTGGATCCCTGTCCAAAATGGCTGGAGCCAGAAGAGTTTCCAGCTCTTCTAAGAGCTTTAGAGCTTTCCAAGGGGACTAAAGTTCCTGAGTTACTTGTGTGATTTGAGCATCTTCCTCCTGGTGTCTGCTTCCTTAGAAAATTCACCCTGAACTTGAAGGACCTTTTTCCTTGTCTAAATCCATAGGGCTACTGAACGTATGAGAGTACTGAAACTTGACCTGGGGCAACACCTGCCCTTTATGAAGACAGATGCTGAATAATCTGCTACTATCTGGTTTACCTTCTCTCCTAGCACCTTTTGATGCAGAACCCATTTCTTCTGTTCCGAACTATTGTCCATCATGGCAGTTTTCAAATTGCCTCTCCTGCGAAGAAAGCCCTAGCTATTTGGAGCAGCTGGTAGACTCCTGCCTTCAGACAGATGCACCCTTAGACCCAGCCTTCAGCCCTTTCCAGATGTCCTCACACTACACCTCGGACACCTTCCAGCCAGTCCCGCTCTGCTTTAACCAGGGCCCGGTAAGCTTTGTGTCCCAGGGGAGCAGCCACAGGTGCATTCAGACAGAAAGTGGGGAAGGGGCAGAACAGCAGCAAGCTGATTTTGAAATGCTTTTAGCAGCATGGGGTATGGCCACAGCAATGCAGGCTGCTTGTGTGGACTTCTGCATGGTTTCCCATTGGGAGCTGAGGACAGGGAGGCCCAGCCAAACCTAGAGAGAGGGTGCAGAACAGGGAATGGCTCTTCTACAGATCCTGTAGATTTTCTGCAAAGAATAGCCCAGTTCCTGCTAGCAGTTGTCTAACTTGCAGAGACCCTATTAACACTAATGTCACAGGAACTGCCTCTTGGGTTTAGGTTTCCAAGGGCCAAACCATCTCCCTGGGTAGCCAGACCCTCCTGAGAAAGGCAACAGTGTGGAAATTCTGGCTGCTGTCCACAATTGCCCAAATGACACCCTGAAACGTCCTGGGTTTTGTTTGTTTGTTTGTTTTCTCTCTCAAACTCTAGGCTGCCGGATCCCCCAGTTCAGCTGATCTGTCCAGCCCATTAAACTATAGCTGCTCTCCTCCTCAGCTATCTCCTTTCACCCCGATGACCCACAGTCCACCCTCTGCTCTGGACACCAAGACCTATGGCTACCCTGCGGAGGAATGGTCCTGCCATACCCCCTCCCCATACACCACCTCTGCTTGCTGCTGCACAGCCTGTGGCTCCCAGAATGTGGACAACAGGGGCCCGCAGTACTTCCCCTGCCCCAGCACGGACTGCATGGACTACCTACCGCCCATGGCCATGGCCGAGGACTTCTTCAGAAGGGATAGGAACTGTGATATCTGCTATAGTTAATGGGGACTGTGGTTTTACACATCCACTGTATCCAAATCAGATTAATTGCCCATGAACTATGCAAAGTTGTGCTGCCTAACATGGTCCAGTTTATTCTTCACTACTCACACATTTTCTACATGATGCTGTCACTACATTAGTCCTCTTGGCTTGTATGGTCAGGGGTGTTTTGTTGTTGTGGTGTGTTTTGGGGTTTTTTTTCCTGGTTTGTTGTTCTTGTTTCTTAAAGAAATCCTAAGATGGCTTACCAAACACATGTCATTAAGCCAGCTCTTTTTGATACAAATAAATAATTTGGTATGCATGCTGAAGCCTGTTCATTCCTCCTGTGCTAAATGTCAGTGCTTTTCTCTTCTGCTAATGATCCAGGATCCTGGTCCTGTTCTCACAAAGGTGAGGAAGAGACTCGCAGCAGCCTACACACGGAGCACGTAGCAGCATGAAAGGTCTTACGCTTTTCAGCAGACAGAAAGTCTCTACCTATCTCAGCACCCAGCACACTATCCAGAGAGAAAGCTGTGCAGCACCCTGCTCTGAGCAGGATCTGCAGCTTCCTAGCCACTGCTTCTGCCTAGGCTGCCGTGATGATATTTTCTAGCAGTTCTTGCAGAAAAGGAAAACCTCTGTTTTCCATGCAAGCTCAGGGCTTAGCCATGTGCCAGAAAGGCCCCTCAGGCCTGCAGAGAGGTTGAATCCAATGCTAAACTTCTTTGGGTGCTGCTCAACACCAGCTTCCCCATGAAGGCAGAGTTTCAGTGAGAGGCCGATGTAGTTTGGCAGCACTTTGTATAGTTTGGTCTGTTGATACCGCATTTTCTGCACCTTGTAGCATAACCAACTGAACAGGAGCTAAATGATTTTTTTTTTTTTTTAAGTAGATAATGGGAAAGTTATCATACCTGAGGATTGCTTGTTTTTTGCATAAACACAGACCTTTCTAAGACTGTGTCTCACCTCCTTTTAATAGCACTTGATGAGGGAGACTGGCAAGCCACCACTTTCTCAGCTGAGCACCCAGACTGGACAGAAAGAAGTATCTCTCCATACTAAATCCAACACAAATGAAAAAGCTGTCTACACCTGTGAAGACAAATACATAATTCAAGTACCTGTATGCTCACCTTCTCCTGCAGACTACAGTTAACTGAAAAGCTTTCCTCTCCCCAGAGCTGAAATTGCCCATAGGGCCGAGGATGCAACAGACACATATCTGGCTGGCAAATAGGGAGACTTCCTTCATTCTACAAAAAAAAACCAACAACCAATATTTCCTCACCCTGAGAAATTTATGAAGAGCTAAGAGTAACATTTTTTTAATGAGACATTAAAAAATATTTATATAACGAGAGTCATTTCAACCTTCTATCCCCGCCTTTATCAGAAAACAGATCTACTACCTCCCATGCAGCCTCCAGGGTTCTTTTCACTTTTAAGTTCTACATGAGCTCAAAATGGAATTTTTTCCATGTCCAGTCCAGGTCCCTGGACAGAACATTTCATTTTTGCCATGCTAGACAAAGAGATCACACAGAGATAACTGTACCTTTCCAATATCTAGTTCCTTTACCTTATGTAACGTAGCAGTTTTTTTCCAAAACTTCCTTTAAAATACTTTGTCAACTCCAAAAAGCATCTTCCCCTCTCCCCTGTTACCGAATTAATCTCAGAGTTGGCCCAAGCAATGAACACATTTGGTCACAGAAAGCTTATAAACAGGCATTAACAGTTGTATCTTTGCTACAGTTAAAGGTGTGATTACCCCTGTGCAGAGACACTCTGTTAGGTGTCATTTTAGTAGTGCTGGCAGGTCCTCAGCCCCTGAGTGTTATCTCAGGACACTGGAGTGTTACACTTCTACTGCCCCAGCCTGCTCCACAGCTTGCTCCACGCTGGCTACTTGAGGAGTGGGCACGCCTTTAGCCACATGTCAAAGCCCCTTGTCACCAGCATGAAAGAGCCAAAAGAAGACGTGTTTGAGGCAAGATATTTGAGGCTTCTAGTGGAAATGGGGTGACCATATCCTCCCCATGGGTTGGCAACGTTGGCCTAAGCCAACACAGCTGACATGAGCTGTTCTCATACAGCAAAGAAAAGAGCATGTGAGAAGGGTAAGTAACCATTCAACAAGGAGCGCGCTCATATTAACGCATCTTACAGCAAGTTTAATAGTATCCCAGTCTAGACAACAGTGCCAGCAAGGAAGTGTTACAGTCTAACAACATATCTCTCACCTCCACATCAGGCAGATATCTAAATCTAACATGTTATCAGCAGACTGCATGTTTATCAGTCTATTGTGGCATAGATCTGTACAGCTATCAGTGGTTACATTGCATCTCCAAATAGGGCTGCTCTGTGCAAAGATTGTGGTGTGCAGTGGAGAGGTTGTGCCCATCATTGAACCTATGGTTGCTGTTTAGGCATGACCACTTAGGAATGGGAGTGTGAGCATGAGCACTGTAAAGAACCCTACATACCATTCTTATTGCTGCTCCTTGGATGTTGCCTGACCCAGGAAAAAAAAGCACTTCTCCAGTGGGGGAAACTGTCTCTTCAAGGACTGGGCTGGTCTCACCACTGAGATTCCACACTGTCAGGGCTCACAGGTGGCTGAGGTCCTGAGATGGGAGCATGCAGTGTGTTCTTAAAGACAGCAGATAGTTAACAGCTATTGGTCTCATGCTGCACGGGACCGGCTGCTCTAAAATTATCAACTGCTCTGTTGGGACAAGGATATTTCCAGCAAAAAGTTTCTGTGCACTGGGGTCTCTGGACTCTAAAAGCTTCCACTAAGTAAGCAGTCCTGTCCTCCATCCTTTGCTGCCTCTTCCTATTTCTCTGCTGCTCTTTCTCCAGTTGTTTTGCAATCCTCCATGCCAGGGACTGAAAACATGTTTTTAGACACCATTTCCCAACTCCATCCAGGTGACATATGCAGTGCAAGTAAAAGCTTGCTGACTGTTGACACAATGAGACCTTGTTGACACAAGAAAGAAAAAAAAAAACCAACAGAGTAAGACTATTCAAAGGCTGATTGTGCATTTTCTGGCTACGAGGAACATACTCTTTCTCCTCTTTATTCCCTCCTATCCCACCAAAAAAAGGAGGAGGGGGAGATTAAGGGAAAGTATCTTGGGTCATATCTCCAACAGAGTTGGCACAGCACTACTGAAACACTGGCACTTCATCAATCCCTGACAGATGAAATTCTGCCAGCCTATATAAACCTGTGTTTACATAAAAATGAGGATCGCCCCATTCTTACAAAAGCCATGAATAGATCCAGAAGTAACCCGCAATTACAGAAAAAATAAAAGGTTCTTATTTTCAGGTTCTTTACCAGTTGCATGGAGTATTTGATCAAAAAGATTTCCTTGCCAACCGACTGGCGACTTTTCTATGGTGCCACTTCAGAACATTTGTTTGGTGATAAAAAGCCTTTGTTATAAGCAACTTAACCAAAGCCACAGGTAGGAAGAGATAAACTGTGCAAATAAAGGGGTATCACACACTGCCAGTACTGCTGAGGTTATAAAAGGTACATTTCCCCTGAAACAGTCATAAAAAATTGAGGGGTTAACTGTGAATTAAGATATTGCTCAAATCAACAAAATTCACCTCAGCACAGAAGACTTAACACTGAGGCCACCTTTCAGCCTTAAAAAGGATTTTCTTGATACACAGGTCAGGAACTGGCTGGCTTGACAGGGAAGGGGACAGGTTCTTTACATGCATGGGGAAGCAGCAGCTTCCAGCTGTCCGGTGGTCCAGTCCAAAGACAGTATGAACAGCTTGTTGATTGCGGCTGGCTTCAGAGCAGGCCTGTAATACATGAAGCTGAACACAGGTGTGTCTGTAGAGAGAACGAATCCTTCCTGGGTCGGTCATGGGTTCTTCCCGCTGCAAATCTCATCTATCAACTCTGAGTTGAAGCCACATCCACCCCTTCTCAGACTGATCTTTACCCTGATATTCTGGAGACGGTGATGTTTACAGACTACAAGTCACTGATGGCGTTACTCCGTATTAAACATCCAACAGCAGGCAGATGAAACAATAAAAAGATACACCACTCTAGAAAACTCCTGCTTTTTTTCACTTGCTGCAAAAGGACTTCTGTCATCTCACAGATGTTTCTAGATGGCAAAAAGCTTTTTACATTCTCCCTTGTGCATCATATGCCACATGCTGGTCACAGTTTTATTGCTAGCAAATTCAAGAAATGGATGTTTTATTGACTATTTTGTCTTGACACACAGTAGTAACTCACCAATGCAGTTATCACTCAGTTCAGGCCTTGTTATAACATCCCTTCAAAGTAGAAGAGCACATGTTTTTGCTGGCCTATGCCCAGATATATGCAAATTTATGCAAACACATGCAAATACATGTGTGCTTTTTTGTCAGCGGATGTTGGCAGGTTTATAGATATGATGTAGTGAGAAGCGATAGCAAAAGAGCAGACAGGAGGCCTGAGAAAGTCGAGACGATCTCTGCATTTCTTAGGACCTTTTGTTCAAGTCTGCTAAACAGTTGTTTAAACAGTCCAGGTCTCCGAGACTGACAAGTGCCTTAGAAAACCCCATGCCATTGAGTTAGTCAGTGGGTGATCAAGGAAGTTACTGCAGGGATTTAAAACATCTGCCCTTCATCTTATTGTTCAGTCCTGTTAGAAAAAATAACTTGGGCAACACCACGAAATCAGTGAACTGTAATTCAGAACGTGTACTGAAGATGAGACACCCTGTGTGAAAGGGTTGTCAGTTTTCACTCCCTTCAAGCATCTACCTTCAATCCTATTGACCTGGCAGAGACACTGTTGCCAGCTGATTGCACAGCAATTTACAAATCATTTCACAGAAAGAATAAGAAGAATCTATTAAAATGTCCCCTTGGATAAGAATGGGAATAGGAGAGCACTTACCGCGTTGCACTCCAACCCCGCCATGTACAGGCTCACATGGCTCAAAGGTTTTCTACCCTGTCCATGCCTAAAAGATGTTGAAGACCCAGAGGAAACCTCTGTCTCCTACACAGGCATTAGCTCAGGTGAGGGTTCAGCTTTCCACTTTGAGACGCTTCCAGAGCTATTCTTTGCCATCAGAGCTGGAGACTTGGATTGGATCAGATGTCTCAAAGAGAAATCCCTTCACTGGGAAGCACTCAGAAGCCACACAAACCCACGCTGCTGAGAACCTGCCCCATGTACTTGCTCTTACAAGCATCTGTTTTCTTTTCTTGGGGTGAGGTGAGAGACTGTGGCAATGGAGAGCTGCTTTCTTCCACAAAGTTCTAAGAAGTGGGGTAGTAGCAGCTTGCAGGAACCCTCACTTGGAGCTCTTGAGTTCGTATGTCTGTTCACTCAGGTGAAACACAGCCACAGGTGACTCCTCAGGCTGACTTGGCCTCTTCCATCTGGTCACTTCCCTCCCCTCAGTTTCCTGCATTCCCAGGCTGGCAGGAACAATGGAGGTAATTGCACATCACAAAGGCTTCTGCATTTCTACCAGTATCTCTGTACAGGACCTAACAAGAGGCACAGTTCGAGCATGTCTTAGAGTAGTATTTCTCAACCTTTTATAGCCAAACTACCATTTTTTGTTCCATCACCACCATGGGTTTCAGTTGCCATCAAATCACAGGTTGGTTGTACTTGGAACATTTGCCTATTTATGTAACAGCCATTTACTTTGCTTGCCTCCTTGCCTGTATGCAATACTTGAGGTTTATTAGTATACTTTGTCTACAAAACAAAGTTTTCAGCCATTTTAAAGCTCATCTTCTGATATCTTATATGCTACTCGTGGTCCACAGGTTGAGAAACGCTGTCATTCCACCCTGGTTTAAAGACTCTAGGAGCAGGGACATGTTGGTTAACCATCTTCACAGTTTTTCTAAGACACCTCATGCAATCAGCAAGCTGAAGTTGAAGCCATTCCAGAAACTGCAGGCAACCTAGGATCTGGCATTTCGGTGGCAGGACATGAATGCAGACGCAGCTTTCCCTTTCTTCAGCAAATGTCTAACCTGCCAAAAAATGTAGAATTTCATAACATACTGTCAGAAACTGTGCATACAGACACCCCAATACATACATACACACACTTACATACATGTGTATGTGTAAATAAATACACGTATAAACTCATCAGAGACTACAATGAGCTCCAGGAGCCTTTTCATACCTGTAGATATGAAACCCAATCATCACTTGAGATTTGCTGCCAGTATGAAAGAACTACACATTGATACCTCCCCAGATGTATTTGAAGCACCAGCTAATGACTGCTTTGCGCGTCTTGATTATGGATTTATTGAAGCGGGGAATCCCCAAGCCTACACCACTGCAAAGTCAGACCCATGACATACAACTTGTCCTTACTGTTCCCCTGGTAAGGACAGATGGGTGTGGTGTCCACAGATGTGTTAGCAACCAGCATCAGCGTGGATCATGTACCTGATCTCCTGCTTTTCCAGAAGGAGCCATGTGGATTGGCTGATCGTTGTCTAAGTTTCGGATGCTTGGGTCTGCCCCATGGTCAAGCAGCAACTGGATGATTTCTTTCTGGTTCTTGTCACAAGGCAATGCAGCTGCCATATGCAAAGCTGTGTTGCCATGTGCCTAATGCAGTGGAAGAAAAAGAAAGAAAAAAAAAAAAAGAGAAACCTGATGATATGCTGTGCTACCTACTCAGAATTGTCCTACGAATGGAGACCTGTGAAACGAGAGCTGAAGAAGCCTCACACGATTACTCACTGGGAAGTCAGGGAGTATCCCTGCTCTGTTTCTGCCATGTATGGCTGCTCATGCAGGAGATTTGTGGATTTAGATTTTTCTCTCTGATAGAGCACTACAAACTGTGGCTTAGGCACTTTGGGTACAGGTAACAAATAGTCCTGTATCAGCAACATTCCTAATCATTCTGCAACTCCCTGCTAAATTGTACCCTCATGTAAGCAGAGACCTGATGAGTTAATTGAAAAAGAGAAGGATAGAGGCCACGTAACGTGCATATTTATCCAGGAGAAACAATAGGAACTATTCTACTGGTAAACATTTAAGTCAATCTAAGGAACATGAAACACATTATGCTGTGTTACCCATCACATGTGGGCTATGCAAGGATCAACAACAGCAGACCCATTTGTGCTCCACACATCTCCACTATTCCCTTTTACAATCACTTGCAAGTGCCAGGAAGTTGCAAAGAGACCTTAACACAAGTGAAAGCCAGACCCAATAGTGTATAGGTTATACATGAGGCTCAGAGACTTATTTCTTGGATACAAGGCATCTTTGGCTGTGCAAGTCCTCCCAGGTTACCAAACTCCTGGCATTAAAAGCAGATGCTTTGTAAGGTACCAAGGCGTCCCGGTGGTCCAGCTGGGCCAGAGGTCCAGCAGCCCATGTCCCTCAGTGACTTTGGGTACTGTGGACCAAAATGGGCTGTAGGTGGCTTGGCTCTGCAGCAGACAAAACAAATCATACCGGGCACCAAACCTTCTCCTGGCTCCTTCCCAGAGCGCTGAAGGTAGTGCTGGGCTTTATTTTCATGGCGCTGTCATTAAACAGAGTCCTGAGGTCAAGGGCTTGCTTAAGCACATACTGACTCCAGCTTTGCCAGCAGGGGGATTTGCGCGGGAACGGCAGACGGTTTCTTCAGGAAGCCACGGGGGGGCGCAGGACCGAGGACGCGGCAATTTGTTGCAGAAAAACTCTGGTATCACCAGACCGTGTAGAAATCTGTGCGGCTGCCTAGTCAGGTATGACTGGTAACGGTTTTAAATGAGAAAACTCCAACAAGCAAATGCGTAAGACAAGGTATTTTTAGTCTGCAATAAGTCTCATTTAGGCAGCTGTATGTTTTTTCTCTCAGAAATGATCATACATTTGTCATGAACTTGGAATGGTTAGACACAAATTGGAATGTGTATTACTATTCCAGTTGTTAAAAGGAATACATATGATTTGCAGGACCTGTTTGCCACTGAGACATCAGGGACACTGAAGCACAAAACAAAACAGGAAAATCTTAGGCATTTTTTAAAAGCCCTGCAGATCCTTATCGATTTTATTATCCCATAGAGTCAAGGGATAGCTACAAGGTCTTTATAGGACTTCTCGTTAAAAGAGAAACATCTACATTTCTTTGCTGCATCTTTGTGACAAGAACACTTGATAGCTTCCAAATCCAGCCACTGGGCTACGAAAACAAGGCAATCTGACAATGTTTGATCATGAAGCCTCCCACTGTCTTTAGTAGGGCTTATGCGAGACAATGGTCCAGAGCACCAATATGTGGGCTGTAGATGCCCTTCAGCTGAAAAACACCTGAACGCTTTTCTCATTGTGAAATCCACAAGGAAATGGATCTGGAGTGAGACAACCACAGCAAGCAGTGGGTGAGCCAGTAGAGCCAAAACATGGACTCCAGCATCCCTCTTTTCTCATCGTCTTCATACTTGGAAGAGCTAAAAAGCCAGGATGGGTATCAGACAATCTTGCCATCATATTTCTCACTGTGCCAGACAGCCCACCAACAAGGCTGAAGACTCCAGGTGATCCTATCACTGTAGGAAGCTCTCACAGGATTGTGATCAAGAGACAACAGCAGACTCCCACGACAAGCTAGCACCTGTCTAATGGGTCTTAAAAGATACAGAAAGAATGTAGTGAAAAGGCAGCATAAGGCCCTCCACTGCACATGAAGACAAAAACTCAGTGTTATTACCCACATACACAAAGCAAAACATGTTTCCTCCATTCCAACAGAAATCTGTAGTGGAAAAAAAAGTGAAGCTGCCTAGTATCTGCTTCCCAAGTGAGCAACTGAGTTGACAGAAAACATTCAGTTCCTTTCTGATGGACACAAGCATGTGAATGCTCTAGGGAGTACAAGCAAGGCTAAGAGACTGAAACTGTTGAAATGAAAAGCTAATGCACTGACGTTCTCAAAACGGGGAGCCCTAGCCTTGCCCTCCCCTCCCTCTGTCCTTTCCTGCTCAAGGGTACCCTTCTGCAGAAGCAGCCAGAATCACCCACTTAGTTCTGCTAAGAGGGGGCAGCCAGTCAAGGGCCAAAGATCTGGCTGATGGTGCAGAGCGATGTCTCAGCTAAGGCACAGGAATGTCAGGATTTTTGCTTAGCAGGATGGGTGAAGCTGATACATCTGCAAGATAGCGTCACTGCTTGGTATCTGCTCAGAGGTGAAGTATGGGGCAGCAAGGCGATGGGTGACACAACAGCAGCACTGGGAAGGTTTCTAGCTTGCTTTATACAACCTAGGAATGGCTGTGCCTCCAGAAATGCTGCACTGCGGAACCAACCTTAGCAAAATTTCAGCTCAGTAAGCAGGGTTGTACAGAATACCTCACGCAGAGTCTCGAGCCTCCAGAATCAGAGGTGATATACTTGCCACAGTGCCTAGGCTCCCACATGCTCAGCAAGGATGCTGTCTCGCTTCATAGAGATGGTTTACCCATGTTTCACCTGCCTGGCAATGTCAGCCACTGGTTCACTGCCTGTAGCACGTGTCTGTCTCCTGTTCTTGCTGCCGGCAGCTGTTAGGGCTTGGAGGGCCCTGTGAATATTTTGATTCTCCAGGCTCAAACTAGCAGGCAGCCATCACAATAACCAGTTTGTACCCAGGCACAAACAGAGCCAGAAGACTTGCAAATAATATTTAAGGCAGAAAGAGTCACCATCTCCCTTAACTGAAATAGGAGTTTTGTCCCTTCTATGCACAGCATGTTTGACGGGAGAAATTACTTGATACGTGGCTGCCCTAAACTGCTGTCCTTCAGTATTATGTTGCTGCCAACAGCAAATCATTGCATCACTGCAGATCTGTTTTCTCAATCTTCAGCCTAATGTAGTAAAGTTCATGTTCCTCCTCAAGTAACCACTTCCCATGTCCTTCCTCTTCCCTGGTTATCTCACTTGCTCATTCTGTCAGATTCTGCCTGCTGGGAGAGAGGCCTGTGTTTCACGACACAGCTTAGAGTTCAAGCCAGGCACTGCTTTCCAGGTGAAGCGTCTATTTACTGGAAAATGCATTTTCAGGTTAAAAAAGAAAAAAGTTCAGGTTAACCAACTGTGGCTCTTTCCCTCCAGAAAAAAATGTGTGTGGGAAGAGAATAACTGGTTTCTGCAGAACTCCACAGAGCTCCTAACACCTCTGTCTGCATGCAGCCTCCCACCACAGCACAGCTCTCGCACTGCTCTCGGCATCTCTTCTGCCTGTGGATGTGCACACAAATCCTGTCCATGCATGGCCTGACTCACCTTGTTGTTGACAAAGTCCTTGGACTTGTAAGCATTCAGCTCCAAGAAGTATCTGAGAAGGCAGATGTTCCCATCCTGGACTGTATAATGAAGAACTGTCTTGTTGCTTTTCACATCCTATTTAAAAGCAGAAAATCCAAACAAAATCAGAAGCGTTCTGCAGAACAACCTGAAAATATTACATAAGCCCATCGGAGAAAAGTCCCAGCCAGCTCTGCAGCTAATATGGAGCACCTCTTTCCCTTCAGTGGCGCTCTTAGTGTCCAGTGTTTTCTTCAAGCTGCGAGAAATTAACTCCAAAAGCCAGCAATTAACTCTGCAACCAGTCACTTGAAAGGGGAATAGGCTTGTCCCTTCTGTCAGCAGTTCATTCCTTCTCCAATTCTATGGTTTGAGCACAGCACAAGCAGCAGGCAGGGCAGGGAAGAGTTCCCATAAAAACAGACAGCATACGGATAACTGAGCCGATCCCCTACCCGGCTGTAGATGGAGGCTCCTGACTGCACCAGGAGGTGAATACAGGACTCCAGTTCTTCACTCCGGTGCTGAAGATCTTTCTGCTGCTCTTCCATCAACATCTGGCAACCCTGATCCCGAAGCAGGGAATTGTGGGCCAGAACAGCACAGTGAAGTGGGGTATGGCCTGGGAAAGCAAGCATGGGAGGAAGATAATGACACTCCCAATGAAGATATTGATGTACAGAGAGGAAGCAAGGGCTGGCAAGGAGAGCGTATGCATCTCTGCACATGTATTGTTAAGGCACCAGCCCTTCTCTGGTTTCAAAAGTAGCATATTGACTGTATAGACACCTTATGGGGCACTCCAGCATGTGCTCAGTTGCAACTATGCATTGAATCACCATTGAATCATCAGCACTGTTGAATTCTGTGGCATCTGAGTGTACAGCAACGATTCTGCCCCAGGCTGTTTCTGAGGCCACTTGGGCCTCCTAGCACACCACCAAATACCAATGAGCATCGGTCAATAAAATATCTAATACAGGTGTGGGTTTTTTTTTTAATACTACTGTAAAATATTTGTACAAATCGGTTTACCTTCAAAATCCTTCATTTCTAAATCAAAAGGGAAAGCTAGTGACAGTATAACCTAGAAGCAACAGAGAAATGGAAAATTTTAGTTCAGCAGAACACCGTCCAATCCAAAATCAGTCAAAACTAACAAAATGTAAGAACAAACAAACAGATAATTATCATTTAACTACAAACTAAGCCTTTATTTGACGTTAGATTTCAGTGCTGTGAATCTATTTCCTAACAGGGACATTCAGGGTTACACAAGGTGATCATGTTCACTGGTTTCCTAAGCCACACCAAAGTACAGTATCCTGTTGGTTTCTCAGTTCAGAACAGTAAAATTAAGTCACTGCCCCCAGCTCAAGAGTGCTAGCCTCCTCACTTTCACCTTGGATCACGCAAAGGCACCAATAACACTAATTCATATTTATTCTGAATTATTCTTGGCAAGGATAAATGAAAATCTCTCCTTACATGTACAACCCAACTTTATTACCTAAAAGTCTGCTGAAACTGGAAATTCTCAGACTGAATTTATTTCCTTTTTATTTTTAATGTGCAGCAGATGTGCCGCAGCGTGACAGGTTAAAACCACAGCTTGTTGGAATGCCTGCAGCAATGAGGATGCAAAGCCTATAAACAGCATGAAATAGCGGTGTGGAGATTGGCATTGCTTGGATTTAGCACAGTAAAAATTTTGAAACTCTTTAATTTAAGAAAATTATAGATTCAATGTGATGCAGCCAAGCATCTCCTTGTTTATATTGTCATAGACAATGCATTCTTTGCTCTTGGTTGAATAAAGCAAGTTGTTCACATCACAGCACCTTGGTTGAGAATTTTTGCAGTGCAGTGACTCATCCAGAACTTTGTTGAGTTAGACAAGGCACAGGACAGAATCCTTCTGCTGAAAGATTATCCAGAACAGTTAGGGCTTGTGCTCTCTTCATAACAATAATGTAATATATACAGATCAGATATTGACAAGTAACTCTGAGCTGCCTGATGATTAGAGACTAGATGTTTAACCCTTTAGAAAAAAACAATTAAAATAAATAAACAAACAAACAAACCATAAAGCATTTCATGGCTTTGACTGCACCAGAAGCAAGCCTGTGTGCATTTTCCCTTTTTATGTCAGGGCAAAAAAACCCCAAACCAAACCAAAAAACAAAACACAAACCACCACAAGGCACTCTGGGAGGCTTTGTTGGAATCATCTGGATGTAAACCACTTTTCCTCACTGAATGAAACACCTATTTTCCAAAGAACTTGTAATGTTACAGATTAACTGCCTGCTCATGACTTAACCCAGGGCGTGTGCAAGGCAGAGCTAATGAATGCCTGAGATCGACTGCCAGCATGCTACGTACCCCCTGGCACTTCCACTGACGCATCCCTCATCCTCAGAGGACCCTGTGCCCTGCCCTCAGGTAAACTCATCAGCAGCCATGCTGCTGAAACAAAACTCTGCATCAAAGCTGACTATACTCAGTCTTGACACGAATTAAGGAAGGCACATTTTATCAATTCCATTTTACGGCAAACAGCTAAGCATTTAAGAGACACATTCCAGTATGCTTGTCTGTATATAATCCCTTCCAAAAATTCCCACAGTGCCTTTTCTAATGTGCTAATTTGCTCTTCAGGGCTGCTGGAGTCTGGCTGGCACACAACTTAGGTGTAGACCCTGTCTACAGAAAGATCGGTGAAGCAATAGAGAAGTGAAGAGCTTTCATGACTTACATAGCCAGATCTAGTAGATTCTGGCCATACAGGAGTGTCTAGTTTCTCTCACACTCTGGAAAATCTCCTCGATGGATCTTGGTTTTGCATAAAACCTGAAAAATGTGTCTTATTTTGAAGGTGCCTGTGCTGACTCGGTCTGCAGGGTCACATCTGCTCTCTCTTCAGCTGGCTTGAGTCTGGACACCATGTGTTGCTCCCATCTGGATGACACTGACATCAGAGAGGAGGTTTCACACTGCTATTTTGCTCCCTCTCCACGCACCCCTCAGCTGCTTGCAGCCTCTGGGGAACCCTCTCCAATGCAGGCATCAGTACAACACTGGGGGCTCAAGCCAGAGCAAGTCTACTCTGCCTGGCCTGCCATCTACAAATTTAGAGCTATGATCTGCAGAAAGAATGTATTTTCCCCCACAGATATGCTTAAGCCATTTCCTCTGTAACAGGAGGCTGATGTTACCTGCAAGTATAGGCCTAAAACACAAATAACCTGGGAAGTCGATTCCTAACACTATAGAAAAGGAGACTTTGGTCAGTCTTCATTGCTTACTGGCACCTTGCCTTCTGAGGCAGTTATTTAAAGGCACCAACATCGAGACTTTATTGTAGGTTTGTATTGCTAGCAATTAAAACCATAAAAGCTTTTCCTACCTGAAGAACTTGGGCATACCCATACGCTGCAGCAAGATGTAAAGCTGACTGCCCTTTGTTGTCTACAGCATTCACATCTGCTCCTGTCTGGATCAAATCATAGACAATAGCTGGCTGCCTGGCAGTGACAGCCACCAGCAGAGGAGTCTGAAAATAGCAGCACAGCGGATAAAATGTGAGAGTCTAGAAGCAGACACTATCATAAAACAACGAACAGGAAAACACAGTCTAGGATTAATAGTATCTAGAATCCTAAGGATTGTGGTGCATAAACCAAAGAGAGTTCATAGGCAGATTTTGAATCCCACACATTAGAACCCACAGCATCACGAGATGGGGGGCATTTCCCAGCTCCTGCTGAACTCCCTCTAGTGTTCTTCGGCCCTAATTTGGATGACAACCCAAGTCCAGCATTTTTGAAACACCGTTTATGTCAGGTGCAGCACTCTTAGCATAAATCTGTTGTTCATAAAACCTTCAGCCTCAGAGACTACTGCCAACATACAAATTTTCCTGGAACAGTGTTGTCTTAGATCACTCTGTGAACCATGGGCTGAAAAGAACTCATTCTCACTCCACCTAATTTTAGGAGCCTGCCAGAGGCACCTAAGCAAGGCATATCAATGCCCAAGTCTTCCTCTGCAGTAACAGAGAGACAGAGCTAGATTTTTCATGGCATCAGTTGCTCTCAGTCATGCAAAGCCCATACCCATCCTAAACAACACTGCAGGAGAAAGGGGTCCATATTACCTTTCCTCTGTGTTCCTTGGCATCAAGTCTTCGCAGCAATTTCATGCGCTCTGCAGCTGCCAATGTATATGCCCTCATACCTTTAGCTGCATAAATATGTAGAATTCTAAGACAGTAAATAAAGACACCAATCACTGCTTGGCTGTGAACCACCCTGGGGGCAAACAGTTTTACAGGGTAGCATAGCCACTTTGGGGGTTTTATACCCAGTGTTCCACAAAACCATGACGTAAACCCCAAAGGGCTTGACTTTGAAAGCACGCACTCCCATGGAAAGGGCTTTCTGCCTCAAAATAACTGCAGCTTTCATGCACCCTCAGCACTCCTGAGCTTTGCCATGCCGTCTCCTTTCCACTTCAGCACTTTCAGGTGAGATTCGCCCTTGTGCTTGGAGGTATCTAAGTCCTCCACAAAGCCTAGTGTTGGGGCCCAGTGTACCATATCATATCACTTATTGGGGCGATATGGCCTTGTATGCAATGGTGATATCTCACCATCCAGGGTAACAAACAGCCCCTTTGAAATAGTGTATTTGTAAACAGCCTGTTAAGCTCTACATCTTTATCAAAACTACTGGTGAGCGGGACTGACAAAGAGCTGTCACAACCCATAGCAGTTATGGGCTTGCTTGTGACGTGGCACTTAGCGACAGGGAAAACACTTCACTGCTTCACTTTGGTTGCCTGGCTCTACGGCTGGAGTTGGAGACAATTAGACAGAGCTTACTCGCCACATCCATTTCCCCAGGTCCTATTTGAAAGGGCGCTGGGCATGCACAGGTAGATTTGCAATACCCCCTTGTGCAGCAGGAGACCATCCTACAGGCAGTTATACCAGTCCCTGGCTTTGTTTCACTCCAGACAGCAACATTTGATACTGTTTAGTCAGAAGGCCGTAGGCAGTGGTTTCTTCCCTCAGGTAATTTTGTACCCCAGAGTCACAACTTGCAACTTCAGGAAGTAGAAATGCAAGCTCAGCATTACCTGTGGCTGCACACCCACACATCTCCAGGGATGCCAACAGAGGATAGTAGTGATTGAACTAACACCTGAACTGCAGGAGTGTTTCTGTGCAGAAGGACTGCTTGAGCACACAGTGCCTCCAGGTCATCTGTGGATCACAGAGCTCCTCCTTTGTCTGCCTTAATGTGCAAGATTAGCAGAAAGTCTAACAGCTAATCAATCTGCAGTTCTCAGCTGTACATACGTTGTTGAGCTAATTGATTGCTAAACCAATGCTGGTTTACCCTTTTCGACAGGAAATAAAACACTCTAGGCATATAAAAGTTACTGTAGATCTTTATTGAAAAAGATTTTGTCTTTTTCTAACCAGAACAACCCAGAAAGAAATTCTGCAACAGTTCATCATTGTTTTATATTCACACAGAGAATTTACATACAATGGAGTGAAAGAAATTTAAAAGCAATCTTAGCAACCACAGGCTTGATTCACAACTGCGTTATCCCAGTTTTAGCTACTGCATGTCTTAGTACTTATAAAACCAGAGTAAGCAGTGGTGAACTAAGCTCCTCCTAATTAATTTCTTTGCTGGGTTTTTCTGCAAATTTAAGCCACTAATTTCAATGCACCTGAAATCCTGCTATTTTCATACAACTTTGTGATCACTTACATGATCTATTGCTTATGTCTTCCAGATTTGTCATTATCGTATAACAAAACATGCTTTGAAAGTCCTCAAGACTTTCAACCTGAGCTCGCAAACCTCACTCAGGCATAAACTGTAAGGTCACTTGAAATATTGCCTGGGTGGCAACTGGAGTGCTGGACACCAGGTGATAAACAGTGAAATAAATTATGCTGCAGTTAGATTTGCAAATATTAAAATCACCTAAGGATCCTGGGCTTCAGAAAGCAGAAAAACCCAGAGAAATTGTATTCACCAGCCAAGAATCCCTTGTTTGTTAAGAAAACAATAAGCAGAGTTAGAAGGGGATGTATCTCCTGCAAATATATTTGTCTGTGGCATGGCACTCCTGAACATCAACAATAGTATTTACAGCTGTTAAAAGCTGTAAAAGCTACTCGAGGAAAGAAAATCAGAAAACTAAAATGTGTGCACCTGTGGGGCTGGGAGACTACAGCAAAAAGAAACTTTCTCTAGCAGTAAGGCACAAGAGAGGTCACTAAGGTTCCTTGCATCAGCACATCATCACCAACTTCATTCAAATGCAACAGAACAAACAAAAGTATTGCCAGCTAACAGCAATGCCATGAATTCCTTGTTAGACTAAAGTCCAGATTTTGGAAGACCTTGTCTTCTCAATGATCTGCTGATATAGGGCCATGTCTTGCAATTCTGACTCAAGCAAAATTCCTGGTAACTTCAGTGGGACCAGGATCTGTCCATTGGTAGAACATGCAGCATTACCAGCCAGCCACAAAATCAGGCCCCCATCTTGAAGATGGACATTTTAGAGTCCGAAAACATTCTGCAGCTGAAAGACTATGACTCTAAAGCACTGTCCCATACCTGCATGGCTGTGTCCCAATGACAGACAAGGTGAGACCTTCAAGTTACACCTTTGTGTGAACTCAAATGTTTCATCTAAGCTACGTTCTGTTTCTCTGTGAATAGAGATGTCTGACTGCACTGGCATTTAGTTCAGCTGTACTGACTTCTTTTCTTCAGACTAACACACCTACCTGCACCAGTAAAACAAAATTACACTTTACATTTTCCTATTTTCCAAAGAAGCAGTTCAATTTAGGAAAGACAAATGTGAATTCAGGCCCCAAAAATGTTTTCTAGTAGCCTAGATCAGGTGGAGATTCCTTCATGGACAGGGCAAAGACACATACATAAGGCATTTACACTGAGCTCTGGAAAGCAGTCATGTTGAACTAGATCTTGCCAATATTTAGAGGCAAGCGTACCCTCACCAAATGCTACAGTTGGCCATGGCTACACTATAATATGTCAATCTGAGATCATGCCACGTGTCTGAGGATGAAAGTCACCTCGTGCTGACGCTGAGCACAAGAACTACCCAATATCAAAAGCCTGCCTAGAAGAGGTAGCAGGAACTGTAACAGCAGATAAATCTTGTGCTGGGCCCCAGGACAAAGCAAGTTTCACACAATACTCAAGTCATGCTGTGCTAGAGGCAGACACCAAAATCACAAGTAAAGTTCCCACCCCATCCCCAAGCCTGCTTTTCCTCTGTACTCAGCACTCACTGTGGTGTCAGGTGGAGTATTGAGTAGGTGAGGATCAGGCCCCAGATGTGCAACTTAAAGCCCTTCAACAGAGAGAGCATGGTTTAAAACATACGTATCATTGTCTTCATCTTCTAGAAGCAGCTTTTCAATAGGCAATGTGCCGATGACTCGTCTGGCATCCTCCAGCTCCTGGGGGGCTGGCTCAGGAATGGAGATCGGCAAGGGCACAAACTGTGGCCCAGAAAGCGGGGAAGAAGCTGGCTGGTACTGCAAAGTAGAGGCTGGCAGCGCAGAGAGTGGCTGTGCCCATGGGAAGTATGTGAGAGGTGGCTGCTGATCCGTCACCTCGAGCTGAGGCACTGCAGCGGGGGTGGTGCTTCGGGGCTGTTAAAATAGAAGAGAAATAAAACAAAACAAACCAATTGGCCAGGTGGGGTGGGGGGAAGAACACAAACCAACAGAATAAGGATGCTCAGTTTCACTTTTAACATCCCTTTTCCTTTCTCTCTGGGTAAAGTGTTACACTGAGTGTGACAGTTTTCCCACGCTGGCTCCCATGAGAGTGGTGGCTGTGGGTGTCCCAGGTACTTGCTGCCAGTAGCTCACACTCATGTCAAGTTCCCTCTAGCTTTCTGTTCCCACTCCCACCCTCACTGCAAGCACAAGAGACAGTTGCACCCTGCGCTGAAAACTGCCTTGTTTGACAGTCTTTCCTGCAAGATGAATGCATGGGCACAACTTTGCTGCCACAAAGCTGAGGGCAGCTTATGCTGCCCTCTGCGAGAGTCCATCCTGACCAGCCCATCAGCCAAGGAAGAGTCACATTTGAAATGACAGCCCTTCCTCATCAGTGAAGGCCACAGGATGCAGGCACGAGCCTTTGCTGATTTGGTGGGTCAGTCTCAGTTGCTGAAGTGAAATATTAGAAGAAAAATAAACTGCTTGAGTTCAATTGAAACAGAGTTCTCCACCCTTCTCCTCTAAGAAAAAACAAATCACCTCAGGTCAGTCAAAAAGATTCTGTCTAGCCTGAAACCAAATATTCTGCTATGTTTGCATGCTATTTTGACCTTGCTCTTCCATCTTTAAATAGACATTTTTGAGACATTTATTGCCAAGTCACTCTTCCTGCTTCACCTGGTGGATGTGTTTTCTGGAATACCATTTGCCTTTTTTTTTTTTCAAGTTTGGAGTTAAATATTGAAGAATCCCCTGGATGCTGCTCAGATCTCTGGTAGGACTGTGTCCTAAGCATTTGTCCAGACAACAGCATTTATTGACTATAATGTGCATCCATTCAGTGAACTACTACTTTAATTGTGCTTCCTCAGGTATTCCAAATCCAAGATGAACAGCTCCTCAAGTTGGATTTGATGACAACAGTAAATGTAAAATTCCCCATGGTTATCCTTCAGCTGCAAACAGTATTCACCTTCTGTAAATAACTTTTCACAGACTTGGACAAACTCAGGGCAATGCAGCCCTGCTGCTGACTTGATGAGAGATGACTCATTTCCCAGGACAACAGCAAAGAACAGTGTATGTGTTAGTAACGTGGAAAGTCTGGAGGAGTGCAGAGAGCTGGGGAAATGGCAGTGAGGCATGCCTGATTTCAGCACAATCACAACTTTTTGTCCTGCAGAAATCATACTAACATCCAGCACAGTGCAGACACGGCCAGTGCTAGAACAACTATGTGGCATCGATGCCAAGACACACAACATTATAGTAATTAAATCAATCATACTAATTACATCCAGCACTGCCCATAGCTCTTGCTAGAAGGTGGGGAATTTGCTGTCATTTATACCTAGTTATTTTTGACTTACTGCAAAATTGGTGATCAGTGGTTGAGAAGTGTAGGTCAGAACAGATGAAGGTCCAACCAGTGTGTAACTGGGACACATAGGCTGAACATACATATCTGCTGTGTATGGACAGCTAACTGCTTCGTGGGACACATAGTCAGGGTAAGTGGTCCACTGAGTTAAAGGCTGTAAGGATGTGGGAGAGGGCTGTGAGATCCAGCCAGAACAGAGTGCTCCTTCATCTGTGACAGGCAATGCAGAGGCAGCAATATCCATATCAATGCAAGGCTGGCCTAAAAAACAGGAGAGGATTAAAGCCCAGTTCAGCATAGTCTTCCCTGCAGCAGGGCTGACAAACACTTAAAAAGATAGGGAAACATTACCCATTGGTGAATAGGAAGGAAGTGGCTGATGGGGCAAAACCACCTAGAAGAGAGAAGAGAAATACCCACAGATTAAGACTGTAAGCATTAAATTCAATCCTCTCTGAGAAGCACCGAGAAACAGAACTATTACTGGTTGGTTATCAACTACTGCTTGAATGTCCCCACCTGCCTCCATGGAAGGGCCAGCAGAACTGACCCCAGTCTGTTTATGGGCCTAGCCAAAATCCACATGTCCCTTCAGCTCCAGGGCGTCTTAAACAGTATTTAAACCTTGTGTTGCAGAGGAATTCCTCTTCAGAGAGGAGCCAGTCAATCTGCTTCCTCCTGGGAGGACAGATAGAGGTAGGCTGAAACTAAGAAGCAAATTGCCAAGTATGGCTCTGGCTGATCTCTTGTTGTGCTCTTGAACAAGCTGCTTAACTTCCAAGCCACCTTCTGTTCCTAGGAGTTAGATCCTGACAAGTGCAAAGCACTTTCATCCTTCATTAAGGCAATGGTGACTGAAGGTGCTCAGCACCCTAAAGGCACTCCACCTAAAGTAAAGACACATTTAACGGTATCTCCAGATAACATGAGGCTGTGTTGCCTTCAAAATGTTTTAGAGGTGCAAAGATTTCTTTCATTGCCAGCTGGTGCCAGGGCTGGTCAATCATTTAGCTACTGAGGAAGAATTTTCTGCCTCTGTTTGTTTTCTCTTTTACCGTTGTAGCTGCCGTTGCACTGGTATTATGAACATTTCCCCGTTTCCTTTTCAATAGCTCCTTCACTGGCTCTTTGACACGGACACCTTGATAGGGGCGAGGCTGCAGCTGCTGTTCTGGAGCAGAAGCTGAGGAAAAAAAAAAATGCAGTTTACATTTATTTTCACTTCTGCCATTTGCACAGAGTCAAAATCCCCATAGCAGCCTGCTTGTCTGCAGGCTGTACTAGTCAACGTGGCTGGAGTTTGGACTCATAACATTTTCCTCCTTAGCTAATGATGTCTTTTGGCCCATACATGATGTCAGATGGCATAGCCCTTCTTTCTACCTTTGCGGCTTGGATGCTGTGATCACATAGATGAATCATGAAGACAACCTAACCTGAAATAAGTATGCTTGCCATTCCCTCCAGCTGTTAAATACCTGCAGAAATACCAAGAAAACTAGCCTGCTCTTTTTGAAAAAAAGAGCATTCATGCAGAATTCACAGCACAAGAGCTCACGCAGGCCTCGCAGCCGGGATGGTCTGAAAGCCAGTGCTGGTGGTTTCCTTGCCGCGCTGGCAGGTGTTTTTATGGCCTGCAGAAGCCGTGCCCCATCAGGCACAGAGGGTAATGAACATGGTCTGTTGAATACATAGGCATATTACTCTAGATATTTATGAAAGCCAGAGAGCACGTAGTACAAGGAAAAGTGGTTGTTGCTGTTACACAAAGGATAATACTCCATTCCTAAAAGCAACAGCTACCAACAGACCTCCACCTCCCTGTGGGGATATATTTTATACATGAGTGAAATAAGAATAGTAATGGTGAGACACACACACTAAAGGGAGGTGAAAAATGGTGTCCCTCTTCAAAACTTGCCAGCTAGGTAGACAAAAAACAAAAGCAGAGAGGCAACAAATAAATGCTGATTTTTCCTCAAACTGTCTCTAGACTAAACCTTTCATTCTGCTGCCTTCAATGGTATTCCAGTGTATTAATTGTGATGTTCCACTTTTTTTTCCTCCTTAATCCCTGAGCCTGAAATTCTGTTTTCTTTAGGCTTCTGACAAAAACGGCCTGTTTATTTTATTCCTCCTGAGTTCACTTGTGTGTGTCTGCTTTATGTTGCTTCAGTGTCATTGATCTGCAGTGCAGTGATTTACACCCACCTGAAGGACAAATCAGACTGAGTATATACAACAGGCATATAATACAGATTGGTTAGTAGATATCTAGCCTATGACATAGCAATTGCTGGCCAGGTAGATACATTAAAAAGTAGAGATTAGATATTAAAGAGAAATACATTACATTCTGTACTTAGACGGAAGCTGTAAATGCAATGCAAATTAGAAAAGAATCCTAATTTGGAAACCCATTTAACTCATTACTAGTTTGGCATGCATACCTCATAGCTTTTGAGAGCAGGTAGGTATACTTCAGTGCTATCCTGGACCAGGGTCATGTTTCTGTTCCAAATAGAGCTTTGCTCACAGCCTGGCCAGGAGGTTTATAACTTGGTGAGCTGCACAGCTTTGAGGACAGTTATATTGACAACACATCTCGGAGCTTATACCCATAAACTCTGATCCATTTTGAAAAGTAAAGCTTACAGCCAGCTAAAAAGGCTTATCACAAAGCCTTGTGACAAGTGAAAGCATAGGAAGCACAGTTCTTCATAAGCCAATATTATCAACCCATATTTTCCATGAAGTATTTGCAGACAATTGATAGCAGAAGGAAACCATGGGATATCAAAGCTCAGAGAGGCCCCGTATTTGTAAAGCCACTGATAGCAGTAGTGGCTACCTGCCCCTTTTTACTGCACTTTGATTTGTAAATATGCTAATTGATACGTTTCCATTTCTAAAGATCACAACTGCCCTTTGGTTTTATGAAGTACAGGTGGATATTCAGCTCAAATCTTAAACCAAAAATATTATTCCACCCAGGAAGCATTTATTCAGATTTACATCCTGTGCTTCACATCACAGAACAAGATGAATCATTTTACTTCTGGTCATCGTTCCCAGTTACATAAAAGTATATGCACACTGAGATGTTTCTATTACACCTTTGTGGGGGGAGAAAAACTGAGTCTAAATACAAACAGCGCAAGTCAACCTCAAAAAATATTTAACAGAATAAACATTTCTGCTTTCATTTCTTTAAAAAAAATGAAATACTTCTTCCCTTTCAACTTTCTTCTACCGTTAACTCTTTCTGACTCACTACATACCATTTAATCACGAAAACTTGATCGGCCATTATCAATACTTTTGGTACCAGACAGCACTACATTCATGTGTTGAACTGTTGTCTTTGCTACCTTTATGCATATTGGGAAAACACTTTGCTTTAAAATAGTAGCTGCAGAAAAGATGATTTTTTTTAGTCTATGCCTGATCTAACTCTGCTTTCTATAAACGTTCTTTGTGGGACTTTTAAATTGGGTTACTTGCATTCTCATGAATCCTGTGGATTTGGAAATGTAGTTAAAGAGAATTCAAGTCACATTAATTCTGCATACAAGCATCCACAATAGCTTTTAATACAGTTCACATTTTGCTTTTTAAATTTAATTGGTATTAATTTATCTGAGTGCAAACAATAGACAGTGCTAAAAAGTGCTGTGGTATGAGCTGTACTGAGAACTCTGAAAAGGAGCTGAATACTGGACAGGAGGTCTGAAATAAAGACCATCACAAAGGTGCTTTCTTGGTCTTACAAGACATTTATTTACATTTGGAAATTATTTATTTGTATTTTACTGAAACGCTCTTTAGAGGCAGCTATTGCTGCTGTTCTTTATGCTGTGTGAAAACACCCACTCCGCCAAAGCAAATACGAGCTCTTCTATAGATTGCATGAGAGGCAGAACTGTACCTCTTGGGTAGTATCTTATCCCTGCGTCATCAGACTGATTTCAAAAGGCCTCCTCGCAGAATTAGGGTGGGGAAGGATGGCAGTTTCTGGCTCCAGGTTTGGGGGATGGGAAAGAAGAAATTTACTGTAAAAGCTGACAAATATACCTATTCAGAGTTTCCGGTGTAAGCAGAGTAACCAAAAAAAAAAAAAAAAAAAAAAAAAAACCCAAGGTCTGCAGAACATATTTCAGTTCCCCC
>Ga0065711_1002974_pt1 | contig 30548 bp, 15 predicted proteins | sample Hoacrofraction12_FD_59098 | JGI IMG/M metagenome (GOLD analysis project Ga0065711, IMG submission 59098) | Hoatzin crop microbial communities from Cojedes, Venezuela - Epithelial fraction 12 v2 (version 2) | ecosystem: Host-associated > Birds > Digestive system > Esophagus > Crop | place... | reverse complement strand
CCCAGACACACAGCTGTAAAAAAAAAAAAAAAAGTCTTTTCAATGTAAATGAAAATGAATAAAAGTCTAGTTAGAGATGTTAAAACTTGTTCAATCATTACTTGATCATTAAAGAAGATATAGATTATAGCAACTCAGAGAATAAGTTGGAGAAAATTTGGAAAAGTAGGCAATGCGTGTTGTTAACATTTGTAGGCTGTCTACACAGTAATCCATTTTACCACTGACGATAAATGTTCAGAATTGAAGTAGAGGGCAAAGCCGTGTAACTGTTGTGGGTGTTGGGGCTGTTGCTGTGACCTGAATGTCACAATCACCACTTCTGTACAAGGTGCTGTTGATGTCCCTGCACCTGGCCTCCTCCCGAGGTGTCTCCAGTCAGGCAGCAGAGCTGAGCAAGTTCTGTTATTCCCAGGGCCTGTTTGCTCACGGCTGGCTCGGGCAACACCTTTTTTTTTGAAAATAAACATGCTTAGTTAAAATGAAGAAGTTTGTCCTTTCATTACTTTATCTCACAATTCAAGAATCACATTTACTGAAATATATTTTACATTTTCAAAGTCAGTAACAATAAATGTTGAATGTATTTACACAGTTAAAGATGATGACAGGCAACTTCTGAACATAGAGCCAATACCTTCAGAGCAATTGCTGGACATGTACAAGAGGAAGATTGCTGATGAAGGAAGACTTTTCTTGGATGAATTTCAGGTTTGTCATTGGTTTGAAATATACCACAAATTTGTAGCCAAGTGGTTGGAAAAATTCTGTTCAAGAGCATGTTTGAAGTATATCCACTGGTTATAAATAAATAAAAAACCAAGAATCTGGAAAACTGGGTGAATTCTCATCTAAGATCAATCAGGCTTGCATTAATTTTGCTGCCAAGCTCTCTCTATTACAAGATGATGGTACTTTTTCTTTTCCTGAAGGTGTTTTTCAGCAAAAGTATAAAATACAGTGCAAATATTTCTCATTCTAGAGTACCTTTTACTGCATGTTTTTAATACTCTCCCTTACTGCATAGCCATGGGGATATACATACTATATAACTGTCGAGATATATATTATTTATATTAAGGGAAAACAAATTTATTTATTTTAGATACAAGAAATACATGTACTGTATGAAACAGAATGTTATCTTCCAGAGTCAGTATACCAAATTTTTTCCATATGCATTTGACTGTAAGTAAAGCTACTTTAAATACATGCTTATCTAATAAAGAAAAATTTTATTTTACAGAGCATTCCTAGAATTTTCAGTAAGTTTTCAATAAAGGAAGCTAAAAAAAGCCATAATCAGAACAAAAACCGTTACATTGATATCCTTCCATGTGAGTATTTGTTACAATTTCTCCATGTTTTATAAATATTTTTCTCAGTGCCTTCAGATAATGTAATTATTCTGTTTTAAATGATTGAACAGATGATCATAACCGTGTTGAACTCTCAGAGATCCAAGGAGACCCAGGATCAGACTATATCAATGCAAGTTATATTGATGTGAGTAACTTCTACTTTTAAGAAATCTTACGCACAATTGAAGAAATTCTGTAGTCTGTAGGTTTCATGTATCGAACAACTTTGAGGATTTCCATTTGAGTTCCTTTCAGCTCTATAAGGTGTTCAGTATTGCTGGACTGTTGCATATTGCATTTGTTTTTAAAGTTGTGAATCTTTTAAGTTGTTCATGCTTCCTTTGTATAAGTTGATAACACTGTACTTTTTATAGGGCTTCAAGGAACCAAGAAAATACATTGCTGCACAAGGTAATTTTTAAACTTTAAAGTACATACTTTCGTTATTCACCTAGTTTTGTTAAAGAGTAGTAAAAAAGTATTATTGAATTTAAAGAAAAATTGAAAATCTGACATTTTAATATTTAGTATGAAAAAGTTGCCAATGAGTTTTTGCTTAGGGAATTTTATGAAGATGAATAAATTGTAATTCAAAGGCAGATTTCTCCTGATGTATAATTTTACACCAGTTTTCAGGTTTCACAGATATGCACTAAATATATGTATGAGACTTTCAAAATGTTGTAGCCTAATCGCAGCAGTCGTAATGAAATTAAGTGTGTGGCTGTTATTTGTGTGATCTCTGGTTAGCTTGTCAGATTGCATGGCTAAGCATGTCAAGAAGGCAAGTTTTTTTTCATGTAGCCACATTCTGAAAAAAAACCTTAAAATATCTTCTGCTAGGCCCCAAGGATGAAACCACAGATGATTTCTGGAGAATGATCTGGGAACAGAAAGCAACAATTATTGTCATGGTGACTCGCTGCGAGGAAGGGAAGAGGGTGAGAAATATCGATCCATCCTTCTGTCCATCCATCCTTCTGTCCATCCATCTTTCCATCCTTCTTTTTTCTGAAAACAGAATGGGTTGCTGTGCTGTGGTGAATTACATTTTCTTCTTCGTACTTTGTTTTCATTCTTTGGTGTTCTCTCATTGTGGCAGTACGGATGTTGGAAAGCAAGCCAAAACAGCGTTGCCTCATGGAACAACCAGGTTTATCAGAAAATGTCACCTTAGTCATAGCTGTAAGTAGCAGAGGATGAGCTTCCAAATTACAGCTAATAAATCCAGAAAAGGGCTCAAGGTAAAACTCTAGCTCCTCACAGGCCTGTCATAAGAGGTATGGTTTGTATTTCTCTCGTGTCTATTATCTTCTGATATCCTGGCAATGCCCTCAGTAAATCCTAGACAGAATACTCTTTTAATCCATTGTCTTTGCCCTTCCTTTAACTGGAAGGTTGGGTGCTTCTGGCTTGCTTTTTTTCCTTATTCCAGGTACAGCAGGAAGAAGGGGAGCTGCTGTTTTAACTACTTTTAAAGATGAAAAGGCTGGCAGCTTGCAGATTTACAGCATCCCCAGGTTGATATTATGGGCAGGCAGGAGCAACATCCCTCACTGAAGACTGAAAAGGAATCCATAGATGTAACTGCATACTTTTGTACAGCCTTCAGGCAACGGCAAGAGAAGCTGTTCACTTTTTCAACTAGTGTACAGGACATTTTCCCCACTTTATGTTCCAAGTTAAATTCCATGGGCATGAACTTCAGGTTAGAGACCTGAATTGCTGGATATATGGAATAGTGTGGCACTGGCGTCCTCAGTAGTGTCAACCTTTTCAGGAGAGGGCAAGACCCGTGAGAAGCTGGAAAAAGTATACAGAGTTGCTGTCTGTTTTAAATCGGACTTTCTTCTAGCTCTCGACTCTCTGCCACTTTGCTGTCGTACTGCTCACCTAACTTCTTATCTCCATAGAACAAATGTGCCCAGTACTGGCCATCAATGGAGAATGGCTCTGCAACGTATGGGGACATCATTGTGAAGATCAATGAAAGTAAAACATGTCCAGACTATGTCATTCAGAAATTACACATCACAAATGTAAGTTGATCTGAAAGTGCAAGACTGACTGGAATTAGAGTGTCTGTTTGGAGTCTGTTGGTATTGTTGAGAGATCCTTTTCAGTCAGCTATGAATGGAAGATCCTCTGCTGTTTTTCCCAAGCAACATATAGTTTAAGAGAAAACTTCTTAGATGTAGATGTCGTTCTTTACAAGAAATAAGGATTAGACATATATTTCCCAATTTAAAAACGTATCTTCCTTAGTAGTCTGGAATCAACATTGAAGAGGAAACTGTTAATACGCTGTTAGATGTGGAAAGCTTAATTCACTGTGGTTTCCGTAGACATTTAGCTTGTTCTTTAACATAGAAATTTTACTGGTTTATGTGTATCTCAGCATAACCTTCTGCAAGTAAGATCAATGTGACCTGCAGAGCACCATTATCTACCCTTGTGATAACTGTACAGTGGGACAATTACAAAATCTGGTAATCTCAAGTGCACTTATAAACGTGTTTTAACATTACCATTTGGTATGTGTAGAATCATGAAGGTTGGTTAATTGCTTTCTTTTTATACATCTGAAATCACATTAGTTGCTCTGTGCATAATTAAGAACAAAATTTGCCATCTAAGGCTAAATGCTCCTCTTAGGCCCTTTGAGAAAATATTTCAGTAGGAGTAAATGGAGCGCAAGTCATAGGTAAAGGCATTTAGACTCAAAGAACAAATCTGCTGACAGATCTTCAGGAAAATAGTCAAGCAACAGATTCCACCCGTCTTGATCCACAATTACAGCTGGAAATTCCTATTCTGTTGTGTGCATTAAAATTTACCCAGGAAGTGGTCTGATTAAAAGAGTGTTGTAACTTAGTGTGAAGACAGTGAGAATATCAGAATGTTAAGAAATAACTGTTGACAAAGACATTGCTCTGTGACTAGAACAATCTGACACTAGAAATGAACAATTGCTGCAGGTTGAGGACTGGTATTTTTAGAACTGTCTGCTCTCTGGTAGGCTGACATTGTATTAATATAGGTAAAACTGGTATGGTTTGTGGAATTTAAGAGTGGTGCCTGGTGAGAAAGTGCAGAATTCTGAAGTTCTGGTGGAACAGTGATGAATGATTACTGAAACAATGGCAAATAATTGTATGAATAACTGTGCCATAATGGGATAATTCAACTTTGAGTAAGAATTTGGAGGTTATTTTAGCCATACTAAATCTTGGCCAGTAAAAGAATGACATCAAGATGTCTTTCTCATTTTGTTTTATAACCATGGTTATGAAAATGCATGTCCTCTCATTTAATCTAGCAGCAACATACGAAAGTAGGACTTGACATGCATCAAGCTTTAATCAAGTTACTTAAGAAAGTCTCATTGAGAACCATAGGTTTTCTTGTATCTACTTCTAAACAGTAGAAGTCTGAGTTGCAGTTTAAATTTCTTTCTTTTTTTAAAAAAAAAAACAACTCTGTTGTACCCTCAGCAGATGACTCTTAGAAGACATAACACAGTTGTTACCGACCTGGGTCCCTTGAAGTAAGAAGAGATATACACTGGCCAAGTTGTTTATGAATAGAGTGGGGAGACGTATTATTCTCTAGATCATAAGCTAACCTGAGAAAAAAGTATTTTTAGCAATACTTTGAATCTCCTGCTTGTTCTCTGTTGGAGTCATTGTGTGTTCCTGATCCACAGATAATTTTTAATCAAAATTGAATATCAAAAGTGTTGTAACCTGAGAGACCATTGGAATTACAACATTACAGCACACGGTTTGAAATTTCTGTTTCAACATTTGATGACTGTTGCCTTTATTTTTCTTCTGCTTTGTATATCTGCACTTGATTTTGGCTCTGTATGTGTGTGTGTATATATATATATATATATATATATGTATATATATAAAAGATAAAAAACCCTCACACTTCACTTTGTCTAGGGAAGAGAAAGGACAGCTGGAAGAGATGTCACTCATATTCAGTTCACAAGCTGGCCAGACCATGGAGTCCCTGAGGATCCTCATCTCCTTCTCAAACTCCGACGCAGAGTTAACGCTCTCAGCAACTTTTTTAGTGGCCCAATAGTGGTTCATTGCAGGTAAAAAAATACTATTTTTTACAATTTTTGATAATGTTAAATGTACATGAAGTGAAGCTATTCAGAAAAGGGAGCTGGTAAAGGTATTTAGCTGATCCCAAATTTTGTGACTAGATTACTTGAGACTGAGGTGGTCAAAGATGCATAAAAAGGCCTGTTTTCTAAAGAATGTTCAGGTTGATAAAATCTGGGGATACATAGACTTTTGGATTTTGGAAAGCAGACAGATAAACATCGGGCTACTCTGGCTAGAGCCACCACGTTTGGCAATATTGGCCTTACTTGCATTAAAAGATATTTAAAATACAAACTCATCATTGTTTGTATTGCAAATTAATTTACAGCAAGAACTGTTTTCAGTTGCTTCATATCCCATTGTTACACATTTTCACTTTCGCTCTCTCCCTGACTTCTCACCTGTTAGAGTGGGACCGGGAGATGCCATTCCCTCTCGATAACCAAATCCTGTTGTGCTTTGCAGTGCTGGTGTTGGGCGCACCGGGACATATATAGGAATTGATGCCATGCTGGAGGGGCTGGATGCAGAAGGCAGAGTGGATGTCTATGGCTATGTTGTGAAGCTGCGTCGGCAGCGGTGTCTCATGGTTCAAGTAGAGGTATCTCACTAACACTCCTGTCACTTGAAGCTCTCCTTTGCTAGGGCTTCATCAGTATTTCTCAGAAGTGTGCTGCTCAGTCTTGGGTACTGCTGCAGTTCAGTTGAGGTTGTTCATAGAATATATAGGTCTGAAAAATATTAAGAGAGAGAAAAACTTCCAACACAGTTTTTCACTTTTAGAAACTTCAATTTTTTAAGTTTAAGCTTTAAAAAAATAAGCCAAGAAGAACATTTTAGATTTGATAATCCAGTTTTTGGCATACAATTCACAAATGCAAAATTGAGCTTGCATAGCCAAACTTAATTTTCAAATTCTAGAAACTGTCTAGGTATGATATTCTGTTGAGTTGAGAGTACAATAAAAGTTACAGACAGATTCAATGTATGTTTTTAACCTACTTAAGCACTTTGCAGATCTTTCAAATCTCAGATACATATTTCTTGAATTACATTACATTTATTTGCAGAACACTTTTCATCCAACACACTAAATGGGCTCCAAAGTGTCGAATTTGGAAGCCACACTGATTTTTAATACTTCTATTTAATGCCTATTTAACATTAATACTTAGTGTTATTGTAACATCATGAGAGTAATAGCTTCTTACAATGGTTTTAAAAAGTGATTTTTTTTTCTCTTTAATCACTTCATTTTTAAACCCTTCAAACTGGAAATGTCAGTCGCAGTACATCCTTATCCATCAAGCGCTAGTGGAATACAATCAGTATGGCGAAACAGAGGTCAGTCTCTCTGAACTGCATTCCTACCTTAAGAATCTGAAAAGAAAAGATCCTCCATGTGATCCTTCTCTCCTGGAGGCAGAGTTTCAGGTAAATAAGTATTGCATCCTAGTGCCCCTCCCTCCCACTTACATTTGAAAGTGCCTTGCACAATAGTCATGAGATAGAGACACCACACATAATAGATCACTTCCGTGCTATTTTATTTCTCTGCCACAGAAACAGTTGCTTTACCTTCATGAAGAAGGATATAAATTAATGAAATTTTATTCCTGCTTTTGATGTTAGTATTTTTAACAAAGATGGGGAGCATAGAATGATTACTTGTGTCTATGTGATTGATTTCCTGTGGCATTGTACATGGTATAGCAGACATTTTTAAACTATGGTCCGGATGTGACCAAAGTTTAGAGAATTTAACGTTAAGAAGTGATACATTGGGAAATGAAGACTGGGTGTGGGTGTCCATAGGGGATGATGATCCCAGGAACCATTTTAATCAAGCATAATACCAATCATCCTCTTTCTTTAGAGATTACCTTCCTATAAGGGATGGCGGACACAGAACACTGGGAATCGTGAGGAAAATAAAAGCAAAAACAGGAATGCCAACATAATTCCATGTATGTATTTTCCATGAACCTTCCCTTATTTTATCTGTAAGAAAACCTACTAAATTTTTAAAAAATGAAGACAGTAAATTACCTTACTGAGATGTATTTGATGGATTAATTTTCGCAACACTGTAAAATTAGAAACTTCAGATAGTGGTTTAAAAAAAAGAGATGAGTTTTTTAAAATGTGAATTATTGAGAGTGTCTAAGTTGTTTTCAAATCAAGCTGCCTTTGTTCTGCAATGTGTTGTGAAAGGACTGGCCTTTTTCTACCTATTTCCCCCCACCGCACATGCGGGGGCAGCCCCCCTCTAATGCTATGCCTGAGCAGAGTGTGACGTGATGGTGACGCTTTGTCTCATGCAGATGACTTTAACCGAGTGCCGATCAGGCATGAAGATGAATGTGGTAAGGAGGGTGAACATGATTCAGATGATTCTTCAGATGAGGACAGCGACTGTGAGGAATCAAGCAAATACATCAATGCTTCCTTCATAACTGTATGTATTGAGAGGATCCACAATTATATCCACAATATTTCACAAGCTTTCAGTTAAAACTATATTCTAGCTTGAGTTCTTATTCTCTTACTGGCTTTGCAAGTTGAATAGGTTTTACCTCGATAAGGGAGAAAGATCTGACAGTCAATTGGCAAATCCATTTATAGTTTTAATCAAGAAAATCTTCTACATTTTGTTACAGATGAGTCTTTTTCATGGATCTTACATGGTCTTAGACTGTACAATCTCACATAGTGAGACTAAACATAGAAACACTTTTTTTTTGCATGCATGTGTGTATTTTGTTAAAACTGCTAGCTTTCAGACTGGCCTCATGATAACACGTGTTTCTGTTAGTGGGCATGTGCCTAAGTACAAGTTAATCCATATTAATATTTCCCCTGTTAGGGAAATATGAGTATAGTTACTCAGATATACAAAACCCTACTAGTGAAAGTTGGGACCATCAGTTTTTTGGTATCATATATACCTCCAAAAGAAGGACAGCAGTTACTGGTTACTAATGAAGTAGCTGTTTTTAATGGAATTACTAGCTAAATTTGATTTATCTGAATCCTTTAAAATGCTGTACAGTTAGGATATCTATTCAGAGTAAATGTAGTTTCACTTTTGGGTAGTTTAGTGTGAACTGAATATTAAAAATTTCTTTTATAGGGCTACTGGGGTCCAAAAGCCATGATTGCAACACAGGGACCACTGCAGGAAACTATCGCTGACTTCTGGCAAATGGTCTTCCAAAGAAAAGTCAAAGTCATTGTCATGCTGACAGAGCTGAAAGAAGCAGATCAGGTGAGGCCATCACCTTCGCACTGACATATTAAGGTCCTCTATATGCAAAGAAAACACTGCACTCTCTCATTCCGTTCCTCCAGTTAAGCGTGTTTCACAGGATGTGGTATTTGGATTTCCAATATAATTTGTTCTATTATTTACCTTCTTAATTTATTTTCTAATGAATTTTTGAGGGGAAGAGTGTATGATGCTGTATTTTAAAATACAATGACATTCCTACTAGTTTAAATTCAACACATTCTGTAAGCGCATGTGGAAGATAAAATGACATTTGAGTGGTAAGCACTGTCTTGTACTTTTATCCATTTTAGGAACTCTGTGCACAGTACTGGGGAGAAGGAAAACAATTGTATGATGGCATGGAAGTTCAAATGACAGATGTCAACTGTTGTCCTAGCTATACCATACGTGCGTTTGATGTTACACATCTGAAGGTAAAAGTTTATTTGCAAATTCTAAAAGGAAGTTTTAAATTTGTTTCCCTGTTATAAACTTAGCCTAAAGAAAGAAATGGGACAGTTCCCACTGCACTGACCTCCTGCTCTAAGAAATGGAAATATTTTTCTCTTCCAGACCAGCAGCCAATCATGATAAATGCTATAAATTAAGTCAAATTTTCCCATTTATTGAATTGCTGAGGCGGTGGTAGTGGAGTCTCAGAAAGTCAGCTGTCTTTTTTACTTTGAGCAAATCTTGGATGTCTACCAACCTTGTTGGTTCATGAGGTAGAACTCGCATCACCATGCAGTTCCTCAGAAATATAATTTTTCTTTTGTAAATCATCTGCAATAATTGTACTATGTGAATCTTTATTTTAACCTGAACATCTACTACATCTCCACTGCTGTTTTTCAGACAAAAGAAACACAGAAGGTGTATCAGTATCAGTATCACAAGTGGTGTGGCTTGGATGTTCCAGAAAACCCCAAAGATTTAGTCAGCATGATTCTCAACCTTAAACAAAAAGTGCCAGCCAGACCAGCCACTGAGGACAACAGGAGTACCCGCAGTGTCCCGCTCGTCATCCACTGCCGGTGGGGTCCGAATTCAGCACATACCTTAACCTAGCTCTAAGTTCTGGATACATGTAGAAACCACAATTTTAGGATGCCTAACTTTTCCCACAAGCCTTTCCATGTGTCTGGAGACTCAGCTCTCCCTAGAAGATTCCTTGAATTGCTCAAGCTTGACCTTTTTGATTGTAGCACTGAAAAGTGAGCACGTTTCTCTTTGGCAAGTGTGGGCGTGGAGTAGGTGGTCAGAGCTAGCTGCTCTTGCATGGTACACTTATTTTGAGAAGAAATGTTAGGTACTAGTGCTCTTGTAGCATACTAGTAATGAGGATCCAGCAGAGCTTTTAGGTTCATCTCTTGCTCCAGTACATAAGACCACTTTTTTAGGACCGTTTCCAGGAATATCCTTGCATAACCACGTAAAACAGAGGATAATCCTGCTGACAATTGTTGAGACTGCAAGTCTGAAGCTTCTGATTTCTCTCTTACCCCTTAGGTGGCCACATGACAACCAGGTAGCTTCTAGAAAAACTATGTATTGTGTGCACCTACAGTTATTCTTAATTGTAACAATTTTCGTCCAGTAAAAAATGTTTCAGGAATATAATTCATTATGTAGACTGTGAAGTAAATCAAGCATTTAGTCAGAGGACTTGCTGATTTTGCATTTTAAATGTACATGTACCTTTTACATCATCTTCTAGTGATGGATCACAGCAGACTGGTGTATTTTGTGCTTTAATGACCCTCTTGGAAAGTGCAGAAATAGAAGAAGTAATAGATGTTTTCCAAGTAGTAAAAGCTCTTCGTCGCACCAGGCTGGGAGTGGTCTCCACCTTTGTAAGTAAATCTTATGAATTACCAGAAAAAGTTTTGAGATTACTTACCACGGTCACTAATATCCTCATAACCTTACACGTTATTTCTGCATAGGAACACTAATTCTAATCAGGACATTCACAGCCACTCAGTGCTGCTTGGGGATTGGCTGTCACTGATGAGAACGAAGGAGTCTATGAGATGTCCAGAGCTGCAGTTCTATAACACCTTTGTGGAAGGGTGCATATGACAGAATCACAAATTGCATAAATTGATACCTCAATGTCCAGATGGAGATCAGTGGTGGGTGATGTCCCTCAGGGGTCTGAATTGGGACCGGTGCTGTTTAATATCTTCATCAGACAGCAGGATCGAGGGCACCCTCAGCAAGTTTGCAGATGTTGCCAAGCTGAGTGGTGCAGTCGACACACCTGAGGGACGGGATGCCATCCAGAGGGACCTGGACAAGCCAGAGAAGTGGGCCTATGTGAACCTTATGAGGTTCAACAAGGTCAAGTGCAGGATCCTGCACAGGGATTGGGGCAACCCTTAGTATCAATACAGGCTGGGGGATGAAGGGGTTGAGAGCAGCCCTGCGGAGAAGGACTTGGGGGTACTGGGGGATGAAAAACTGGACATGAGTCACCAATGTATGCTCACAGCTCAGAAGGCCAACCGTATTCGGGGCTGCATCAAAACCAGCGCAGACAGCAGGTCAAGGGAGGGAATTCTGCCCCTCTACTCTGCTCTGGTGAGACCTCACCTGGAATACTGCATCCAGCTCTGGAGCACCCAGCACAGGACAGACATGGACCTGTTGGAGTGGGTCCAGAGGAGGGCCACAAAAATGATCCGAGGGCTGGAGCACCTCTCCTATGAGGACAGGCTGGGACAGTTGGGGTTGTTCAGCCTGGAGAAGAGAAGGCTGCGGGGAGACCTTAAAGCAGCCTTTCAGTACTCTAAGGGGGCTTATGAGAAAGATGGGGACAGGCTTTTTAGCAGGGCCTGTTGGGATAGGACAAGTGGCAATGATTTTAAACTAAAAGAGGGTAGATTCAGTCTGGATAGAAGGAAGAAATTCTTTACAATGAGGGTGCGAAAACACTGGAAGACATTGACCAGAGAGATGGTAGATGCCCCATCCCTAGAAACATTCAAGGCCAGGTTGGATGGGGCTCTGAGCAACCTGATCTAGTTGAAGATGTCCCTGCTCACTGCAGGGGTGTTGGACTAGATGAACTTTAAAGGCCCCTTCCAACCCAAACTGTTCTGTGATTCTATGAAGTTTCTGCAGTTGCTTCAGGGATACACATGTGCAGTGTCCTTAACTTCTGCAGAGTTAGGAGGCTAACCCCATTTCCCAGGTTAGCAGCCATCAACTTGTTTAAATCACTCCAGGGGAATTGTGTTTTTGTGGCATACACTGTGCATTTATTAATAAACCAGACGTAGCTGTCATCAATATGGGGCAGGTTATTAGAAGACTTTCCTAGACTCCTTACAATACGTGTTGTTTACAACTTAGGTATGCTAAAAAAACATATTTTTGGGACTTTGTGAACCAAGAGTGTACTGAGTGACTCAACTTGGAACGTCTGATGCAGGCAGTTACAGAGACATTACGTACACTTGAAGTCAGAATAAACCATAAAAGCAACACTCTGTATGCCAAAAACGGTGGAAGCTGCTTCATATGCACTCATGCGTATTCAACTACAGGTTACATTTCTGAAATTTAAGAGAACAGAGAAAGAATGGGTTTATTCTTGGGCTCTGAGCATTCCATTCATACTAACTTCTTCTCTCTCTTTATATTTAAGGAACATTACCAATTTCTGTACGACACCATTGCCAGTACCTACCCTGCACAGAATGGACAAATAAAGAAGAACAGCCAGCAGGAAGATCAAGTTGAATTTTGCAGTGAAGTAGAAAAATCAGATCAGGAAACTGATTTGATCACTATTGATCTTACCCCATCGACGCCAGCGGAAAATGAGCCTTCTGAAGTATGTGATGATTCTAAGGCTGCAGACAACTCTAAGGGAACAGAAAGCTCTACAAATGGCCCCACAACTCCAGTTCTAACTTAGAGGCTATACTAAAAAAAAAAGTGCTTTTTTATGTGCAAAAAAATCTTAAAACAAGAAGTATAAGATTTCTTCCTCTTCCCACCTCTTTTTTGGAAAACATTTACTTTTACATCAGTTTTTCAAAGGTACAATTTTAAAGAAATACTTGAAACTTATGGAGAATGACAAAGAACTGTGAAAGTTTAACTGTTGTGTAGATTTGCATTTAATGTGTCTTCAGAAACCTCTTCACTATTTTTATACTTTTTCTTTTAAAAATATGTACAGTGTAATATTATGTTGAGCAGTGGGAAGGAAATTTTTTTGCTTCTGTAACAAGGAGAAAAGCAACTCAGAACAACAAGATTAGGGTACTGAAAAAACAGGTTGGTCTTGAAAACTATTAGCGAGTAAATGAACCTAACTGGTAAGAATATAGTCGATTATTTCAGGAGTGCTGACCAAGCACTTCCTTAATAAAGAAATGGTACTTGTGGGACTTTGCCAAAGAGTTTTAAGAGCTTGTCATTTACATCATGTGGCAATTCCAAGGAATTCAGACTTATGGAAAATCTGTAAGTCCTCCCATATCAATGTGGAATAGAAATTTTTGCATTTTTCTAACTTGCCTCAAGGTGTCCTTGTTGCACCACATATATTAATCTGAGATTTCAATGTTAGACTCAAAGAAGAGTTTGGAGATTAGCATTTGAATGATTGCAACCATTCTGATAGAAAACCACTCTGTTTGCTCTTAGAGCTTAAAATACTGTGTGCTCGCACATCTGTTTCTTATGCTTACTCTTATTTAAAGGGACTTTTTCCACGAAGGCATCTGACCTGTTTTCAGGGTTGGAAAATACTTAGATGCTTTTCCTCCAAACCTTGTATATTTTGATTGGTACGGGATCTTTTTTTTTTCATTGTGAGACTTTGTTTGTTACAGTTGTGATATTTTTACCATTTCTTGCTGGATTTTAGCCTACTGTTTTTAGAAGAAATAAAAAAGATAATAGTTGACTAGAAGGTGTACATTATTTTGTTCTATTGGACTCTGCAGACTGATCACTTTCTTCTAAATGCACAAAATCTTGTGCTACCCCATACATGGATAAATTTTACAAATTTCAGTAAGAAAACACACCATCTAATTCTTATAAAACTGTGTGTGAATCCAGATAAGTGTCATGATTCTCTCACTACAGAGGAAGGAAACTTCACTTTTCTTTTGTTTGAAGTCGTTAAAGGAACAGTCACTCTACAGATTCAGTGCTCCTAGTTTATCACTGCATAGTCCTAATCTCTCTTTATGAAACATAACTGGAAATACTTAGAGGGCTGTGTAAACAACACGTACAGTCACACTTGGTTAAAACGCAGATTTAATTTTGCTGTTACTCTAGATCAAATGTTTCATTCACAATTATCAGCTCAGACAAGTGCTTCCTGGCAGTCTTGCTGGAATAATGGGCAGCAAACAGTCACAGAGGCAGCCGGATTCCACTTCACTGCCCCCCCCAACTGCCTTTTCGTCTGAAGTTGTGTTAGGTGACAAACTAACAAAGCTGAGGGGGTCGCCTCTGGAGAAAATACTTGTGAGACTAAATATAGTCTAATAGAAGATAATCTAAAAAAATTGTAGGCACAAAGCCTGTTGGCTATTTTTAGAGGAACATGTCAAAATTGCAAATTTAGCATACCTTTGCAGATCAGAAAGGATAAAGACCCTTGGATGCAGTTCAGCTCGCTGCTGCTCATTGAATGGCAGAGAACAATTAATTTCTTTTCCTCTTTCTAAGCTCTGGCCACTGTAAAGCCTCTTGAGGTCAGTGAAGCTACCTATAGTAAAAGTGTGGAGACAGACACTAGTCACACTTTTAGGAATAACTGCAAGTGTTTCCCAAATCAAAATTTAGGCCCAAATTTTCATTTTGTGTAAATCTGAGAGCACTCATACACTTCAATTCCTTAAAAAATCGTTCTGCAGGTTTTAAGCTCCTGCAGCACCTCAGCTGTAAAAATTCTAGAGGATTTTGTTTTGCTTAAATTGTTTTGTAGAATGATTTCAATGTTGTCTTGACTGCATATTTAAAAAAAATGCATGTCACGTTAACACTTGATTTGTGTGTGTATTTTGTCCTGAATTATGTTAAATTTTGCTTCATGCATATCTTCATTACTAGCCTGATCAGGGAAACAGAGCCTTACATTAAAACTGCCCTCACGTGCCTAGTGTAAACCATTTTTGGAGTAGTTCCTTATGGTCACAAGGGGGTAAAGTGAGTTCTTGGCTTTCAATTATTTTCAAATTAAATAACACTTTGTACAATTAAATCTCATTGAACCCCAGTGTGACAGCTGAGGATGCCTGCCTTAACATGGCTTAGAAGTTTTGATTGCTTCTAGCAACTCATTATGTATGTACCAGGGGTGGTTCTTTTCCTCTTCTATTGTCATTTGAATTTCAAAAATCCCCGAGGTGGTGACACTGAGCTTGTAGGAGGCGATCATTGTGCTGGATGCTCCATAGTCACCTGGCTTATTCACCTGTAGGTTTAATGTGCTGTCTCCCAGGAACGCAATGAGTGTTCGGTGCGGTACAGGTGAGGCGTGGAGCCCAGGCTGATAAGCTCTGCTAGGAAATTGCTCTGGCTTTGTTACGGCAAGAACAAGGTTGCAGCAGGCTGGAGACTTGGCATAGCCAAAAAGCTGAGAAACAGACATGCAAAGTAAGATGCAGATCATTTATTTTCTCAAGTAGAGCTAAGCTGCACAAAGACCATTAACCACTGCCTCTGGCTAAGATTTAGCTGTTGTTCAAAAGTGTTTTATAGTCTGAAGTCCAGGACAAAAATAACTAAGCAACAGATCGGCTGGGAGAGGGCTTTGAGCCACAAATGAGGGTTATCATGGGCTTGTGTGACCAAAGGGACTGGATTTCTCCCACAGTTTGCTGGGTAGAAACTGTTAGAAAAGTGCCAGTGCTGTGTTAGCGGAGCCCGGTGTGGGAGGATAGGGGACAGGAAGGATCCCCGAGCTCCATAAGATTCTGCTCGATAAGGTAACTGCAGTGGGGAATGAACTGTGTGTTTGCTTTTGCTTAGATTTTTATACATTTCTTGTGCTCCCTAATGAACAAGGTAGTTACATTAAAATCTTTTTCAGAGACTGTACATTATGAATATCAGCCACATCGTGATCGCTGAGATAAATGTTACACAACACAAAAAATGGCCAGCACACTGATCTTGCTCTAAACCCACCTGCTGGGCAGTAGCTGGTGGCCACACGCAGGAGCCCCAGGGGCCAGACCAGGCCTGGAGGGTCCCCACCTGCCCCACTGCTCACTGCGGCCATCAGGACATCACATGCAAGGGAAAGTTTGTCGGGGGAGTGAGGACAGCAGCGGGTTTCAAGCTCTGCTGCAAAAGAGGAAACCTGAGTTAAATCTCACGTGAGAGGCACAAGTAGAGCAAGTCTGTGACACATCACAGCATTGAAGCTAGGAGCTACAGAGGGAAGTAAATACTAACACAAGCCGATTGCTTGTGTGAGATAGCAAAGAAAGTAAGAAAAAATAGTGTCTCAAGACAGGTGTCTCATTAAGCTGGAGATTGCATCCTTTGTTTAACATTATTCAGAAAAACTCTGAGTAGCAATAAGTAGCAATGCTTATCTCTTCAGTGGGCATCTTGTTCTTGTAAAGGCCCAATTTTTTTGACATTGTACATTCTCCAGATTGCCTCTAAAAGAATGTCAGAAATTCCCCAAGGGCTCTATTTTCCACACGTAAAGCAACTCTTCGCCAAGAACCAGTGTGCTCTGTTTTAGACTAGGGAAAATCAAAACAGAAGAAAAGGAAGGTATGAATTGTAGTGTACAGCACATTTCTATATGCATCAGCTCTCCTTCAGAAAAAATGTAAGCCTTCTGAAGAAGAACAGAATCCAGCAATTATAAAGGTACAGCAACGTAGGAAGAAAGTTTTATACAAAAGCTTTATAAGTTAATCTTTCTTTTCAATGCAAATGAAAGGAAGATGATGACTGCAACAGTACGAGGCAAGTTTATACTGAAAGATCTACTTTGTAGGGACAAAATATAATTATTTAGGAAGGATAATTAGTAGAAGTTATTGTAAAGTATTAGTCACGTTTAAACNCTAGTGAAAGAAAGGGTTTTATTAAATAGATATGTCCTCAGACTCGGGATTGTCAGCATCAGCAACGCATAATGTTAAAGAATTTCTGAAATTAACATAATAAATATTTTTCAGAGAATAGGCATGTAGCTATTTACAGCTGGGTTATCTCTTGAATCCCACAGCTGCACACCACCACCATGGCTGGCAGTACTAATGTAGTCCTAAGTGTCACTGTCTAGCATACAGAGGCAAAAATAAAGAGGAGGTTTACTTTGTACCAATATTAGCACTCAGTATCAAATATTTGGTTTTGGAGATGAAACCTACTGGTAGGCTGAGCTTGCCTGGCAGCTAGCTGAGACACCGAGCTGGCACACACCAAGGCTCCACAGAGTCCTTGGGTGGACCTGGTGTACTTTCAGAGCTCACCCGCCAGGCTGTGCTGAGACTCTTCCAAGGCTGTCTGCGCTGGTCGGTGCGCTCCTGCAGTGCATCCCGCTTGCTCCATTTCAGTGACGCGGAGCCGTTGGAGGTAATGAAGATGACATTTGTTCATCCAGCACTGCAGAGACTGTGACTATCCAAGACCAATTTAGTTCAGAGTGAGAGAGTGTGTGTGTGTGTGCGCGTCAGTCATAGCCTTAAACCTGAGCTCACGCTCCCAACCAGAAACCCAGGAGTTGCTGACTTGGCAGCAGCTTGGCTTGAAAAAAGAAAAATAAGGAGAAACAGGGATGACATGGTGAGCCTGTGCTAACTTTGTGGGGCAATGCAGCACTGAGGCAATATTGAATTGTGTGGCTGGTAGGCTTTCTGAGAGCGTTTTTAAAAAATGAATTTGCAAAAAATAAACTACAGGTGAGGTACAGGAGACTGCACGGGTACAGAGCGCTCATGTTGTCACAGACTAAATTGGTGCTGGCATCAGTGGCTACTAAAAAATTATTTGTCAGCTCTCCTGATGTTACAATAGAAGTCGATGTGTGTGTTCTTCAACCGCAGAGAAAAACGGTAAAAAACTGATAATAGAAAGTTGCCACTGGAAGACAGAGTCCTTGCCAAATGCAGACTTTTGGCAAGAAGTGTCAATTTTAATGTTTGTTTTTTTTTTTAAGAAAGAAATAATGAATCATTTTCATCCCATTTTACTAATGTTAATATGTCACTTTGAGAATAACAGTATCTTGTTCTAAGTTTAGTGCCGTACTTCCTTCTACTCTTGCTCTTTTCGGAAATATCTAAATGTATTATTTTTAATATATCGTTATGCCATTGAAATCACTTCAAAACTAGAACAGTTCAGTATCATTAAGTGTTTCCTTTTTCTACGCTGCTTTCTTCATTAAATTTCTATTTAGCAATAAGAATAAATTCTGACTTCACGTATTGATTCAGCATAAATAAAATTCTCACAGAACAGTAATTCAATTCCTTAAATGGAATTAATAAATTATACCATAAAGAGTTATGTCTCCTTCCAAAGAGAGTGAGGCATTTCCACTACGAAATAATGCCTTGCCCCACTCCAGTCACAGCGGAAAGACTGTTCCTATGGCCAGGCAGGGCTTGCAGCTCCCGCAGCCAGCAGCCAGCCCTACTCTTATCTCCACAGTCCATTTAGTCAAAGTCTCTGACTTTTCCTTTTGTAGCTCTTGCTTCAGTTACTGAACGGTGGCCTCTTCCTATTTGAATAATTATGTCAACTTTCTAGGTTTTCTCCTTATTTGGGATAGTCAGCATTTCATTGGCTCGAAGAGCTACCTGTTTTCTGCAACAGCCTTCCCCTTGCGCCCCAGTCCCTACCCCCATCCTCCCTGCCCCTTTCCAGCAAGAGCCGGCTGCCCTGCCAGGGAAGCAGAGCCCAGCTCAAGCGTGAAGCAAGGCAGGCAAGAGAGGGATGGCAGGGCACATGGGCACAGTCCCACAGTGCCAAAATAAAGTGAGCAGAGAAGGTCTGGTGACAGTAACCAGCATCAGACAGCACTCTACTCACCAGGCAAGTGAAAAGCGTTCAAGCAGGTCTGAGGCCAAGGAGTCACAGTGGTGAGTCTGGCTCAGTCATGAGCACAGCCAGGTGCAGGTTGACCTACAGCACAGCAGGTATAGGCAGGGCTCCTTACCTTAGAACCATAGAATCGTTTGCGTTGGAGAAGGCCTTCAAGATCATCAAGCCCAACCATTAACCTGACACTGTCAATTCCACCACTAGACCATGTCCCTAAGCTCCTCATCTACCCATCTTTTAGATACCACCAGGTATGGTGACTCAACCACTTCCCTGGGCAGCCTGTTCCAATGCTTTACCACTCTTGCAGTGAAGAAATTTTTCCTAATACGCAATCTAAACCTCCCCTGGCGTAACTTGAGGCCATTTCCCTTTGTCCTATTGCCTGTTATTTGGAAGAAGAGCCTGATTTCTGCCTCACTACAACCTCCTTTCAGGTATTTATAGAGAGTGATAAGGTCTCCCTGGAGCCTCCTTTTCTCCAGACTAAACAGTCTCAGCTCCTTCAGACACTCCTCATAAGACTTATTCTCTAGACCCTTCACCAGCCTTGTTGCCCTGCTCTGGACACGCTCCAGCACCTAAATGTGTTTCTTGTAGTGAGGCGCCCAAAACTGAACACAGGATTCAAGGTGTGGCCTCACCAGTGCAGGGTACAGGGGGACGATCACTTCCCAGCTCCTGCTGGCCTCTGTCAAGGTAGAAGATTCCATTACGTCTTCTTGTCTCACAGTCTTGGGCTCCACTTGGGAGTTGTTGCTGTGTAAAGTGCCCATGCCACCTGGCTAGACATTGTGGAGGCTGATTACTTGTCATTGAATGGCATTTGTTGGAGCCTGTGACATATTGACTCATGAAGGCCTCATACTAGGTTGGTAAGGCAGGAGATGTCAGCACAGCATCTCAGCAGCTGAGCTGTTGTATCATGGTGCATGATTCCACAGGCTCTGTTTTATCATTTCCGAATGCTGATATTTTAGGTTTTATATGTTTAGATGCTAGGAAAATCATTGAACCTTATAAAATCAATGCCGCAGGCTGAGTGCCAACTGAATATTTGGACTAAAACTTGAAAATTTATTGATAAAAAGTATTAGTTTATGATGATCTGTGCAGAATTTAAAGTTAAATATATAGAGGTGAGAGAAAAGCAAGTTAGCTGAGTTCATTGACTTACAGACAGCATGCTCACGTGTATTTTCGTTCAAGGCCCATTTCTACTCTGTGAGGTACATCTGCATCTTCTGCATCCTAGGTGAATTCTCCCATCATCTGGTCAGCAGTGGTTTTATTTTGGAAGTTCATCTTAGTCAAGATGATAGGAAAGAAGTAGCCACATACCAGAGATCTTGTTCTCAACATTTCCATCTTGCAGGAGTAGCTTTCTGACAGTGCTCTGTGGGAGTCACAGTTTCAGGCTTGCTAATTTTGAAGTCCTTGGTCATGAACTGCGCACTGCTCAACAGAAATGTATTAAGAAGCATCACATTTCATTTTCTGTTCTCTTCTTGGAGGACAAAGCTATATGGTGTCCTGTATAATTGTTATTGTTTTCTGAGAGTACTGTGTCTCTTTTTTGTTTTTAACCAATGAGAGAGTTGGGATGCCAGTTACTCCTGTTTTTCTCACCTGTACCCAAACAAGGAGGAAAAGGTTCTTTGTCCCAATAGATGTATGTATCCAGACAACATCACAACTCATGACAGGCTGCAGTACAAACAGGTGGTTCAGTTTTGGCTACTGAAATTTTTTGGTCTTAGCTGTTTTGAGTTCTAAAGACCTTGAAGCCTAGGCCCAGGTTCTAGTCTAATATATAGGTGAGAGGCATGACTGTGAACTGATGACGGGTGTGAAATGGTGCTCTCAGTCCTATTCATATGGGAAAAGTCTGTTTTACTGTTAGGGCAATAGCAGCGCTCTGCAAATTAAACTGCTTGCCTTGCGTACAATGGACAAAATGAACGTAGATCGGTTTCAAGGATATCAGGGCCTATGGACTAAGTTTTGTGTACTTCTCAATGTTGTCCTTGATGCACGCACTCCTTAGCCTTCCTGTAGGCTTCTCTCCATGGTGAGGAGCTTCAGCAACCCAAATCACAGCAGGCATGAAGCCAGCAGTGGTGCTAGCGCATGACAGGTTGCTTCTAGCAGGAGGTGCTGTTGGAGGAGGAGTAAGGCTGCTTGAACTGAGATGGCCTCAGTCTCATCTGCTCTTTTTATACAAAAATGCTCAGGAGCCATCAAATGAATGCTATTCAACAGCCATTTCAAGCTCTTCTCCCTTTTCTCCTCCAAAGTGTTTGGATGGAGCAGGTGGGTATGTTTTCCTTTATATTTATGGAATTTTCTTTTACTTTGGTTCCTTTCTGCATTACATTTCTTTAAATTGCATCTAGCACTCTACTACTTAACTTCAAGCTTTTGCTTGTAGCTAAAAATATAAATAAATCAAGAGTTTGTTTAGTTTAATTCCTGGTGCTGTGATTTTTTCAACCAAATGTCATAATGAATTAGTTATTTCTTTGCTCAAAACCATCAAGTACAACAACATCCAAGGTAAATACTTCAATAAATCAAGTTTGATGAATTAAATAGTTATAACTTAAAAAATCTAAGATAAATAGGAAGCAGAGAAGATTTTTATAAGGTTTGTTCAGGTTTCCTTGGCAAGAGCTTGATCTACAGTAGACATCCCAGCCGGTACTTTCCCCTGCAACCTGACACTTTTGGCTGAGAGACATGACAAACACTAACTAGTGACCGTGTGATGGTAACTGCCCTGAACAGCTACAACTGTGTGCTGATGGCTCCTCTGAAGTGGCTTACAGGCAGAAATGACATACAGAGAGCTGTTAGAAGGTAGCATGCGTAACCCAGCCCAGAAGCTAGAATGGGATATGCCTCCATGGCAGGGAAGTGAGCTGTATGCATGAAATGAATGCAGGTGCCCAGCTGTTCCACTGGACTTCTAAATTGGAAATGGGCACACCAGATTTAGTGAGGAAGATTTTTTTTTTAGCCAATTATATAATTTTATAGCAGCCTTCAAGGGAAAAAATTGCAATGTGCGCTGATAATTTCTATGGCAAATTAATAAAATCACATGATAGGAAGGAACATGTTCTCTCCCTTTGCTCCCTCATACTGGTTCCCTACTTGTTGCACTGTAAAACTGAAGCATATAGATTCTGTAAGCCTTCCCCCTGATCCCCAAAAGATCAAGCCAGCTTCCTCACAGAGAACTGAATTTTGCAGGACTAGCAGTACATGTATAACAAATGTCCGAGCATCCATTGTTTGTCAAGGACTAAGGAGTGCAGAAGGTTATATTAAAGAAGAAAAGAGCAAATTTTCCTGGTGTAATTACTTTGAGGTAAAGGACGAGACCAGCACGTCAGAGTTCAGTGCTGGAAAGGAAAGCTCTGGGAAGTGTGGATGTCTTTTCCTGTCCAAAGAGGGGACACTGTGACAGTATGTGTGTCATCTTAGTCCTCTGTTAAAGAGCATTTTTGATGACGTTAACCAGACTTTGGAGGGCAAATGTTACGAAGCACAGCTCAGGAAACTGTGCTGCCTCAAGGCCTTGGAACAGCCTTTTTACTTTTGTGTCCTGGCTAGTGAATAGACTGCCCTTTGGCATCTGTTATATAAGCCAAGAGCTTTTTAAGCCCAATGTATTTCACAGTCTCTTGAAAAACAACTTTTTTTTGACCCAATAGGATAATGTGTAAGCAATTCCCTGAGTTATAGCCTTCCCTGAGTTTTCCCAGTGTGGGTTTTTGCTCTGAAAAGCATATTGTCCGCAGGGTGAAAGCAGTTCTATGGACAAACTGCTTTTGCAATGTTGCTTAAAAGTGTCCAGTGATGTTGAGATGATCACACCATTCTTCTGATCCAGGACTCTGTCCTATACCAGCTGAAATTCGTGGGATTATTTCCAATGCTGTGCGGTAAATTGGGGCTTAAATAAGAGAGGCAAGTATGAATAATTACATTCAATATTTTTTTTTTGCCGTTCAGTACAAGAGATACTGACGCTCACAAACATTGCCTCTATGCAGAAAGTTTCCCTCCTGTAATAAGCTCTTTCTTCTCCCCAAAACCAAGGGGAAAACAGAGGTCATCTGCAGAAAAATGTGCATCTGGCACACTACTGTGCCTTGAAACAATTCAGCTCTTGGATTCCGCTGCCCTGTAAGTGGAGAAGAGCACAGTGTACGTTTCTGGTGGACTCAGTATTAACTTTAGCTTTCTGCTTCTTTAAGGTAAAAAAGGTACAAATAATCATCTGTTTTAGCTTTTACCTGAAGCCCACTGTTAAACTGGTCCTCAGCCAACACCAGTCTAAGAATATGCTTTCCTCCTATTTTGGTTCGCTGATAAGATCCCTGCCAGCAGTATATAGCGGGCAAACTGTGTGTGGTTAGCCTTGATCCCTTGGCAAACAGGCACACAATTTGAACAGCAAGTGGGAAATTCCTACTGACCTGGTTATACTGTTTTTCAGAGTCTTACACCTGTTTCTTTTTCAATGCTCTCTTCCTCTGCATCAGTTGTTTCCTGGGATTTTTTCGCACATGTAGAGATCAAAACAAGAGGCAACATGAATTTGCTTTTAGAGGTGGCTTCTGTTATGTCAGGATGAAGTCCAGTAGATTAGAAATGGGCAAAGTAATAAAAAAACCTGCCAAAACCATCATCACAGATACAACTTCTGCTACCTCATGGTTTGTTTTTGGATAGGGCCAATCACATGAGCATAGTTGGAGGACACTCAAGTACCTGTTACAGTGTCAGAGTTAAGCAACAGGGAAGTGTAATTAAATGTGTGGTTCGGGTGGGCTTGAAACCTATTTGCAATCAAGCAAACCATTGAGTTTTTCAGCATATTTGGCACTCTCCCCGCAGAAGAGGTCCAGTCCTGGGATAGCAGCCATGTTTTCCTGCCACTCCTGACTAAGGTGCATTGACAGAGAAGTGTGTAGGAGTTTACACAGGGTCAGCTTGCACAAAACCTTGCTCTGGACAAGATTAATCTCTCGTTTTTATGAGCACTAAATTTCATCAACATTTATCCCCAAATTAAAAAACTAACAAGAACATATTACTAAAGCAAATAGACTTTGCTTTTTTCTGTATAAATAAAGCAGACTCTTGTTTAATCTTTGTTGCCTTGGATGAGAAGAACACGGTATTAGGTGCCAAACCTTTCATGGACTTCTGGATGTACCTGAAATTAACTCTTAGAGAGGAAAATGGAAGTGACGAGTCACACATTGGTTTGTCATTTCTTTTTGTCTCCCAGATATCTAGAGCAAACCTGTCAGAAGCTCAAATGTTATTAGGAGTCTATGTACAATGTATGTTCACTAAAATAAAGGTGTCCAAAGTACAGTGGAGTGCAGTGTAGGAGCTCCTCAGCTAATGCTGAACCTCTGAGCTTGGAGCTATGAATCAGATGCAGCGTAGCAATGTTATTCCAGCAGTCTCGTCAGAATTAATTAGCCTGGCTGAGGGGCAGGACAGATTTGCCTGGGCAGACAGCAAAGACAGAGCAGCTATAGTGCCTGGTACCTCAGCAAGTTTATTTGGAGCAATACGGAAGAGCTGTCAGTGCTGAGAAAATTGTACTGACTTAAATAGGTGCCAGATCGCACTGTTTATTAGATCTGCTGTCTCCAAGACACACGCACAAGGCTGCATCTGAAACAGTTTTGTTCCTATGCTTTTACTTTTTGGTATGGCTTCAAGAGAAGCAAGAGTCTGAGTATGACTGCTTGAAAAGTCACTCTCTATGACTTCAGCAAAGAATGTTAAGTTGTAGTAAAGCAGTTCGCTTGCCCATCTCATAGGCACATACAGATATTGAATGGAAATAGAAATAGGAACAGGTAGATATGTATGAAAGCATCAAAGCAGAGATCTGCAAGATCACTTTGTACACTCACTAATCTATAATAATTAGATTTTATTTTAGTAGAATCCTTTAAATATTTGGAAAACAATATGTATATATTTTATTTCTGAAGTCTAAATAGCTATGTAACAGTTAAGCGTATAAACTCACATACATTAGGTTCCAGGAGAAAGGAATCTGGGAACATAATCTGATATTAAGAGCTTTCCAGGTAATGTGAGCCTTTCATCTAATGGGGTTCTCTTGGATCAGAGCCGTTACTGCCAGGCTTTGTAACTCCAGCTTTGAAGAAAGCAGACTAACTTGGAGAGGTGTATACCCGCCAGGAAACACTGGTGGAGGCTTAGCTCCCTCCTCTGCCCTTGTCTTCCTTTGTGAATCTGGGCAAGCCACTGTGGGAAGTAAGACAAAAAAGCTATTTGGAAAGTGAGGAATGTAATGCTTTGAAAAGTTGTTAAATTATTGTGAGACAAAAAAGCATTAAAAGACTGTGAAATTATCTTCAGTAATGGGGAACAACCAAGCATTTTAGAAAAAACAATACTGTTATGTGGCTTATTTTTATGGGAATCAAAGAGGAAGCAGGATACAAATGTAAGTGTTTTATATACACATATTTATAGCTGATGGGATCAGTGAACAGGAGTTGCTCTGTTAGGCTAATCCCTGCCCATATCCTTCACCTTGTACAGCTACATCTTGACCCTACAACAGAGTCCATGTTTCATAGGTGAGACTTCTGTATAGCTATATATGCAACAGCAGCTGCTGTTGTATTATAAAGTACTCAGGGCTAGAGGCTGCAGTAGTTTGGCACAGTGAGTACAGAACAGGAATCAGGACTTTCAGAGATATCCATTAAATTTACGTGTCTATTTCAATTCAGTTAATAGAACAAAAATCCAAGACTGAAGATCTCAACCAGGAATTTCTGGAGAAATACAAGGTAAGATTTAGGTAGCTCAGAAGATAGCAGACAATATCCATATTTTTCCATGTGAAAAGGTGTTGTACATGTTTTGTGTTAGAAAAAAAACCAGACAAAGAAAAACCCAAACATTTTTACAAGAAGCAACACTAATGGGGAGATATGTTAACAGGAGTGCCTGATTCATATCATTAATGTGGACAGGCAGGAACTGTGGAGAGTGAAAGAGCAGTTGGAACATGCTTACCTTGAGAACACACCTAAATTAAGAGGCTGTCAGAGACGTGTTTCATAGTGTTGGCAACCCAGGTGTAACAAATTTCCAAGATGACTATTAGTGAGTACTAACAGTTAAAAAAGCATTTCCAATTTCTTGCTAAATAGAGACTTAAGTGTTCAGAGGGACAGGGGACTGTAAGCAGAAGTGAAGGTCAGTTGGTATACATGTGGAAAGTAATGCCTGTTAGCAGGGAAAGCAAATGACTTCTAGACATGGTGGGGTTCAAATCAAGTGATGTGATTCAAGAAAAAGGACCAGGAATGGAGAGAGTGGAAAGATACCTCATACTTTCCTAGTGCAGAATTTTTTTGTTTTCCACATCAAGCTTTTTGTCTCAGACAGTAGATCTTGGATCCTTTTTGGTATGGCAATCCCTATCTTCCTGTATTTGCTTTTCTCTTGATATATTTTAGAATAATGTTAATTGCACTGGGAAAAACCACATGCTCTTCTATTGTTTTTCTTTCCTGAGTGCTACATTGTTTTTCATTTATGGATCAGTTTTGTGCTGTAATGAAACCAAAGAGATGATAGAATTTTCTTTCCCAAATGTGATAGATCAATGTCTGAGAAAATCACTTTTTTATTTCACTGGGGCTGTTTTGCAGAGCAGAAGTGGGAATTAAGCATGACTTTCAAGAATTTTTGTCAACTTTACTGCTCTGCTCCTTTGTGCTAGTGACCAATGATCTGCAGTGGTAGTACATTTAGTCACATATAATAAAGTAGATCTTTGTGCATATTTAATAAATTTAGGTACTTTGCTAGTAAAACATTAATTTGTTTCATGTTTGATTTTTTTTTTCACTTCATTGTTTTCACCTGGAAGTTCCGTCTGAGTTCTGAATAAGGGTTGAAGAGAACTTTTGTTGCCAAAAATTAAGACAGGGTTCAAGGGTGTATATTTTACCTGTTAACTTTTTATTGTCAATGTTTATGATGAAAACATTAAATTTGCCATCAGTTTGGCTACTTTCTTTTCAACAGGCAGCCCCCTCCCAGCTGCAACAGTGGCATCTAAAGATGTGAAATTCATGGTACTGATTTTTAGCAAACATTTTCTTGCACATTAAAGAAGTATTCTTGCTAATAATTATGAAGTGCTGACTCATTGACAAAGCAGGGCATCAAGACCAGTGAAAATGGTGACACTCAGACCTTGAAAATGGAAGGTCCCAGAAAAAGTTCTGTAAATCACTGGGGCTGGTGCCAGAACTCTGGCCAGCCAGGCAGATCACATAATGTAGCTCCATGTTAATCAGGCTTAAATGACAGTGGTTTTGTGGTTTGTTTTGTTTTTTACAATCATTCTGTACTCCAGACTTAGGTAATTCTCCAGGTTTTATTGATTTATGAATCTGACTTACAGTGTTAATTAAAATAGAGTCTGGAAACAGACTGGAAATGCATTTTATTTAGGACCTATGTAAAAACCTCTGAAGGACAGGGGAACGCTCATTTCCACAACTTTACCATCTGTCTGTCACATGATGGCTTGCAATGTACAATAAGTGTCAGTAGGTATTTAAGCAATGCTTGGAATCTGTATATCTGGTGCTTTCTGGGGAATAGATGGCATTAGAAATGAAATTATAATCTACTATGCATCTCTGATCATTTAAATAAAAATAATTTGCTAATGTCTCAGCTAGATAGAAAGTAGAGGGCTTCTGGGTCTTAATCTTTCCTCCACTATACTTTCTAGTTAATGCTTGTCATGAGTGACTGTTTCTGGTGTCCGTGTCAGGCTTGCAGAACCTCATGATCCCATGCCTATTTTATAGATGTACGCACAAGCCATGGTGTGACAGAATAATCTTGTTTTCTGCCCTAGGATACAGTTTTATGCATTGTGTCCTGGTTGCAGCTGGGATAGAGTTTTCATCTCAGTAAGTGTTACTATGAGAAAAATGTTGATAACACTGATGCTTTTAGTTTTTGCTATGAAATCAAGGACTTTTTCCAGTTTCTCTTATTCAGCTAATCAGCAGCTGTGCAGGAGCTGGGAGGGAGCTTAGCCAGACAGCTAACTCAGCCAGCCAATGGAAATATTCCATACCATAGATGTCACGCTCAGTTTACCAAAGGGAGCTGGCCAGGGGGTAGGAGGATTTCGGCTCTTCTCTTGTCTGGGAGTTTCATTTCTCTCTTGTCCGGGACTTTGAACTTTATTTTCTGGAAGTTTGGCATTCTGTGATTATTGCTTGGGGACTGGATGTGAATCAGTCATTGGGTGGTGAGAAAACTGTATTGTATATAGTTTGTTTTGCATATTCATTATTATAATTATTAGTAGTAGAACCATTATTAGTATTTCTTTTGTTGACTGATCAAACTGTCTTTATCTCAACCCACGAGTTTCCCCTTGCATCCATTTCTCTTCCGCATCCCGCTGGGGGGAAGGGGAGTGGTAAGTGAGTGGCTGTCTAGCGCATAGTTGCCGGCTGCCAGGTTAAACGATGACAGTCTGCCCTGCCCATCTGACAGAAGCTTTCGTCAGACCAAATGCCTTGGCTGTTCATGATGTTTTGAGCTTGAACCGCTGTTGGGAATAGCAAGAATAACTGTCTGGAAAAGGAGGCAAGAGGCAGTCAGAGTTCATAACGGCTGCAGTGTAACCTCTCAAGCAGCCCGGGCAGCCCAAAACAAAGGAGAGCCCTTGCCTGCCTAAGAGTGAGAAAAGTAAAAGTACATGACCCTAGACAAAAGTAAAAGCTTTTGGCAATTGCCAGGAAGTTTATATGATTTGCTAATCGGCGTTACGTCTGTTGACTGTTTGCCCTAGGACCTTAGCTCCAGCGTTTATTCCTCGCAGAGAGACAACAGCTCCCAAGTAACTGCACCAGCCCTCTGCTGCAGGCACAGGCAGTCCAGGAGAGCCCTGGCAGGACACCCAGCCCCTGTTCCTGGGCACAGAGGGGTCAGCAGGCAACATCTAAGTCAGGCAGGGGTCAGGAGATGAGTCAGGGTCAAGTCAAAGACTAGAAAAGCTTATGTAGGCTAACTGTGGAGCAAACACCATGCCTGATGTTCCCGGTGTGGATGTGTTCAGGATGCCCTAAGGCTCTGGAATCAAAAGTATTTTAAAGGGATTGTATGACAGATCCCTTCTAGTACTTCATGAAGCTATTTATAATAGTTGAATGTCAGGAGCTTGGGATTTTTTTAAAAAATAAAACGATTACAGAGATAGTTTTTCTTCAGTCTTGTGTTTTTATGGCAGAGGGATAAAATGGAGTAGTCATATTACTATTTCAGATTGGCATGTTCTATTAAAAATGAGTTAGGAGCTACCCTGTAATGTCTCCTAAATCCAACAGAGCTAATGCAGATTTACACTAACCTTACTGAGAGGAGAAATTTGCCATTTTTGGACATCAACATTTTCTAAGCCAAGGGATATGTTGTATCTCCAATAAGAATTCACAAGCCCTCGTGAACGGAATTTATGGAACTTGAAGAGAAAACAGACTGCTGGGCAACAACTTTATTCTTTGCAGTCTGTGCAAGCTAGTGATACATACCTTTATATTTAATAACAAAATACCTACCTGGAGCACTTTTTACGCTTTTGCTTGTATGTGTGTTGTGTCTGTGTATTTTATTTCTATTTATATCAGAGAGCTATACTGCCTGCAATATAATACGTTATACATGAAGAGTTTTTACAGTGCTTAGCAAAGTTCTGTCTCCCTAAAATTGGATTTTTGGGTTCTCATGTAGGGCATTCTCTGCAATAACTTTCCATCGTCCCTTCCAACATTCTCTTGCCTCTTTTGAAAATCATGGCTGATTAAAAGTCTAATGCAACAGCTGTTTGCGATCATATGATTGATATGTTTTCTAGACAGGTGCGGAGTATTAGAAGCAGAAACATTCTGAATTCTTTTCAGTGCTCAAAAAATCTTGAATTGGTACTTTTAAAAGTCACAGTAGGACGGAGCTGCCAGGCAAAGCAGATTCTTTATGTACTTAATTACAAATTTGTGCAAGTCAAAGACTGATCACACCACACAAAAAAACCCCACAGGCATGACTTTAGGAGATGAAGTTCTTTGCCTGTGTGAATCAAAAAAAGCTCTGAAAACTTTTAACAACTCCGTATACCCATAGACTAGTGCGCAATTTATTATTTTGCTGTTTAATATCGGGAAGGAAGTCCCCTTGTGAATAAGCATACTCATTAGCTCGCATCAGCTGGCCACCACAGAACAGTTAGATGAAGGGTGGGGAAACCAGCAGAAGTTGCAGGAGGAACACAGGTAGCAATACAGCATTTAAATAATTCACAGTAGGGAAGACATGAGGCTTTGTAACTGCCTTTAAAAAAATCAAATCACTTGCAGTCAATCAAGGGCAGAAACATCCCTGATGCCTGTTTTACCCTCTGCAGAGTAAGCAAGCCTGCAGAGGCAGGGCCCTGCTCCGACCCCTTCGGTGACATTCAGCCTGAAGAAGAGAAGGCTACAAGGGGGCCTAATAAATGCTTATAAATATCTGAAGAGTGGGTGTCAGGAGGATGGGGCCAACCTCTTTTCAGTGGTGCCCAGTGACAGGACAAGGGGCAATGGGCACAAACTGAGGCACAGGAAGTTCCGTCTGAACATGAGGAAG